>ERZ838399.1418-NODE-1418-length-22376-cov-2.764258_pt1 | contig 22376 bp, 19 predicted proteins | sample MGYA00519683_ERZ838399 | MGnify/ENA primary metagenome ERZ838399 (study PRJEB31850, sample SAMEA3708833) | human gut metagenome | biome: human gut; feature: human-associated habitat; material: faeces | place: China | collected 2014 ...
TGGTTGTGTCTGCAAAAAACAGACATGTCCGTTTGGTTAAACAGGTTGCCTTTGTTAAAATTATCACGGCATACCTATGTTCATTTTCTCACATAATATGACATTTTACAAGCAGAATTTTCTCACCTGAGAAACAAGTTTTTCATATAAATGTACTAAAAAAAATACAGGACAGCAGGAAAATGTGGTTTGAAAATATGGGATGTATAAGGAAAAGTAAAAGAGTATAAGAAATTGCCTTTAAAACGGGGGATGGCCCGGAGTACTGCTTCATAGCAGGTACTGCCGGGCCCGCGTCATCTCTGACTGGTTTAAAATATACCATGCTCCGGCTTAAAATGCAATGGAAGTCATAGAAACGTAATGATTCGTAATATTTCTTACAAAAAACGAAGAAATAGCAGGGCTTTAGCGAAAATATTTGAAAAATCCACAATTTTGTTATATACTACATATTACGATAGCGGAGGTGTGTCTTTTAAGGTATCCGCTAAATATACAAATAAGGATGGTTTTACTATGGCATTATTAGAAACATGGAGAAATCTGGCATATGGTGACGGCCTGGATGATAAAAAAAGAGAAGAGCTGTGGTCCGGATATTTCCAGATTGAAAAAGGAATCTATGAGCAGATCCTTTCCCAGCCTGAGCAGGTAATTACAGGTACTGTTAAGGAACTGGCTGAGAAATACAATACAGAGATCCTGATCATGACCGGATTCTTAGATGGTATCAATGAAAGCTTAAAGGGATATGAGAACCCAATCGATACTATGGAAGAAGATACTGAAGTTAAGATTGAGATCGATCCTGAAAAGCTGTACTACAACATGGTAGAAGCAAAGGCTACATGGCTGTATGAGCTTCCACAGTGGGATGCGATCCTGACTCCAGAAAAGCGTAAGGAACTGTACAAGAACCAGAAGGCTTCCGGTACTGTCCGCAAGGGAAAGAAGATCTTCCCAAATGATCCGTGTCCATGCGGAAGCGGAAAGAAGTACAAAAAGTGCTGCGGTAAGAACGCTTAAGCAATCTGTAATGTGCGCCTGTCCGGAATCTTCCGGGCAGGTATTTTAATGTTACAGATCCGCATTCTATGAGATCGGTACAGTTATTTATGTATCTACGAAAGGATGTATCAGGCTTCTTGTTTTCGTGAATATGGGAGCAGGAGCTGCCAGGTCTGAATTGTATAAGAAAGAAAAGGAAAAGAAAATGGAGGCATATACAAGCTTTGCACAGGTCTATGATCTGTTTCAGGATAATATTCCTTATGAAGAATGGGCAGATTATTTAAAAAGCCTGTTAAATGAATATGGAGTAAAGGACGGGCTGGTTCTTGATCTGGGCTGCGGTACGGGGAGCATTACGGAGCTTCTGGCAAAGGCCGGATATGACATGATCGGCGTGGACAATTCAGAGGACATGCTGGAGATCGCCATGGATAAACGTGGAAGATCAGGGCTTGATATTTTGTATCTTCTGCAGGATATGCGGGAGTTTGAGCTTTACGGTACAGTAAAGGCGGCAGTAAGTATCTGCGATTCCATGAACTATATCCTGGAAAAAGAAGATCTGGTACAGGTGTTTAAGCTGGTAAATAATTATCTGGACCCGTCAGGTATCTTTATTTTTGATATGAATACGGAATATAAATATACCCATCTTTTAGCAGACGGGACTTTTGCAGAAAACCGGGAAGAGAGCAGCTTTATCTGGGAGAATTTCTATGATGAAGAAGAACGGATCAATGAATATGACCTGACTTTATTTATTAAAGAAGGGGAATTGTTCCGCAAGTTTGAGGAGACTCATTATCAGAGATGCTATTCCCTTGAGGAGGTAAAGGAAGCAGCAAAAGAGGCTAGAATGGAGTTTGTGGCCGCTTATGATGCTTTTACCAGGAAACAGGTGAAGGATGACAGTGAAAGGGTTTATCTTGTTTTCCGTGAGCGCGGAAAGTAATGTAATGGGCACAGGGAATAAAGCGCAATAGCGCAGGTATAAAAAGGAGAAATTATATGGCAGATTATGTGATCAGGGCAACTGCAGCAGATGGTCAGATCCGTGCTTTTGCGGCAACTACCAGAGATCTGACTGAGACTGCAAGACAGGCTCATAATACAAGTCCTGTGGCAACAGCGGCACTTGGAAGATTAATGACGGCAGCTGTGATGATGGGCTATGACATGAAGGGAGCAGATGACCTGCTTACTTTAAAGATACAGGGCGACGGTCCTATTGGAGGACTGGTCGTTACCGCTGATTCCAAAGGAGAGGTAAAAGGCTATGCCTTTAATCCGGGAGTAATGCTTCCGCCAAACGACAAGGGAAAACTGGATGTAGGCGGTGCTTTAGGTATAGGTGTTTTAAGCGTGATCAAGGATATTGGCTTAAAGGAGCCTTATGTGGGACAGACCATTCTGGTATCAGGAGAGATTGCAGAGGATCTTACCTATTATTATGCAACTTCCGAGCAGACCCCTTCTTCTGTTGCACTGGGGGTTCTGATGAATAAGGATAATACAGTTCGTCAGGCAGGCGGATTTATCATCCAGCTGATGCCGGGGGCTTCGGAGGCAGTTATTTCTGCTCTGGAAAAGAAAATCGGAGAGATCCACTCTATTACTACATTATTAGATGTGGGAAATACACCAGAGACTATTTTGCAGTATATTTTAGGGGATTTAGGACTGGAGATCAATGAAAAGCTTCCAGCTAAGTTTACCTGCAACTGCAACAAGAGCCGGATCGAAAGAGCATTGATCAGTGTTGGAAAGAAGGATATCCAGGAGATGATCGATGATGGCAAGCCGATTGAAGTAAACTGCCATTTCTGTAATACACATTATCATTACAGTGTGGATGATCTTAAGAGAATGTTAAATGAGGCAACAAGATAAGCCGTTTTAAATGTGGAGAATCCTGCTTTGCAGGATTCTTTTTGAATAATGGAGGAAAACTGATGAGAACAGCGAAGAATATACTTTTGTTTGTCTTCATACTGATCATAAGTTTGAATGTAACAGTATATGCACAGGAGAATGGAGAGAAGACAGAAAATCCGGTCAAGGTAACACAGGAATCTGAGAATGATAAAGATGTGCCGTTTACGAATAGTAAAGGAGAGACAGTATATACATTGTCTGCAACTACAAGGGACCGAGAAGGTGCGATCATGATGCCGAAAGACCGTATTTTATGTCTTACTTCGGAGACGGTTGATCTAAATGACATCGAAGTTTTGATCGATGATTCAAATGAACAGGCCAAAAAAGATCTTGAGGTTGAGATTATATCTGCGTCTAAGAATACCGCAAAGATTTGTGTGAATTTTTCGAATCGGTATGTTTCGACTGATTTAAACTGGGATGGGAAGATTCTTGTAAAAAAAGGCAATGATGTGATCAGGGAGATTGCAATCGCTTACATGACACCATACATAAGAGATGTGCATGATACAGGATTTCAAACGTTAAGTTCATGGTCTGGTACATGGGGCGTTTTAGATGGAGAGCAATATCGCTCCTCTGGGATTGTTGATGTGTATCAGGATAATGCACAGATTTCTTTTACCTATCAGTCACAAGGAAATCAGGGAGTGAAAGCATTTCATTTATACCAAAGTGGGAATTATACATTTTCGGATGGATCATACGATATCAAGGCTCAGAATCAAGGTATCAAGGCTTATAATACAGTGAATATCCGTCTGAAACCAACTTATATCAAGCAGTTAAAAGAAGAACTGGTCAATGACCTGTATCAATACAGTTTAGATACAAAGCAGTGTGTGTTCGATGATCTGATGATTGAATATGAAGACGGATGTATCATCGGAGAAGTCACAGATTTTGTGAGACTAGGACATCAGGCAACGATCAAGCCGTTAGATAAGATGACATTAAAGGCAAATATAAAATCTACATCAAAGATTTTTCTTCAGTGGAAGAAACTTGATCGTGTCAGTGGTTATGCAATCTATCGTTATGATTCTGGGAAACAGCGATATGAAAAGATAAAAACAGTTTCAACACAGGAGACTTCCTATACAGATTCTAAGTTAAAATCTGGGAAGACATATTATTATAAAATTGTGCCATATCGTTCCATTACATATACAAATGCTGGACATTTATGCAAGGTTGTGAATGGTTCATCTTCCAATATCGCAAAATGTATCACAAAACCGGGAAAACCAGTGATAAAGGCAAAGAGATCGGGAAGAAGAATAAAAGTAAAGATTAAAAAAGTAAGCGGAGCCAGTGGATATAAAGTATATTTAAGGAAGGGAAAGAAAGGCCGGTATAAAGTTGTTAAAACATATAAAGGCAATCGGACCCGTACGTATAAGAGTCGAAAGTTAAAAAGAAAAAAGATGTATTATGTGAAAGTACGTGCATATAAAACATATCAATCCAAGAAATACTTTGGAAAATATTCAAAAATGAAAAAAGTCAAAATTCCAAAGAAGTGATGATGTGAGAAAAAAGACAGATGAGGTGATTCTTCTCATCTGTCTTTTTCGATTTACGAATTATTCTTTTTCGTCAGATTCTTCGGATGGAGTTTCTGTTTCTTGTGTTTCTTCTTCAGCTACGGATGGATCATCATCAGTATCTGTGATGTTGATAGAAACATAATCTCTGTCATCTTTTGATGGTTCAGGGAAAATCTCATCATCATCAAAAGAATCATCATCAAAAGATTCGTCATCGAAATCATCGTCAAAATCATCGTCGGATACTTCTTTAATCTTTGCAATGATCGCTTTGATCTGATCACGGGCAACATATAAAATACCAGCAACGGTAGCGATGGCAGTGATCAGTTTAAAAAGGTCTTTTATGGTTTTCTTCATAACGAAAAACTCCTTTCTTTTTTATTATTATTTTATAATGAATCAAAAAAAAATGCAATGCAGGATTGACAAAATAAAATTTCATGATAAAATAAATCTATAAAATAAAACTTTGCAAAACATAGAGGAGGAATAGAGTGAAACGTTTATGTGCAAAAGCGGCACTTAATCTTGTGCCAGATCATGGGATTATCGGGCTTGGTGGTGGAGAGACGATCAGTTATCTTGCAGAAGATATCAAAGAAGCAAGGAAAGGTGTCAAAGTTGTGACACCATCAGATCATACAGCACAAGTATGTAAAAAGCTTGGATTAGAAATTGTTGATACCAAAGAAGTAAAAGAGATCGAAATTGCATTTGACGGGTGTGATCAGGTTGATTCTGATCTTGATGCATATAAAAGTGGAGGCGGAATTCACACATTAGAGAAGATTATTGCAAAGATGGCAAAAGAATATGTATTACTGGTCGATGAAACGAAAGTAACAGATAAGTTAAATAATAAAGTACCAGTTGTATTAGATATTATTCCAGAAGCAGTGAACTATGTGACAAGTCAGGTGGAAGCAATGGGTGCAACAGTGAAGAAACGTGATGAACATTTACTGGAAGTTTATTATGACACTTTACCAGAACTAGAAGAGATTGACAAAAACTTAAAGATGATCACAGGGGTAATCGAGACATCATTATTTTATCAGGTTGCAACAAAAGCATTGGTTGCAGGTGAAGAAGGAATCAGAGTGATCAAGTAAGAAAGAAGGAAAGATAAGATGAGTACATGGGGAATTTTAGGTTGTGGAACAATTGCGAATGAGATGGCAGCAACATTTCAGAAGATGGGACATGAAATTTACGGAGTAGCCAATCGTACACCAGAGAAAGCAGAAAAGTTTGCAGACAAATATGGAGTAAAACATGTTTTTGAAACATACGAAGAGATGCTGGCAGATGAAAATATCGATATTATTTATGTTGCAACACCACATAGTATGCATTATGAAAATATGAAGCAGGCAGTCAATGCAGGAAAGCATATCTTATGTGAAAAAGCGATCACAGTGAATGTAGCACAGTTAGAAGAAGTGCTGGAACTTGCCGAAGAAAAAGGTGTGGTAGTCAGAGAAGCAATGACAATTTCACATATGCCTTTATATAAGAAATTAAAAGAACGAATCAAAGAAGGTGCGATCGGTAATACAAAGATGGTACAGGTAAACTTTGGAAGTAACAAAGGTTATGATACACAGAGATTTTTTGCATTAGAAGCAGCTGGCGGAGCTTTATTGGATATTGGAGTATATGCAACAGCATTTGCGAGAACATTTTTAAGTGAGATGCCAAATACGATTCTTACGACTGTAGAATATTTAGAGACAGGTGCAGATGAACAATCTGGGATCATTATGAAGAATACAAAAGGGGAGATGGTTGTTATGTGTCTGACACTTCGTGCAAAACAGCCAAAACGAGGAGTTGTGACGGGTGATAAGGGATATATTGAAGTATATGAATATCCAAGAGCATGCAAAGCAACGATCATTAATACGGCAACTGGAGAAGTTGAGACAGTTGAAGCAGGAAAGACAGAAGATGCTTTAAAATATGAGGTAGAAGCAATGGAAGCAGCGATCGAAGGAAACTTGGAGGATGATTGCCAGATCATTACAAAAGATACGATGCGAATTTTAACAAGTATTAAGACACAGTGGGGAATGAAATACCCATTTGAATAAGGATCTGAGATGATCATATAAGAATTTATCAAAAAGAAATGTGCCAAACACACATTTCTTTTTTTACTGGACGAAGCTTTTGCTATCAGTTATACTTAATAAGAATGAAGCAGGAAGGAGCGGTAAGATGATCCAGATTTATAAGAATTATGAAGGACATAAAGAGTTAGAAGAATTAGATCATATCGAATTGGAATCATGGGTGATGATCACAGATCCAACGATGGAGGAACTCATGAATATTTCGAGAGATTATAAGATTGATATGGATGATCTTAAGGCAGCACTGGATACGGAAGAACGTTCCCGACTGGAGAATGAAGATGATTATACAATGATCCTTGTGAATATTCCGGTTGTAGAGGAAGAGGAAGAAAAGAAATGGTATGAGACGATACCGCTTGGGATTTTTATTACTAATAAGATCGTCTTTACTGTTTGTTTGGAGCAGACGAATATCTTAAAACAATTTGTTGATGGACTGGTATCAAATTTTTATACATTTATGAAGACAAGATTTGTATATCAGATTCTTTACAATAATGCAGCATTGTTCCTGTATTATCTGCGTGTGATCGACCAGAGAGCAAATCAAGTGGAAGATTTGTTGCATGAGACATATGAGAACAAAGACTTGATCCAATTGTATGATTTAGAGAAATGCCTAGTTTATTTTACAACAGCATTAAAATCAAATGAAGTAGTGTTGGAGAAATTAAGAAAACATATTGGCCTTAGACATTATGAAGAAGATGAAGAACTGTTGGAAGATGTCATCATTGAGAATAAACAGGCGATGGAGATGACGGATATTTATCATAATATCCTGCGAAGTACGATGTCTTTGTTTGGATCGATCATTGATAATAACCTGAATCAGGTTATGAAATTCTTGGCAGCGATCACGATTATTTTGGAATTGCCAACGATGATCTCGGGATTGTATGGTATGAACGTCAATGGTGTTGGAATGCCGTTTGCGACGAAAGCATATGGGTTTGCAGCAATCTCGATTTTTTCTTTGATCGTCTGTTTGATCGCGGTGTATATTTTGAAGAAGAAACATATACTATAAGATATTGAAGAATCACACTAAGTGGTTCTTCATGTGTTTTAGGGCGTTTTTTTCCAGACGGCTGACTTGTGCCTGGGAAATGGCGATTTCGTCTGCAACTTCTGTTTGTGTTTTTCCTTCAAAGAATCGCATTTTGATAATATCATATTCTCGATCTGGAAGATGTTCCATTGCTTCTTTTAAGGCAATGGATTCCACCCAGCTATCTTCTTTGTTTTTTTTATCTTTTACCTGATCCATAAGGTAAAGAGTATCACCTCCATCCTGATAAACAGGTTCATAAAGAGAAAGAGGGGTTGCGATCGCATCAAGTGCAAATAAGACATCTTCTTTTTTCATATCGATTTCTTTTGCAATGACGTCGATCGTAGGCTCATGATTTAATTTTTTGGTAAGAACTTCTCTTGCATTGATCGCTTTATATGCGGTATCACGAAGAGAACGACTTACACGCATACTATGATTATCACGAAGATAGCGTTTGACTTCACCAATGATCATGGGAACAGCATAAGTAGAGAATTTCACATTTAGATTCCGGTCAAAATTATCAATAGCTTTCATAAGACCGATGCAGCCAACTTGAAAAAGATCATCTGCATTTTCATTACTTCCTGAAAATCGTTGGATGATACTGAGAACAAGTCGTAGATTTCCTTTGATATAATGTTCTCTGGCAAGAAGATCACCTTGCTCGATCCGCTCAAATAAATCTTCTTTTTCTTCTTCAGAAAGTAAAGGGAGAGAAGAAGTGTTAACGCCACAGATTTCTACTTTTTTTCGTGCCATAATAAGTTCCTCCGTTTGTGATTCGTATAATAAAATCATGTACAGATCTGGTGGAATTTATACGTTGAAAAAAATGGAAGAGGAAATTGACTTATATTTTTTCAGGTGCTATGATGAGGATAAATACGATCAAAGGAGAGTAAAGATGAAGAAGATATTAGCATCGCTTATGATGGTTGGACTTATTTTTTGTCTTGGTGGATGCAACGTTCCATGGATGAAACAAAAGACAGAGAAAACGAAGGCTGCGAAAGTTATTCAGGCAGATAAAGTTGAAGGAACAATGAAAGGAATGAAATTAAAGGTTGGTGTATCGAATGATATGGCGCCATTTTCATATTATGACAGTGAGCAGAAGAAGATCACAGGGTTTGATATTGATCTTCTTGATAAACTCAGTGAATATCTGGGCTTTGAATATGAATTATATCCAATGAATATGAAGAAATTAGAGCAAAAGATCAAGAACAAAGAATTAGATCTTGCAATCGCAGGAATTTCAATCACAGATGAAAGACAGAGAGAGTTTTCATTTACAGACACTTATTATGAAACATATCTTCAGATCGTGGTCAGAAAAGACAGCCAGATCACAGATCGTAAGGAGATTACAGAGAAGAAGGTCGGTGTTGTAGAAGGAACATCCAGTGCACAATATGCGGAGGATTATTTGTCAGAGGATAACAAGATCACATATTATAAAAACATTACAAAAGTATGGAACGATCTTGAAAAAGGAACGATCGATGCAACGATTTATGATACAACAGGAATCCAGAATTATATGAAAGAACATGCAGATAATACGAATCTTAGTGTGTTGAATGAACAACTTAATTCCGAGGAAAGTAATTATGGGATTATGTTTGCGAAGGGATACAAATATCTGGATCAGTTTAATGTAGCACTTCAGGTTCTCAATAATGATGGCACGTATCAGAAGCTTAAGGAGCAGTGGATCAAGACAAAAGAATAAAAGATAAGAAAATGGCAGGAACTATATGTAAGATGAAAAGTTCCTGCCATTTTGTTTGTTAAGAAAGGCTCTTGTAAGATTCAAAGTGTGAGTGTATGAAGCCATGCAGATTCTTCCTCGTTAAGGTGTGGAGAAAGTGTATCATATACGAACTGCTGGTAATCAGTTAACAATTGTTTTTCTTTTTCGTTAAATAAAGAAAGGTCAACACCGTCAAGATCGATCGGTACAAGTGTCAGGGGTTCGAAATGAAGGAAAGCACCGTATTCATTTTGCTGCCATTTTTTACAGATCAGCATATTTTCTGTACGGATTCCGTATTTTCCAGGAACATAAACACCTGGTTCATCTGTGATGACCATACCTGGCTGTAGTACTGCGTCAAGATTTTCGGGATTCGATCTCCAACGAAAAGCGTTTGGACCTTCATGAACACCAAGAAAATATCCAACACCATGTCCGGTTCCACAACGATAATCAACGCCATCTTCCCAGAGAGGTTCTCTTGCAAGAATATCAAGATTACTTCCTCTGCAGCCAAACAGGAATTTTGCATTGGCAAGAGTCAGCATAGATTTTAATACCAGTGTAAAGTATTTCCTTTCTTCCTCTGAAATTGGTCCAAGAATAAAAGTTCTTGTGACATCGGTTGTACCACCATAATATTGTCCACCGGAATCAATGAGAAGCATACCTTCAGCTTTGACATCGACATCGGATTCTTCAGTGGATTGATAATGCATCATTGCAGCATGATCTTTATAAGCACAGATTGTCTCGAAACTAGGGCCCATGTAATCGGGTAGTTTTTTTCTTTCTTCCTCGAGATGGTCAGAGATCATACGTTCTGTCATAGGGATTTTTCCGACGTTTTTCTTAAGCCAGTACATAAATTTTGTCATAGCGATCCCATCATTGATATGGCATGCTTTCAAATGATCAATCTGAATGTCATTTTTTATAGCTTTCATTAGTTCTGTTGGATTCTTATCTTCAATGATCTTGCATTTGAATAAGAGATTATAATGCAGATAGTTTGTAAGATCTGGATTTAACAAAACAGTTTCATGTTGGTCTTTTAAGAAAGCACTAACTTCTGTGTAATCGAGGATGGAAATGCCGTGTTCCTTAAAACGTTGAAAAGCAACTGCTGAAATACAATCTTTTCGAAGAAAAAGAAAACATTTGTCTATCGTGATCCATGCATAACTATAAAATAATGGAGTGCATGCAATGTCATCTCCACGCAAGTTAAAAAGCCATGCAATATCAGGAAGAGAGGATAAGAAAAATGCATTGGCATCAAGTTCTTTCATTTTTTCTCTGACACGTGCCAGTTTTGAATCAGTATGTTCTCCACTGTATTTGATATCATGACGGTAAATTGTGGATTTTGTGATCGCGGGGCGATCATCTTTGGCCCAGAGTTCTTCTACAAAACGAAGATCAAAACGAAAAGATGCACCATGCTGCTTCACTAGTTTTGCGATTTTTTTTCCGTAAGAAGCTGAGATCGTAAAGCCGTTTACCCCAAGTGTATCACCTTCCTGCAGGTGTTCTTTCAAAAATTCAAGAATCGTAGGAACACCGGAAACCCCTTGTTTCATCAATGTGATATCAGAAGAGATCTGTCCTTCGGCCTGCGTAAAATAACGTCCATCAGTCCAAAGCCATCCTTCTTCGCATCCAGCAAGAAAGGTACCGGCAGAACCAGTAAAACCAGAGATGTATTGTCTGCATTTAAAGTAATCATCTACGTATTCGGATTGATGTGGATCTTCACTTGGAACAAGATAATAAGAAACCTTTTGATTTTCCATTTGTTCACGAAGTTTCATAAAATTTAGATTCATGTCCAAAAACCTCCATTTTGTCATATTAAAATCCTGAAAATATATGTTTTATATGAGATTTCAGGATCGGTTTATGTTAATTATAGTAGATGAATAGGGATTCGTAAAGAAAAAGCAAATGTAAAAATATATGGTATTTTGTCAAAAAAGTTGAAAAAAATAAAAGAAATACGGTATAATCGGGATTGAACAAATATAAAAGTATAAAGGAGAAACTTATGAAGAATTTACTAGTTGCTCAGTCAGGAGGACCATCTGCAGCAATCAATGCGACGATCACAGGAGTGATCGATGCTGGAATTGAGAGTGGACGTGTGGGTCATGTTTATGGTGCTCTGAATGGAATTAAAGGTGTGTTGAACGAGAATTTTGTAAATCTCGATGAAGTATGTGACACAAAAGAAAAAAGAGATCTATTAGCGATCACACCGGCAGCGGCACTTGGTTCCTGTCGATGGAAACTGGGGAATCCCAAAGAAAATGCAGAAGAATTTGAAGAGATCATCCGTATTTTAAGAAAGAATGACATAGGATATTTTATATATACTGGTGGAAATGATTCTATGGACACCGTATATAAACTGTCTGTTTACTGTGAAGAACATAATATTGATGACATTAAGGTAATGGGAGCTCCAAAGACGATCGATAATGATCTTGGAGAGACTGACCATTGCCCTGGGTTTGGTTCTGCAGCTAAATTTATCGCGACTGCATTTACAGAGATCGCTTGTGATTGCTTTGTTTATGATGTCCCATCCGTAACGATCGTAGAAGTTATGGGAAGAAATGCAGGATGGTTGACGGCAGCATCTGCACTTGCAAGGATTGAAGGGCGAAAAGTTCCTCAGTTGATCTATCTTTGTGAGAAAGCATTCGATGAAGATCGATTTATTGAAGATGTAAATGAAGCATTAAAAAAAGAAAATAACATCATTATTGCGGTAAGTGAAGGTGTAAAAACTGCTGACGGAAATTACGTTGGAGAAGAAACAAAATCAGGAAAAGAAGATGTATTTGGACATAAATATCTTTCTGGTGTTGGTAAATATCTGGAAGGACTGGTAGGAGAGAAGATCGGATGTAAAGTCAGATCTGTAGAATTAAACATCCTTCAGAGATGTGCTGGATATATGTTAAGTGAGACTGATATCATGGAATCAAGAAATCTTGGAGCATTTGCAGCTGTCAGTGCGATTCGCGGAAAGAGTGGAAAAATGTCTGCAGTGCGAAGAATTTCAGATGATCCATATCAGGTAGAAATCGTACTTTCTGATCTGTCAAAGATTGCGAATTATGAAAAGAAAGTTCCGATGGAATGGATCAATGAAGAAGGGAATGATATTAAAGACGAATTACTGACATATTTAAAACCGTTGATCCAAGGTGAAGTACAGATTCCATATGAAAATGGAATTCCAAAACGATTTATTTTATAAAAGACAAGAAAGAATCCTGCTGTACAGGATTCTTTCTATTTAAGTTCATATGGAATGTCAGGTCTTTTGTTTCTTGGTTTTACAGGCTTTTTTGACGATTGTGAGATAAAATAATGATTGATCTCTGCACCGATAAAAAGCATCATCATACAAAAATACAACCAGAACAAAGTTAACAAGATACTGGTCAATCCTCCGTACATGGTACTAAAGAAAGAAAAATTATCAAAATACATTGAAAAGAAAAATGATAATACAAACCATGCAGCAGAACTAAAAAATGCTCCAGGAAGGATCTGCTTTGTCTTGAAATTTTCACTCGGTAAAAAACGATACATAATGATAAAAACGATCATAAATGTAAAAAATGCAAGGAAAAAGCGGATCGTTGCAAAAAATACATGTTTATTCTCGAGGACTGGTTCAAAGCGATATAACTGAATGAGCAGGGAATTACCAAATAATAAAAGGATCAGACCGAATAATACTGCGATCGCGAAAAGTCCAATATAAATACTTGAGATAAAACGCAAAACAAAATAGTTTCTCTTTTCAGGAATTTCATGAATCGTATTAAGTCCAGTCATCAAGGATAAGATCCCTTTGGATGCAGACCACAATAATGTAAGAATTGTGATCGACATATACGTAGTAGTAAGTTTTCCGTTTAAAGATCGGATGATCGGGACTACCATGCCACTGTACTTTGGTGGAAGATAGGTGCGTACCAGTTCGATCATATCATTCGGTGTGATCGGAAAATATCTTGTAAGACTAAGCAATACGATCATAAATGGAAAAAATGATAGGATCGTAAAGAATGCAGCCTGCGCAGAAAACGCTGTAACGTGGTCTTTCTGAGCTTTATCGATGACGGATCCAATCATAGAAATTAATTTTAACATAATATCATACCTCTTAATTGATACCTCATAATATCATAATTTGATTGATTATACAAGCATTCTAAAAGCAAAGGAATCGTGCCAAAAGAGAAAAAATATCTAAAACAGACAAAAAGACCTATTGCATAGTAAAGAAAATTGTGATATAGTTCCTAATGGAGTCAAAAAAGAATTATAATTATTTAAAAAAAATAAATAAATTATAAAATAATTCTTAAATATTCTATTGACAAAGTGAAGATACCTTGTTAAAATATAAACATAAGTTAACAGGAGATTACGAGGAGGATTGTTACTGGTAGTGCAGGCTAAACCAACTTATTGAGTTTCACAGAAGGGAAGTTTATAAGTGTGGTTTATTTTTTTTGTGGGATGCGCAACAGGAAGTCTTTTCGTTAGAGAAGTATGAGGTAAAGTTGTGCAGATTACAAAAATTGTAAATAATAACATTGTAATTTCAGAGGACAAGAATCATAAAGAAGTTGTACTGATGGGAAAGGGCCTTGGTTTTCAAAAGCACAAGGGAGATGAGATCAAGTCGAGTCAGATTGAGAAGACTTATGTCATGAAAGACCATGGTATGACACAGCGTTTTCAGGAGATGTTAACTGATATTCCGATCGAGAGAGTGAAGATCTGCAATAAGATCATTCAGTATGCGAAGGATACATTACAGAAGAATATTAATGATAATATATATGTTTCGCTTACAGACCACATCAATTTTGCGATCGAGAGAGTTGAGATGGGAGTACCATTCCAGAATCCATTTTTATGGGAGATCAAGAAGTTTTATTATCAGGAATATCTGATCGGGAAAGTAGCGATCGGTATGATAGAGAAAGAACTGAAGGTTACACTTCCACAGGATGAAGCGGCGTTTATTGCATTGCACATTGTGAATGCGGAACTTGATCTGGATATGACAGAGATGGTTTCTATGACGAAGCTTGTGAATGATATTTTGAAGATCGTGGATAAACATTTTGGGGAGCAGATTGATAAGGAGTCTGTTTTCTATGAGAGATTTATCACACATTTGAAGTTCTTTGCACAGAGAGTTTATATTGGCAAAGAAGTGAAAAGTGATGATACAGAATTCCAGGAGATCATAAGGAATAAGTATCACGAATGTATTGAATGCGTAGATGAGATCAAAGACTACGTGAAGAAGACTTGCAATCATGATATTACAGATGAAGAACTTATGTATTTAACCGTACATATCAAGCGAGTTACGACAAGATAAAAGTTTATATTGTTGATCAGGATTGTTACTGGTAATGCAGGCTAAACTTGATTTGAATCATGGATTTTCCAGAAGGTCCAGGTTTCTTTGTGAAAGTATTTTTGCAGAGGGATTTGGATGGTGGAGATTTACGGATTTGAATCAGGTTTTTTTATTTATAAGAATTTTCTTATAAAATATATAATTAATTAGCTTATGAAAATATAGAAAAGGAGGAATAAAAAATGGTAGGAATTATTCTTGCTACACATGGTGATTTCGCCAAGGGTATCTTACAGTCCGGGTCCATGATTTTTGGTGACCAGCCAAATGTTGCGGCTTGTACATTACAGCCAAGTATGGGACCAGAAGACATCAAAAAACAGATGGAAGATGCCATTGCCGGATTCGAAAACCAGGATGAAGTGCTGATTATGGTTGATTTATGGGGTGGAACTCCATTTAATCAGGCTAACGGATTAATTGCCGGACATGAGGATAAATGGGCAATCGTTGCTGGATTAAATCTTCCAATGTTGATCGATGCATACGCATCTCGTATGATGATGGACACAGCACATGAAGTTGCAGCTCAGATTTCCGGAAGTGGAAAAGAAGGTGTGAGAATCTATCCAGAATCTCTAGAACCTAAGAAAGAAGAAGCTGCACCAGCTGCTGTGGCAGCACCTCAGGGAGCAATCCCAGAAGGAACAGTACTTGGAGACGGTCACATCAAGATCGGTCTTACTCGTATCGACACACGTTTATTACATGGACAGGTGGCTACAACATGGACAAAGATGGTAAATCCAGACCGTATCATTGTTGTATCTGATGCCGTATCAAAAGATGATCTTCGTAAGAGAATGATCATTGAGGCAGCACCTCCAGGAGTAAAAGCACACGTTATCCCAATCTGGAAGATGATCGAAGTATCAAAAGATCCAAGATTTGGTGAGACAAAAGCAATGCTTCTGTTTGAAACACCTCAGGATGTATTAAAAGCAATCGAAGGTGGAGTTGACATCAAAGAGATTAACTTAGGATCACTTGCACATTCAACAGGTAAAGTAGTAGTAACAAAAGCTGTTGCGATGGGTAAAGAAGATGTAGAAACTTTCGAGAAACTGATCGACAAAGGTGTTACATTCAATGTACGTAAAGTACCAAGCGATTCTCCAGAAAACATGGATGAAATGCTTAAGAAAGCGAAAGCAGAACTTAAATAATTAATTTAGAAAAATATATAGGAGGAATTATCATGTCAGTTATTTCAATGGTATTAGTTGTTATCGTTGCATTCCTGGCTGGTATGGAAGGTGTTTTGGATGAATTCCAGTTCCATCAGCCATTAGTAGCTTGTACATTAATCGGACTTGTAACCGGACAGCTTGTTCCTTGCATCATCCTTGGAGGTAGCCTTCAGATGATCGCTTTAGGATGGGCTAACATCGGTGCAGCCGTTGCCCCAGATGCTGCATTAGCAGCCGTTGCATCTGCAATCATTCTTGTTCAGGGAGGACAGGGAAGAGCTGGTGTTGATACTGCCATCGCAGTAGCAATCCCATTAGCAGTAGCAGGATTATTCTTAACTATGATCGTTCGTACACTTTCCGTTATCTGTGTTCATCAGATGGATGCAGCTGCTTCAAAAGGTAGCTTCAAAGGTGTAGAAGCATGGCATATCATTGCAGTTTGTTTACAGGGTATCCGTATCGCGATCCCAGCAGCAGCATTACTTGCAATTCCATCATCTGCCGTATCTGCTGCATTAAATAGTATGCCAGCATGGTTAACAGATGGTATGTCCATCGGTGGTGGTATGGTCGTAGCCGTAGGTTACGCAATGGTTATCAACATGATGGCTACAAAAGAAGTATGGCCTTTCTTCGCAATTGGTTTCTGTCTGGCTGCTGTTTCAGACTTAACACTGATCGCATTAGGTGTTATCGCTGTATCTATGGCACTGATTTACCTGAAACTGTCTGAGAATGCAGGATCTGGTAACGGTGGAAGCAATACTGGTGACCCATTAGGCGATATTTTAAATGATTATTGATTAAGAAGGAGGTAAGAAAAATGGCAGAAAATAAAGTTCAATTAACAAAAAAAGATAGATTATCTGTAGCATTACGTTCTACTTTCCTTCAGGGTTCTTGGAACTATGAACGTATGCAGAATGGTGGTTGGTGTTTCGCAATGATCCCAGCTATCAAGAAATTATATACAACAAAAGAAGATCAGATCGCAGCATTAAAACGTCATCTGGAATTCTTCAATACACATCCATATGTTGCATCTCCAGTTATCGGTGTTACACTGGCCCTGGAAGAAGATAAAGCAAATGGTGCACCTGTAGAAGACAGTGCGATCCAGGGTGTTAAAGTCGGAATGATGGGACCTTTAGCTGGTGTTGGTGATCCAGTATTCTGGTTCACAGCAAGACCTATCCTTGGAGCTTTAGGAGCTTCTCTTGCAATGGGTGGAAGTATCCTTGGACCAATCTTATTCTTCGTATTATGGAATGTAATTCGTTGGGCATTCATGTGGTATACACAGGAATTTGGTTACAATGTAGGAACAAAGATCACAGAAGACTTATCAGGTGGATTACTTCAGAAAGTAACAAAAGGAGCATCTATCCTTGGTATGTTCGTTCTTGGTGCCTTGATCGAACGTTGGGTAAGTATCAACTTTACACCTGTAGTATCTAAGGTTACATTAAGTGAAGGAGCTTACATCGACTGGGCTAAACTTCCAGCAGGAGCTGAAGGAATTAAAACAGCATTAACACAGCAGGCATCCGGTATGGCACTTGATCCAACAAAAGTTACAACTCTTCAGGATAACTTAAATTCATTGATCCCTGGATTTGTTCCATTACTGTTAACACTGTTATGCATGTGGTTATTAAAGAAAAACGTTTCTCCAATCATCATCATCATTGCATTATTCATCGTTGGTATTGGTGGACACGTTATCGGATTATTATAAGAGATGATCTAGCACATATACAAAAGGCCCGGAAGTCCGGGCTTTTTGCTTATATAAGAAGAATATAAAAAATATATCGGTAAGGATAAACAAAAAGTCATCTTGTATAAGCAAAGAAAATTGTATAGAATAAACAAAGAAGAACCTACAGAATCGGAGGAAAGCTTATGGCACAATCAATTAATACAAGAGTTGATGTTGTTGTGGAAGCAACATCGTATCAGGGACTTACAAACTATGGAAAGATCATGGTCGGAGACAAAGGATTTGAATTCTTTAACACAAGAAATGTCAATGATTATATTCAGATTCCATGGGAAGAAGTTGATTATGTGATCGCATCTGTGATGTTTAAAGGAAAGAAAATTCCACGTTATGCGATCCAGACAAAGAAAAATGGAACATTTTCATTTGCATCAAAAGAACCTAAGAAAGTGTTACGTGCAATCAACCAGTATATACCATCCGAACGTCTGGTGCGTTCTCTAAGCTTTTTTGATGTGTTGAAACGTAATTTTATGCCATCAAAGAAGAATGCGAAGATTAAGAAATAAATGTAGTTTTGAAGTTACAAGGCAAAGAAGGAGAAGGTAGCTATGGGACATATTTTAAGAATGAATCCAGTGTTTAAAGAAATGATCTGGGGCGGAACAAAATTAAAAGATATTTATGGATATGAGATTCCGAGTGATCACACAGGAGAGTGCTGGGCAATTTCTGCACATAAGAATGGAGATTGTACGATCGCAGACGGAGAATATAAAGGAAAAACATTATCCTGGTTGTTTGAAAACCATAGAGAATTATTTGGAAATATCGAAGGAGACCAGTTTCCGTTACTTGTAAAGATTATTGATGCGAAAAATGACCTGTCTGTACAGGTGCATCCAGATGATGTGTATGCGAAGGAACATGAGAATTCTTTAGGAAAGACAGAATGTTGGTTCGTTCTTCAAGCGGATGAAGGAACAAAGATGGTCATGGGACACCATGCAAAGACAAAAGATGAATTTGTCAAAGCGATCGAGAATGATGATTATGACAATCTGTTAAATTCATTCAAGATCAAAGCAGGAGATTTCTTCTATATTCCATCTGGAACATTGCATGCAATCTGCAGCGGATCGCTGATCTATGAAGCACAACAGTCTTCTGATATTACATATCGTGTTTATGATTATCATAGAAAAGATACGGATGGAAATGAAAGGCAGCTTCATGTACAGCAGTCTATTGATGTGACAAATGTGCCAGCAGATATTGATCAGAACAAAGAATTTCCGCAGACAATTCTTGAGAATGGTACAAAGACAAGATATGTTGACAGTGAATTCTTTAAAGTGGATCGTTATCAGTTGAATGGAAAAAATGTGATCAAGAATGACGAACCATTTATGATGGTAAGCATCACAGAGGGAACAGGAATTTTTGAAGGAAATGAAGTAAAGAAAGGTGACCATTTTGTGATCTGTTCCGATCAGAAAGAAGTTACTTTTGATGGAGATATGGAAGTCATGATCGCTACATTATGATCATGACCATAATAGATAAAGAAGGATTATAAGAATATATAGAATAAGGAAGTTTTATATGAAGGAAACAGGAAAGATATTTGGCGTCTTGCAAAGAGTCGGACGTGCATTTATGCTTCCGATCGCTATTTTGCCAGTTGCAGGTCTTTTGCTTGGAATTGGACGATCTTTGACAAATGAAACGATGCTTCGGGCCTATCATCTGATGAAGATCATGGGTCCGGGGACTATTTTGTATGGAGTGATCAAAGTTGGAAGCGATTGTGGAAGTATTATATTTGATAATCTTCCATTGATATTTGCAATGGGAGTTTCAATTGGGATGGCAAAGGCAGAGAAAGCGGTAGCAGCATTATCAGGGGCATTGTCTTTTTTTGTTATGCACGAAGCTATTTCATCAATGTTATCATTGTATGGTGATACATATATAATAATGCATGCGGGAGCAACGGATCAGATTCTTGGAATAACATCACTGCAGTTAGGTGTATTTGGAGGAATTCTTGTCGGACTTGGTGTCGGGTATCTTCATAACCGTTTTTATAAAATAAAACTTCCAGAAGTTTTATCGTTTTTTGGCGGGACAAGGGCAGTGCCGGTTATTTGTACCATTGTATATGTTGGAGTTGGAATATTAATGTTCTTTATCTGGCCTCCGATCCAGAATCTGATGTATTCCATTGGAGGAATTGTGAGAGCTTCAGGCTATTTAGGGACGTTTATTTATGGAGTGATGGAACGTGCATTGATCCCATTTGGACTTCATCATGTATTTTATCTCCCGTTCTGGCAGACATCGCTAGGTGGAACGATGGAAGTTGCTGGGAAAATGATCGATGGGGCACAAAATATCTTTTTTGCTCAATTAGCAGATCCAGCAACAACACATTTTAATGTGGAAGCAACAAGATTTATGGCAGGAAAATTTCCGTTGATGATCTTTGGATTGCCAGGAGCGGCATTTGCAATTTACCGTTGTGCCAGACCTGAACATAGAAAAGTTGTCGGTGGACTTATGATTTCAGCAGCATTAACATCAATGCTCACAGGAATTACGGAACCGTTGGAATTTACATTTTTATTTATTGCACCTGGATTATATGGAATACATTGTGTTTTTGCAGGACTTGCATATATGATGATGCATGTATTGAAGATTACAGTTGGATTAACATTTTCTGGAGGGCTTATTGATCTGTTCTTTTTTGGAATCATGCAAGGACAAGAAAAAACAAACTGGATGATGGTAATTCCACTAGGAATTGTTTATTTCATAGTGTATTATTCCTTATTCCATTTTCTGATCTTGAAATTTGATATCAAAACACCAGGAAGGGAAGAAGAACCCGCACAAGAATATGAAGAAGAGCTAGAGTATGAATACAGAGAAGATTTTTCAGAAGAATTATTAGCAAAGATCGCAGCGGGGCTTGGAGGCAAAAAGAATATCGGTGATATCGACTGTTGTGTTACAAGACTTCGATGTGGTCTGAAAGATATAAGTCTGGTGGATGATGCCATGATCAAAGAAACAGGATCAAGGGGAATTTTGAAACGAGGAAACAGCATTCAGATCATTTATGGTCCATATGTAACGGTGCTAAAATCAGAACTGGAAGATTATTTAAGGACAAGACGAGCAAAGAAAGAAATCAAACAATTACTAAAAGAAAATACACATTCCAAAGATAAAATGCAACAGGAAAGTATCGCCTGTCCGATCAAAGGATGCGTGATCGAACTAGAAGAAGTTGGAGATGAGGCATTTTCTGGTGGAATGTTAGGGGAAGGCTTTGCAGTTAAACCAGAAGAAGGAAAACTATATGCACCAGTAGATGGGATCATCGCAGCAGTGTTTAGGACAAAACATGCCCTTGCTATGGAATCCAAAGATGGAGCAGAAGTTTTGATACATCTTGGGCTTGATACAGTAAAGCGAGGTGGAAAAGGCTTCTATATGAAAGTAGAAGCTGGTCAGAAAGTAAAAAAAGGAGAGCTCATCTGTGAGTTCGACTTAGAAGATATGAGAGTAGATGGATATGTTATGACGACTCCGGTAGTTATAAGTAATAATGCGGAATACGCAAGTATTTCATTGAAACATATTGGAGAGTGTAACGTAGGGGAAGAGATACTGACCCTTTACAAATAGGTAACTATAAAATTAAATATAGATACAATTCTTAAACTTAAAAAGAAAGAATGTATTTATGATCGATACCAGATCATAAGATACATTCTTTCTTTTTACTTGCAGACAAAAAACTACCGTAGTAAAATAAATTCAATATGCTAACGAAAGAGAAGGTTTGAAAAGTATGAAAAAAGAACAGATCAAAGGATCATTATCATTATTTTTAGCTGCGATCATATGGGGCGCTGCATTTGTTGCACAAAGTGTTGGAATGGATTATGTTGGACCATTTACATTTAATTGTGTTCGTACATTGATCGGAGGCATTGTATTGATTCCGTGTATTGCGTTTCTAAACAGAGGAAAAGTAAGGAAGAAAACAAACTTCACGGAGAAAAAGAGATTGCTATTAGGCGGAATCTGTTGCGGAGTCGCATTAGCTACAGGAAGCACCTTGCAGCAATTTGGAATCATGTATACAACTGTAGGAAAAGCAGGATTTATTACAGCATTTTATATTATCATTGTTCCAATTTTGGGATTATTTTTAGGAAAAAAGTGCGGATTATCCGTCTGGATCAGCGTTGTGATCGCACTTGCAGGACTTTATTTTTTATGCATTACGGACGGATTTTCGATTGGAAAAGGGGATATCTATGTATTTTTAGGTGCAATTGCATTTTCGATTCATATTTTAGTGATCGATTATTTTACACAATTTAATGATGGAGTGAAAATGTCATGTATTCAGTTTTTTATCTGCGGGATTCTTTGTTTTGTTCCAATGATGCTTTTTGAACATCCGGAGATCAGCATGATCTTACTTGCATGGAAACCAATCTTATATGCAGGA
>ERZ838399.1427-NODE-1427-length-22244-cov-7.920681_pt1 | contig 22244 bp, 20 predicted proteins | sample MGYA00519683_ERZ838399 | MGnify/ENA primary metagenome ERZ838399 (study PRJEB31850, sample SAMEA3708833) | human gut metagenome | biome: human gut; feature: human-associated habitat; material: faeces | place: China | collected 2014 ...
CGGTACGTTCTTTCTGGGTAATATCCGCTGAAAGTGGTGGTTATCACAGTGAGCACCACCACTTTTGTCAGCAGGATTTGGAATAAAGGGTATCATGGAAGCATGGGGGAATCAAGATTGTTTTGCAAAATTTATTGCGGTAAAGCGGCAGTAGTAGTACTTATTCGGCTTCAAAGTAAACGGATAAAGCTCATCATTCCTTGCCATTCAGTACTATCTTCCCCGTCACCGGGTTCGGGATGCCCAGCAACGCCAGAATGATGGCCATGCGGATGTAGACGCCGTTGTGTACCTGATCGAAGTAGGCGGCGCGGGGGTCGTTGTCCACGTCCAGCTTGATCTCGTCGATGCGGGGCAGCGGATGGAGCACCGGCATATCCAGCGGGGCGAGCTTCAGCATATCTTCGTCCAACTGATAGCAGCCTTTCAGACGCAGATACTCTTCCTCGCTGAAGAAACGTTCCTGCTGGATGCGGGTCATGTACAGCACATCCAGACCGGGCAACTCGGTTTCCAGATCGTCCGTTTCTTTATAGACCTGATGGGTCGGCTCCAGCGATTCGGTCTTGACATACCGGGGCAAACGCAAGTCTTCCGGTGAGATGAACACAAACCGATTGCCCTCAAATTGGCTCAGAGCGGCGGTCAGGGAGTGGACCGTCCGGCCAAATTTGAGGTCACCACAGAAACCGATGGTCAGATGGTCCAGCCGCCCCTTACGCTGGCGAATGGTCATCAGGTCGATCATGGTCTGGCTGGGGTGGGCGTGTCCGCCGTCCCCTGCATTGATGACGGGCACGCGCGCATACATGGACGCCCGCAGCGGCGCACCCTCTTTGGGGTGGCGCATGGCGATGATGTCAGCATAGTTGCTCACGACACGGACAGTGTCCTCCACCGTCTCGCCCTTGCTGGCGCTGGAAAGCTGCGCTCCGGCAAAGCCCAGCGTCTTGCCGCCCAGCCGCAGCATGGCCGACTCAAACGAAAGCCGGGTGCGGGTGGATGGTTCATAGAACAGCGTCGCAAGGATGCGTCCATCACAGAGGTGGGCATATGGGGCCGGGTCTTTTTCCATTCGGTCAGCAAGGTCGAGCAGTGCCAACTGCTCGTTCAGAGAAAAGCTGTTCGGCTCAATAAAATGTCTCACAGCCATTCTCCCTTCAGCACGAACTTCTCGCGCTCGGCACCGGTGGAAACGAACTGGATCGTATGACCCAGCTGCTTTTCCAGAAATTCCACGTAAGCTCTGGCTTCCCGGGGCAGCTCGTCCCAGCTCTTGCAGCCGGAGATGTCCTTCTGCCAGCCGGGCAGCATGGTGACGACGGGCTCCACCCGGTCCAGGTCGGACAGCGGGTCGAAACGGAGGACTTCAACGCCATCCAGCTTGTAACCGGTGATGACCGGGATCTCTTTCATACAGCCAAGGACATCCAGCTTGGTCAGGGCAATTCTGTCCGCCCCCTGACAGGCCAGACCGTAGCGGCTGGCTACGCAGTCGAAGGGGCCGACCCGGCGGGGACGGCCGGTGGCAGCACCGTATTCACCGCCTGCCTTGCGCAGCTGCTCGTTCCAGTCCTCGTCCATGGCGTTCTCGGCAGCGAAGGGGCCTGCACCCACACAGGTAGAATATGCTTTCAGCACACCCACCACATGGTCGAGCTTGCAGTTGGGGATACCAGCACCCAGCGGCGCATAGGCCGCCAGCGTGTTGGAACTGGAGGTGAACGGGAAGATGCCGTAGTCAATATCGCGCATGGCTCCCAGTTGAGCTTCCAGCACGATGCGCTTGCCGCTGTCGTGCGCCTGCTGTAAGAATGCACCCACATCGCAGATGAACGGCGCAAAGCGTTCTGCCTGCTGTTTGCACCAGTTCAGCAGGGCATCATAGGACATCTTTTCCTGATGATAGCAGCCCGCCAGCTCCATATTTTTGGAATCAAGCACCATCCGCAGACGGTTCTGGGTGCGCTCCTCGTCCAGATGGAGCAGGTCACCCAGACGCAGTGTCTTTTTGCGGTACTTGTCGCTGTAAGCGTAGGCAATGCCGCGCCGGGTGGAACCGAAGGCCGTGCCGTTCTTGGCCAAGCGGTCTTCTTCCAGCCCATCCTGCACCTTATGCCACGGCATCGAGATCGTGGCCTTATCCGAAAGTTTCAGGTTTTCGGGGCCGATTTTCACGCCGCGCGCTTCGATGGCCTGCATCTCACCGGCCAGATGGTCAAGGTCGATGACCATGCCGGTACCCAGCACACAGGTCACATCCGGGTGCAGTATGCCGGAGGGCAGCAGGTTCAGGATGAACTTGCCCTGCTCCGTAACGACCGTGTGCCCGGCGTTGTTTCCGCCCTGATAGCGGGCCACCACATCGGCGTTTTCGGCCAGCAGGTCGATGACACGGCCCTTGCCCTCATCGCCCCAGTTGATTCCAGTAACAGCAGTCAGCATAATTCCTTATTTACCTTCTTTTTCGTTCTTCACAATGGCCTGAACTTTTGTGGGCAGGCCGTAGATGCTGATGAAACCGGTAGCATCTCTCTGCTTGTAGTCACCGCCTGCGGCAAAGGTAGCGATGTCCTCACGATACAGCGAATACGGCGACCAGACGCCGGCATTGATGAGGTTGCCCTTGTACAGTTCCAGACGCACCTTGCCGGTGACATTCTCCTGCGTGGAGGTCACAAAGGCACTCAGAGCTTTGCGTAGAGGACTGAACCACTGACCATCGTAGACCAGCTCACCAAAGGTGATGGCCAGCTCGCGCTTTTTGTGGGCGGTCAGCTTATCCAGCGTCAGAGTCTCCAGCACCTCATGGGCCTTGTACAGGATGGTGCCGCCGGGAGTCTCGTATACGCCGCGGCTCTTCATGCCCACCAGACGGTTCTCCACCACATCATATAGGCCGATGCCGTTCCGCCCGCCGATCTCGTTCAGCTTGGCAATGATGGCGGCAGGCTTGAGCTTTTCACCGTTCAGACTGACGGGCACGCCCTTCTCAAATTCCAGCTCCACGAATTCGGACTTGTCCAGCGCGGTCTTGGGGCTGACGCCCAGTTCCAGAAATCCCGGCTTGTCGTACTGCGGCTCGTTGCCCGGATCTTCGAGGTCAAGACCTTCGTGGCTCAGATGCCACAGGTTCTTGTCCTTGGAGTAGTTCGTCTCACGGTTGAGCTTCAGCGGGATGTGATGGGCCTCGGCATAGTCGATCTCCTCATCGCGGCTCTGGATGTCCCACTCACGCCACGGAGTGATGATCTTCAGATTGGGTGCAAAGTGCATGATGGCCAGCTCAAATCGCACCTGATCGTTGCCCTTGCCGGTGCTACCGTGGCAGACGGCATCCGCACCTTCGGCGCGGGCAATCTCCACGACACGTTTTGCCAGGATGGGGCGGGCAAAGCTGGTGCCCAGCAGATAACCCTCATAGTCGGCACCTGCCTGCATGGTGGGGATGACGTAATCCTCCACGAACTCGTCGGTCAGGTCCTCAATATACAGCTTGGAAGCGCCGCTTGCCTTTGCACGCTCTTCCAGCCCTTCCAGTTCACCCTTCTGGCCCACATTGCCGCATACTGCAATGACCTCGCAGTTGTTGTAGTGCTCTTTCAGCCACGGGATGATGATAGAAGTATCCAGACCACCGGAATATGCCAGCACGACCTTTTTGACCTCGGACATAAAAACCACCTTCGTTCAAACCAACTTTAATACTTTCAAAATTCCCTCTTGCAATTTCAAATTGCAGTGCTATTATACGAGCAGAAAGAGAATGTGTAAAAAGTATCCTGCGCATGATTGCCATGTGATTCTGGTATGAAAGAAAGGGCGCCTACTCCTGTATGTGGATTGGGAATAAAAGCGCGCTGGCCCTCTTCTTCATATCGAAATAAGATACCCTCGATACAAAAGCAATATTTTACACAGCATCCTCCGAAACATATAATGAGGTGCGGAAGTTCAGAGAAAGAAGGTTTGCTTCATGGCAACAATATTTCCGAGAGAAGAAAAGGCGGAAGCACTGTTCGGGGAGATTTTGAAAAACCCAGAAGCCTGCCACCGCCTGATGGACACTTTCAACGATTCGCTGGACATGGCCGATGTTCTGGACGCACCGGAGATCAGTGCGCAGCAGTTTACGACTGCACTGTTCAATGCTTATGCAAACAAGGATCTGTCGGCCTTCCTGATGGCGATCTGCCAGCACAGCATGTTTGATCTGCTGCGCAACGCAGCCCTGATCCCCTTCAAGTTCAACGCAGATGGTGAGCCGAACCCCGTCATCCTGACCGATGATGCTGGTGTTCTGCTGCCGGGCAACAAGTTTGCCGTCAGCACCAGGGAATACGACCGGTTCGTCCGGGTGTTCAAAAAGCAGGCAAAAGTCAAAATGTACCTTGCCACCGGCTATTGCAAGTATCACGGCTATGATGAGGATTCCATGGATGTGGTGGAGTACCACTACAACCAGCACCTTGGTGTGCTCCTGATCTACGAGTTGCCGGATACTGTCAAGCAGAAAGTGACCGAGGCCGAAGCATACTCCACCGTCTGGGACATCCAGATGAAGTTGCAGCATGCGCTGCCGCGCTCGGTGGTCTACTACGGGCAGGATTCGCTGGAGGAGGGCGACACCCGCTACGATGAGCTTGGCGTATTCCTGCCGCTGGAGCACTTTGCTGATCGGCTGGAACGCCACATTGACACTGCCACCCAAATCGTTTACGGGGAAGCATGATTCCACCCCGTAAACGGGTTTTCCTTTCATAAATACACCAAAAGCAAAACGCAGGGAGCCGGAAACGGTTCCCTGCGTTTTGCTTGAAAAAGGAAAGATAGGGAGATAAACACGCACATCAGGTGCAATACCGGAATGTACGGTCTGTGATGATACGGGCGAAGATCAGCCCCAGCGGCAGCGCTACGATGATGAGGATGGCGTCCGCGAACCATGTGGCGGAATCTGTCAGGGACATAATGCCCAAATTGTAGATGGCACGGTAGAAGTACAGTCCCGGAACCATGATGACGATGGACGGGACGGTAACAGAGATGCGCGGGTATCCGGCTGCATTTTTCAAGCAGGTGGCCAGCAGACCGGACAGCAGCGCCCCCAGAAAGGCTGCAACGGCCGGCGGGAAGCCCGCCAGACTGACCAGTTCCAGCCGGAAGGTGTTCGTCACCGCACCGATCAAAGCCGCACAGACGGCCAGATTCCGCGGGCTGTTAAACATCAGCGAGAAACCGAATACCCCACCGAAACTTGCCAGCAGCCGCAGCACGATCTCCTCCGGGATCGTCAGCGACAGCGGCGGGAACTGCACCGGCTGCAGATGCAGCAGCATGGCCATGATCCACGCCGTCAGTGTCGCCACCAGAATGATGAGGATGGCGTAGGCCAGACGTTCCAGCCCGGAGCGCATATCCAGCTTGGCAAGGTCGATGCCGCTGGTGATGAACGGAAAACCCGGGATGATAAAGAGCATCGAGCAGATATATCCGGCCTCGTGCTGCGCCGAGACGGCAAACAGCACCTCGGCAGCTTTCAGGAGAACGGCATAGACCACACTGGCCGAACAGACCGAGGCAGTGATGCCCAGAAACAGGGTGAAGTGATGTTTTGTCAACTTGCACCGCACAAAGTTGCCGATGCCCGCCCCACAGAACGCGCAGAGCATCTCCACGATGCCGCCGCCCAGCAGGAAGGTGAAACAGCTGCACGCCAGTGCTGCCGCAAAGCCCAGTGCTGCCGGAGAATAAAGGCCGTGGATACGCTCGATCTCATCCAGATGGGAGTGAAGTTCTTCACCGGTCATGAACTTTCCTTCCCGGTCGAAGTCGTTGACGAAATGTTCCAGCCGGTTCAGCCGGGAGGTGTTCACCCCTGTATTGGTCAGACACAGCGCCTGAGTATAGCACTGGTCGCCGTCGAAGCAGGTGAATTCGATGGACAACAGCCCGATGTCCGCCGTGGTCGTGACCCCCAGCTCCCGCGACAGGGTGTTCATGGAGCTTCGGACACGCCACGCACCCGTGCCGCATTCCAGCAGCATCAGCCCGGTGCGCCCGATGATGGATGCCTTTTCGATCAGGCCCGCCTCTGTAATGGACACACCCTTGCTGGTCGAGGCGTAGTCATGCCAGTAGACTTCCATGTGGTTTTTGATGATCTCACTTTGGGTTTGTCCCATACCGGAAAACCTCCCTTGTTTGATATGGGAAATATGACAGCCCATTTTCAAGGCTGCGGTGTCATTATACCCGGAATCCGCAGAAGGGTAAAACGTATCTTTGATATGCTGGCAATATCCGCTGCACATTTCAGGATGCAGACGAGAGCCTTGTTTTTCACTGTATTCTGCGATAAACTAAGAAAAAACGAGCCGAAAGGAAACAGTATGACCCTCCAACAACTTCGCTATGTAACGGCTGTGGCCGATGCCAGAACCATCAGCAAGGCCGCACAGAAATTCTATATCTCCCAACCCAGCCTGACCAATTCCATCCATGAACTGGAACAGGAACTCGGCCTGACTATCTTTCACCGCACCAACCGGGGCGTCGTGCTGACCCCGGAGGGGGATGTCTTTCTGGGGTATGCACGGCAGGTGCTGGCGCAGGTGGGGCTCATCGAGGAAAAATATCTGGGCACTGCCCCGGTCCGGCATCAGTTCTGCGTTTCTGCCCAGCACTATTCCTTTGCCGTGGAAGCTTTTGTACAGCTGCTGAAAGAGTACGGCGGCGAGGAATACGATTTCCGCATCCGGGAGACCCAGACCTACGAGATCATCGAGGATGTTGCCCATCTCCGCAGCGAGGTCGGCATCCTCTACCTGAACCACGACAACGAGACCATTCTGCGCAAGGTCATCCGGGAGCATGACCTGAACTTTACGCTGTTGTTTACCGCAAAGCCCCATGTGTTCGTCAGCACCTCCAGCCCGCTGGCACAGAAAGCGGCCCTGACGCTGGAGGACCTGAAACCCTATCCACGCCTTTCCTATGAGCAGGGCGAACACAATTCCTTTTACTTCTCCGAGGAGATCCTCAGCACGCTGGACAGCAAAAAGGACATTCAGGTACGTGACCGTGCCACTCTGTTCAATTTGCTCATCGGGCTGGACGGATATACCATTTGCAGCGGTGTCATCAGCGAAGCGCTCAACGGCCCGAATATCCGTGCCATTCCTTTGCAGGTAGACGATTCCATGGAGATCGGTTATCTGACCCACAAGCAGGTTCAGCCCGGACTGTTCGGGAAGCGGTATATTGAGATCCTGAAAAGCTGTGTTCAACAGATATAGCTTCAAGCTATTGCAAACTGCCTGTTTTTTGTATTTTACACAAGCCCACTCTGGCGGTATACTGTTGCCATCGAACAACAGACATTTCAAAAACAACGATAGAGAGGGTTTTATCTTATGTCAGAATTGAAGTCTCCGTTCCGTTACGACTTTGTGGGCAGCTTCCTGCGTCCCCACGCACTGAAGGAGGCCCGCGCACAGTACAAGGCCGGTGCGATCGACCGCGCCGCACTGACCGCTGTGGAAAACGAAGAGATCACCCGGCTGATCGAAAAGCAGAAGCGCGCCGGCTTCCACGCCATCACAGACGGCGAGTTCCGCCGCAGCTACTGGCATCTGGATTTCATGTGGGGCTTCCATGGCATCGACGAGGTAGAGCTGGATCATGGCTATTACTTCCATGGCGAAGAGACCACCCACGGTTCCCTCCGTGTCAGCGGCAAGATCAGCGGCGAAAATCACCCGTTTGTGGAGCATTTCAAATTCGTCAAGCAGTTCGAGGATGAGAATTGCATCGCCCGCCAGACGATGCCTGCACCGGCACAGCTGTTGGCAGAGCTGTACCGTGAGGACAATGGCAAAAACACCGATGCCGTCTATCCCGACCACGAACAGCTGCTGCAGGACATCGCTGCGGCATACCGCACGGTCATCCGGGAACTGTACGCCGCCGGCTGCCGCAGCATCCAGTTCGACGACTGCACCTGGGGCATGATTTGTGACCAGAACTTCCTGAAAGAGACCAACACCAAAGTGGAGGATGTGGCCGCAGAATACCTGCGTCTGAATAATCTGGCACTGGAAGACCGCCCGGAGGGGCTGACCATCACCACCCATGTCTGCCGCGGCAACTATCACTCCACCTGGGCAAGTCAGGGCGGCTATGCGCCCATCGCACCGTTCCTGTTCGCACAGGAAAATGTCGATGCGTTCTATCTGGAATTTGATGACGAGCGCTCCGGCAGTTTTGAGCCGCTGAAATATGTGGCAGACGGCAAGAAGGTCGTGCTGGGTCTTATCACCACCAAATCTCCCCGTCTGGAGGACAAGGATGCCGTCATTGCCCGCATCCATGAGGCGGAAAAGTACATTCCGCTGGAGCGGCTCTGCCTCAGCCCGCAGTGCGGTTTTGCTTCCTGCGAGATCGGCAACAAGCTGACCGAGCTGGAGCAGTGGAACAAGCTCAAACTGGTCAAGGAGATCGCGGAGACCGTGTGGGGTGATTAAGGAATCCTGAGCAGGCAGCTTCCATTTGGGAGCTGCCTGCTTTTATTCTGCACAAATTCATCTTGCATTCCCGCTCAAATTATGATATATACATTATACGAAACATTATTTTGAAAGAACGTCCTACCGTTCAATGATGTAGAATGCGAGGTGTCTGCCATGAACGCCGTGATCTATGCCCGTTATTCCAGTGACAACCAGCGCGAAGAATCCATTGAGGGCCAGATTCGGGAATGCACAGCATATGCTGAAAGAAACGGCATTACAGTGGTCAGGCACTATATCGACCGTGCACTTTCTGCCAAAACAGACAATCGACCGGATTTTCAACAGATGATTCGGGACAGCAATAAGAAGCTGTTTGAAATCGTTCTGGTTTGGAAGTTCGACCGCTTTGCCCGGAATCGTTTTGACAGTGCAAACTACAAGATGATTCTGAAAAAGAACAATGTCCATCTGATATCGATTATGGAGCCGATTGCAGAAGGCTCGCAGGGCATTCTGGTGGAGACGCTGCTGGAGGGTATGGCAGAATACTATTCGGCGGAACTTTCCGAAAAAGTCATTCGTGGCCAGACCGAAAATGCGCTGAAAGGCAAATGCACAGGCGGCACAGGAACGATTGGCTATAAAATCGACGCAGATAAGTTCTATCGCATCGACCCGCTGATTTCACCGCTTGTATTGGAGGCTTTTCAGCGGTACGACAACGGTGAAAAAATCGTTGAGATCATGAACTACCTCAACGAAAAAGGGGTTCGTAATATGCTGGGTGGAAAGCTGACGTGCAGCAGCATGAACACCATGTTAAAGAACCGCCGCTATATTGGAGAACTTTCTTTCCGGGATACCGTTGTCCCGGATGCAATTCCAGCCATCGTTCCCAAGGATTTGTTTGACCGTGTGCAAAAACGTATGGAGAAAAACAAACGTGCTCCGGCTCGCGGAAAGGCAGATGAGGAATATTTGTTGACCACAAAGCTGTTCTGCGGTAAGTGCGGGGCATTGATGTTCGGCGAGAGCGGAACAAGTGCTACCGGGCGAACCTACTATTATTATAAATGTGCCACTGCCAAAAAGAAGAAAGGCTGTAACAAGAAAACCGTACAGAAGGAGTGGTTGGAAAATCTGGTCGTTCAGGAGACGATGAAGCTGATTCAGGATGATGCAGTGATTGAACGAATCGTTCAGCTGGTCATGGATTTCCAAAATCAGGAGAATACCGCGATCCCTCTGCTGGAAAAACAGCTCCGGGAAGTGGACCGAAAACTGGACAACCTGATGAAAGCAATCGAGGAAGGCTTGTTCACCCGGACGACCAAAGAGCGTTTGGATGCGCTGGAAGCGCAAAAGGATGAACTGACCGCCAAAATTGCTGACGAAAAGCTAAGAAAGCCTTCCTTTAATGCTGACTTCATCCGATTCTGGTTGATGAAATTCAGAAAGTTCGATGTATCGCAGCAAAAGCAGCGCAAGGCACTGATTGAGATCTTTGTGAACGCCATTTTCCTCTACGATGACAGAATGCTGATCACGTTCAATTATAAAGACGGCTCTCAAACCGTCCGCTTCGAGGATACTTTGGCTGCCGATGAATTGGCAGGAAATAGTTCGGATTTGTCCAGCTCTGCTCGATAAAAGGAAAAACCGTGAAGAGCTGCAGGAACATCTGCGCTTTTTGCGGTTTTTTGTTCTGTATTTTTGCTTAAAAGCCGACTGGAATGCACATAAAAAGTGTGATATACTTATCTCACAAACTAACCAAAATCAGGAGGTATCCCACCATGCCCAGACCCAAAGGAAGCAAGAATAAAGTCAAGGCCACTAAAGTGACCGCCGACTTCGCCGCACAAATCGCAGCAAAGCAGGAAGAGAAAGCCGCCGTGGAAGCTGAGATCCTGAAAGTGGCTGCCAGCATCGAAGAGCTGAAGACCGACGTCAAGTCGCTGAACGCCGACCTGAAAGCCAAAAAGGCCTCTGTCAAGAAGCTCGACAAAGAAGTAGCCAAGCTGGAAGCCAGACAGGACGCTGCCGCCCAGAAAGCCGCCGAGGCATCCAAGAAGGCCGAAGCCGAGGATGTGCTGAAAAAGCTCCTCGCCAGCGGTGTGAGCGCCGACGAAATTCTTGAGAAGCTGAAATAATATGATTCGTGACATCTGCAAAGACGAGCTTTTTCTCGCCCGAAAAGCCGCGCCTGCCCTGCCGGAAGACCTGCCTATCGCGCAGGACCTGCTGGAAACGCTCATCGCCCACAAAGACGGCTGCGTCGGCATGGCAGCGAACATGATAGGCGTCGCTAAACGCATCATCGCATTCGAGAGCGAGGACGGCTATCTCGTCATGTTCAACCCGGTCATCCTCAAAAAGTCCGGGCCGTATGAGACGGAGGAGGGCTGTCTCTCCCTCACCGGCACCCGAAAGACCAAACGCTGGCAGACCATCAAGGTACAGTGGCAGAACGAAAAGTTCCAGCCCCGCATCAAGACCTTCTCAGGCTGGACAGCAGAGATCATCCAGCACGAGCTCGACCACTGCGACGGCATCATTATCTGAGATCACAAGCGGGAATGCTGCAAAACACAGCATCCCCGCTTGTTTGATCCCCTCTAAAATATCCAAAAGTTTCACGCTTTATCTATTGATTTCCTTTTTCAGGGATGGTATCCTTATCATCAGTCATTTCGACCCGATCCTCTGAAACAGGAGTTATTCTATGAAGAAAAAATTGATTTCCCGCGTCGCTGCTGCGGTCGGAATGTGTGCTGCCGTTGCAGTCGTGATCCCTGCCGTCTCCGTACTCAATATGTTCCGCTCTGTGTCCATCGCTGCCGAGCCTTCTGACGTATCTAGTTCGTCCGAAGCCGCATCCGAGAGCGCCGACGCATGGGACCAGCTCTTGACCGACACCAGCAACAGTGAATTTGCCTCTGTCATCGAGCTCGTCGCAGAGGAAAAGGCCGCTTCGGAAGAAGCCGCTGCTTCGGAAGAGGCCGCCGAAAGCGCCTCTGCATCCAGCACTTCTGCTGACAACAACTCTTCCAGTGCAGTTTCTTCCTCCAAGGCGGCATCCGAGGCATCCTCCACCGGGCAGACTGCCGCACAGGAGCCGACTGCCTCCCATCCGGCTGCTTCCTCGTCTTCCTCTTCCGCTCCCACCCCTCAGAACGAGTGTGACGCACAGCTTGCACAGTATCTTCTTCAGATGGAAAAGCTGCAGAAGAAGTTCCAGTCGCAGCTCTATTCTGTCATCTGCGACGCCTACGATGAGTACATGGAGTACCCCGCCGAAAAGCACAGCCTCGGCCTGAAAGTCTCCATCGTTGTTTCCAAGGGCGGCAAGCTGACCTCCATGCAGAGCGCCTGCGACAAGGAATTCAATGCGCTGCTGTCGGAGATGCGCACCTGCCTGCGGGAGAATGGCCGCGACCAGTCCCTCGCTGACAATGCACAAAAGGCCTACGAGAGCGCCAAGGCTTCCATGGTCAAGGAACTGAAAAACGTGGTCTACAACACTGCCGTCGGAAACGGCAGCGGTGGCTCATGGATACAGTCCCACCGCAATATGGCCTGAGTGCTCAAAGATGATACGACAAAAGCCCTGCGGCATGCCGCAGGGCTTTTCTGCTGTCTGATTTACTTAGGCTGTCGGCCGATATAGGCGAGGATGCCGCCGTCGGCGTACAAAATCTGACCGTTCACGAAGTCGGAGGCGTGGGAGGCCAGGAAGACGCAGGGGCCGACCATATCTTCCGGGTCGCCCCAGCGTCCCGCCGGAGTCTTGGCGGTGATGAACTGGTCGAAGGGGTGACGGCTGCCGTCGGGCTGGACCTCACGCAGCGGGGCGGTCTGGGCGGTGGCGATATAGCCCGGACCCATGCCGTTGCACTGGATGTTGTACTCGCCGTACTCGGAGGCGATGTTCTTGGTCAGCATCTTCAGGCCGCCCTTGGCTGCAGCGTAGGCGGAGACGGTCTCACGGCCCAGCTCGCTCATCATGGAGCAGATGTTGATGATCTTGCCGCCGCCCTGAGCGATCATGTCGGGGATGACAGCCTTGGCGACGATGAACGGAGCGTTCAGGTCAACATCGATGACCTGACGGAACTGAGCAGCGGTCATCTCGGTCATGGGGATGCGCTTGATGATGCCGGCGTTGTTGACCAGAATGTTGATATGGCCGACTTCCTCGGTGATCTTTGCGACCATGGCGTTCACGGCGTCCTCATCGGTGACGTCGCAGACATAGCCGTGAGCCTTGATGCCAGCTTCTTCATAAGCGGCGATGCCCTTATCGACCAGCTCCTGCTTGATGTCGTTGAAGACGATGGTAGCGCCGTTTGCGGCCATTGCCTTTGCGATAGCCATGCCGATGCCGTAAGATGCGCCGGTGATGAGCGCGACCTTGCCGGTCAGGTCAAAGGATTTGGGAGTACACTGTGCCATAATTAAGTCCTCCAATCAGAATTTTGCTTTGCGGGGCGCTGCGCTGCCGGACGATACCTGTAGTCCAACTGCCGCCACGGGAAGCGGCGATTTGGACTGTCCGGCCCTGCACCCTCTTGTATACTAGAGTAGCATTCTTTATTCCGACTGTCAAGGTGTTTTCTTGGCATAATTACTGCAAATTTTTTCTCATTTTGCTGCGTTTTCGTGAAATCGTCATAAAAACGGACTCTGCAAAGGCCGGGATTGCTGCTTGTTGCACACAATAGCCCTTCAGCCCAGTTTTTTCTTCTGCTGGTGGGCCATGATGGGCATTAAGATCGCCATCGGCATGAACCGCTGGGCCGTCGTCGCCGCCCGCATGAGGGCCGATGGGACGATGATGGTCTTGTGGCGGAGCATCCCCCGCATGGCCTCCTCCACGCAGAGTTCCGGGCTGATGCCCCGCAGTGCGAACACCACATCGGCCCGCTCGTTGAACTCGGTGTCCACCGGGCCGGGGCAGAGGGCGCAGACGTAGACCGGGCTGTGCTGCTGGCGCAGCTCTTCCGCTACGCCCCGGATCAGGCTGACAACATACGCTTTGGTGGCGTAGTAGCCCGCCATATACGGCCCGCCCGGCAGCAGCCCGGCGGAGGACGCCACGTTGAGCACGGTGCCGAAGCCCTGAGCCTCCATCTTTTTCACGGCGAACTTGAACAGCTGGTGCATGGCCAGCACATTGACCTTCGCCATGGAGAGCTCTTTCTCGCCGCTGGTCTCAAGAAAGCTGCCGCAGACGCCGAAGCCGGCGTTGTTGATGAAAATATCGATGCGCTCGTCAGTCAGCGCCTCGCAGAGACGGGCGCACTCGCTCTCCTGCTCCAAATCAGCAGGCAGGATGCGGCAGAAGGTGCTGTGCTTCGCGGTGAGCTCTGCGGCCAGAGCTTCGAGTCGGTCGGTGCGGCGGGCGGTGAGGATGAGCCGGAAGCCGAGGCGGGCATACCGGCGGGCAAACTCCCGGCCAATGCCGGAAGAAGCTCCGGTTATCCATACAGTTTTGGACATAAATTACTCCTTGTAAAATCCGGAAGCCTTATCGATGGCTTCCAGCTCGTCGGCGGTGAAGGTGGTGTTGTTCAGGGCAGCGATGTTGTCGAGGATCTGCTGGGGCTTGGACGCGCCGATGAGGACGCTCGTGACCTTGCCGTCCCGCAGTATCCACGCCAGCGCCATCTCGGCCAGCGTCTGGCCGCGGGCAGCGGCGATTTCGTTCAGGGTGCGTATCTGTGCCAGCTTTTCTTCGGTGATGACGCTCTCTTTCAAAAAGCGGCCATCGGTGCGGATGCGGCTGTCCTCCGGGATGCCGTTGAGGTAGCGGTTGGTCAGCAGGCCCTGCGCCAGCGGGCTGAAGGCGATGATGCCCTTGTTCAGCCGGACAGCAGTCTCTTTCAGGCCGTTCTGCTCGATGGTGCGGTCAAAGATGGAGTAGCGGTTCTGGTTGATGACGAAGGGGACGTGGAGCTCGTCGAGGATGGCGCAGGCTTTTTCCAGCGTCTCACCGTTGTAGTTGGACAGGCCGGCATAAAGCGCCTTGCCGCTGCGCACTGCCTGCGCCAGAGCACCCATGGTCTCTTCCAGCGGGGTGTTGGGGTCCATCCGGTGGTGGTAGAAGATGTCCACATACTCGAGGCCCATCCGCTTCAGGCTCTGGTCGAGGCTGGCCAGCAGGTATTTCCGGCTTCCCCAGTCACCGTAAGGCCCTTCCCACATGGTGTAGCCCGCCTTGGTGCTGATGAGGAGCTCATCGCGGTAGGGGGCAAGATCTTCCTTGAGGATGCGGCCGAAGTTCTTCTCGGCGCTGCCCGGCTCGGGGCCGTAGTTGTTGGCGAGGTCGAAGTGGGTGATGCCGTTGTCGAACGCCGTGCGGCAGAGCAGGCGCATGTTCTCGAAGTTCGCGGTATCGCCGAAGTTGTGCCACAGGCCCAGCGAGACGGCGGGCAGCATCAGGCCGCTTTTGCCGCAGCGGTGGTAGGGCAGGGTGGAGTAGCGTGCAGGAGATGCAGCATACATGGCGGGAAACTTCCTTTCTCTTATTTTACCCCATTGTAGCACGGAAAAACGGCAGAATCCACATAAAAGTGCAGCGCCCCGGCATCTTTGCTGCCGGGGCGCTGTGAGAAAAAAGAAGAAAAGACGAGAAGCTCAGATTCAGGCGTCAGCCTTGACGCTCCGGGCGGCCAGATAACGGGCCGGCTTCATGAGCAGTACGCAGCCGCCATTGAAGGCCAGAGAGCCGACGATGTACACCCCGAAGAAGAGAGGCAGATTCGCTGCAAAAGTTGCGCTGTCGATGCAGGCGACGGTCAGGTAGGCAAAGCCCACATTGTTCAGCACCTTGGGGGCGTAGGGGTGCAGGATGATGAGGATGAAGAGCACCACGCCCAGCGGCAGCAGCAGGCCCAGCATCCCGCCCAGAACAGGCGTCAGCGCACCGATGGCCAGCATCGCCAGCACCGTGAGCACCATGCCCACGAGGCCGCCCAGCTCCACGCTGATAAAGCGGTCTTTGATGTTGCCCTCCATCGTAAAGAGCATGATATTGCTCAGGAAAATGAGCCAGCTGTACTCAAACTCGATGGCGTGGAAAAAGGCGTTGGCGATCAGGATCCACACCACCATCATCAGGCGGAAGTAGAGCAGGAAACGCTTGGTCACAGTTTCGTTCATGGAAAAACTCACTTTCCAGAAGCTGCTTTCATAAGCGGGGTGCAATGCTTGTGAAAACGGCTTCTTAACTTCGGCCTGCAAAAGCGGCTGGCCGGTCGTCTTTGTGTCGGATGAGGTTATTATACTCTGTCTGGAAGCAAAAGGCAATATTTACTTGCCAATATATGCAATAAAAACTTGCCGAGTTTCAAAAAACAGCTTCGTCTTGTTGCCCGGCGTGGTTTGGAGTATAATAAAACCGTAAAAGAAAAACACCCTTTTCAAGGAGGAGATAAAACATGAACAAACCGGTCCTGGTGGTCATGGCTGCCGGTATGGGCAGCCGCTACGGCGGCATGAAGCAGATCGATCCGGTGGGTCCCTGCGGTCAGGTCATCGTGGATTATTCCCTGTACGACGCCCGCCGCGCAGGCTTCGAGACGGTCATCTTCGTCATCAAGCACGAGATCGAAGAGGCTTTCAAAGCTGCCATCGGCGACCGCGTGTCCAGGGTGATGGACGTGAAGTACGCCTTCCAGCAGCTGGATGAGCTGCCCGAGGGCTACACCATCCCCGAGGGCCGCGTGAAGCCCTGGGGTACCTGCCACGCGGTGCTGGCCGCAAAGCCCTACATCCACGGCCCCTTCGCCGTCATCAATGCCGACGACTACTACGGCCCCGAGGCGTTCAAGGTCATCTACGATCACCTCTCCACTCACACCGACGGCGAGGTCTACGACTACTGCATGGTGAGCTACCTGCTCAAGAACACCGTTTCCGAAAATGGCAGCGTCGCCCGCGGCGTCTGCGCCCTCAACGAGGACAGCACCCTCCACAGCGTCACCGAGCGCACCCGCATCGAGACCTATAAGGATGGCATCCACTACACCGAGGACGGCGGCGAGAGCTGGACGGACCTGCCCGGCGAGACGCCCGTGAGCATGAACCTCTGGGGCTTTGGCGAGAGCTTCGTGAAGGAAGCCGACCGGCGCTTTGCCCGCTGGCTGGACGAGAATCTGGAAAAGAACCCGCTCAAGTGCGAGTATTTCCTGCCGCTGGTGGTCAGTGAGCTCATCGGCGAAAAGAAAGCCGCCGTCAAGGTGCTGCGCAGCACCGATAAGTGGTATGGCGTCACCTACCGCGAGGATAAGCCTGTGGTGGTGGAAGCCATCGCCAAAAAGACGGCCGACGGCCTTTACCCGGAAGATCTCTGGGCTTAAGCTGCATAAAAAATACGGCTGGGACAGCGTCCCAGCCGTATTTTTTATCTTTACTGGATGCCGAATCCGTTGAAGGAGTCGGGATATTCTTCCTCGAGCTGCTCGAGCAGGCTGCTGAGGGAGCGGTTGTCCTGACCGTGCCTCAGCTTGGGGTAGGCGCGGAGCATACGGCCCTTGCCCAGCAGATGGGTGCCGCGGCGGGTGCGGGCCTGCATGACCTGCGCACGGGCTGCCAGCTCTTCCTTGAGCTGTTCCAGCTGCAGGAATGCGGTGGTCTGCTCGGCTTTGCCCTGCGCGGCCAGCTTGACGGCCTTGGCCGCTTCGGCGGCGTTGAGGCGGGCAGTCTGGGAGGCGCGGCGTGCGGCCTCCATGGCCTCGTCGGCGCGGGCGCGCATGATGGAAGCGGCCTCACGGGGCGACAGCTTGTCGTAGCTGTCCCGGGCCTCGGCGGCGGCCAGCTTGAGCTGCAGGCGGCTCTCGTCCATCTTCTGGTCCATGTCCAGCGCGGTGGTGCCAAGGATCTCGGTCATGGCGTCGCTGACAGCATGCATACTGTCGGCCACCTTCTCGAGAGCGTCCAGCTCCCGGGCGAGGTCGGAGGCGGCGATGGCGGTAGCCACCACGTCAGCGGCATACACCGCGTAAAGCAGACACATCAGCACAAAGCCCACCAGCGGCGGAATGATGTTCACCAGCGCGGCAATGGTGGGATGGATGGCCTTGACCATCACCATGGCACCCACGCCCCACATCAGCGAGAACTCAAGACAGACGTAGCCGCCGATGTTGAAGGGCTTGTCGGTGTAGTCCCACCACCGGGTGCGGTAGAGCTTATACAGCGCCCATCCGCCCACCAGCTCCAAGGCACTGGGCAGGATGACGCCGCCGAGATACAGCAGCAACAGGTCATCTTCCAGCGGTGTGAGGAAGAAGAGCACCAGTATCATGCCGAAGCCGTAGATAGGGCAGACCGGGCCGTTCAGGAAGCCCCGGTTCACCAGCTGGCCGGTGGTGGCGGCGGCATACACCACCTCGACGCACCAGCCCAGACAGGAGTAGATGAGGAAAAACGCAAGGATATGATAAAGCGAGAAACCGCAGACTGTCGTGTTGAGAAAAAACGACAAGGGGACACCTCCAGTCAGTTCTGTTTGCGGACGATCTTATATTCATCGCCCGGCTCAAAGTAGGGACAGGACAAGGTCGTGTGGGAGAGATAGCGGGCCATCTCGTCCTCATCCAGCGCGCTGCCCTCGGCGCAGTAGTAGCTGCCGTATTCGTCCTGTTGGTTGTTCAGGCAGTATTCACAAGGGTCAGACATTGCCTTCACCTTCAGCCTTGGCCGAAGCTTCGGCCTCCGCCTGCGCGGCCAGCTTCTTGAGCACCTTCGGCTCCACCCAGGTCACGGAGTCGTCGCCGGCCTTCTTGCGGGCGATGAGGGCCTTGATCTTAATGCCCATCTCGGTGAACATCCCCTCATGCTCGGTGCGGATGTTCCACTCCGGCTCGTTCTCGTGGAGGTCGTAAGTCTGCCAGATGATGTCGTAGCCGGAAGCGGGGAAGTAGGTCAGGCTGTCGCGGAACAGGTCATCGTCGTCGGTCTTGAAGTAGATCTCGCCGCCGTCCTTGAGGAAATCGCGGTACTGGATGAGCTGACGGGGGTAGGTGAGGCGGTGCTTGTTGGAGGAAGCGTTCTTGCTCCACGGGTTGCAGAAGTTGATGTAGATGCGGCTGACGGTGTCCTCCGGGGTGATGACGCCCTTGATGCGCTCGATGTCGGTGCTCATGATCTTGACATTGTCGATGGGGCGGCCTGCCTCGGCATAAGCGGCTTCGATTTTGCGCTTTGCGAGGATGAGCACCTTGTCGGTGATGTCGATGCCCAGATAGTTATTCTCGGGGTGGGCAGAGGCCAGCTGGGAGATGAAGCCGCCCTTGCCGCAGCCCAGCTCCAGCACGAAAGGCTGCTCCGGGCGGGCATACTGGCTGTGCCACTTGCCGCCCCAGATAAGGGGCTCGTGGACGTGGAAATCAGCGGCCATCAGTTCGTCGTGGGCGTAGGGCTTGAAACGCATTCTCATAAGATAGTATTCTCCTTGTGACGTGAAAAGTTTGTACTTACAGATCTTTCTTCAAAAATTCCTCCACCTGCTCCGGCGTGGCGGCGCAGCTGCCCTGGCAGATACCGGGCTTGCCGCCGCCGCGTCCGTTCAGGGCGGCGTTGAGGGCTTTGGTCAGGGCGCGGACGTCGCCGCCGGCCTGCGCGATGCAGTAGCCGGTGCCCTTCTCGCTGGGCGTCAGAGCGGCGCAGAGACCGGTGGTGGCCTCGCTCAACCGTGCGGCCAGACGGTGCAGGCCGTCCGGGTCGAGGCCGGGGACGGTGCGGATGGCCGTCTCGTCGGGGCCAAGCTGTGCGGCCAGTGCATCGAAGAGCTGACTGCACAGGCCGAAGTGGGCGAATTTCAGGGCCGTGTACTCGTCGTACACCCGGTGGACCGCCACGGCGGTCTGGTCGGCCTTAGCCGAGAGCAGTGCGCCGATGTCGGCCTGACGGCTCCGCATGGCCTGCGCTTCCCGCAGGGCGCGTCCGCCGCAGACGACGCTGAGCCGGACACCGCCCTTGTAGTTCTCAGAGGTGAGGATCTTGATTTGTCCCACCTGTCCGGTGGCGGCGGTGTGGGTGCCGCAGCAGGCGCAGACGTCCGCGCCCGGGATGGTCACGATGCGCACCTGCCCGGCGATCTCTTTTTTGCTGCGGTAGGTCAGCGCCGCCAGCTCTTCGGGGGTGGGGTAGGTGATGAGCACCGGCACATTCTCCCAGATGATGCGGTTGGCGGCAAGTTCTGCCTCCCGCAGGCCCTCGGCGGAGATGGGGACGCTGGTGTCCATCCGCACGGCGTCGGAGCCGATGTGGAAGCCCACGTTCTCCGCCCCGAACATCTGGTGCAGGATGCCGGAGAGGATGTGCTCGCCGGTGTGCTGCTGCATCTTGTCGAAGCGCCACTCCCAGTCGATGGTGCCGGTGACGGCGGCACCGGGCTGTGCGGTCTCGGGCAGGGCATCCACCGTGTGCCAGATGATGCCGTTCGTCTCGTGGACGTCGGTGACATGGAGCACCGTGCCGTCGGCGAGGGTCAGCGTGCCTCTGTCGGCGGGCTGACCGCCCCCTTCGGGGTAGAACACCGTGCCGTCCAGCGCGATGCGCCCGCCGCCCGTCTTTGCGTCCGCCTCTGCGGCCAGGATGACCCCGGCGGCAGTCTTGCGGAATGCGTCGTTCTCAAAATATTTTTCCGTGCGCTGCATGGCACGATACCTCCTGTAATAAAAACGATATTATCCCACTATAAAACTAAGTATACCACGTTTTTTGCCTGTGGAAAATAGTCTTCGCTTATGTTATGATAGGAAACAGCATAAACCCAAACGGAATATAAAGCGAGGAAGGTATCATCATGCGTGAAAGTGGAATCCTGATGCCGGTGTCCAGCCTGCCCGGCCCCTATGGTATTGGCTGCTTTGGCGCCGAAGCGCTCAAGTTCGTGGATTTTCTGGCCGCTGCTGGCCAGCACATCTGGCAGCTGCTGCCCCTCAGCCCCACCGGCTACGGCGACAGCCCCTACCAGAGCTGCTCTGCCTTTGCGGGCAACCCCTACTTCATCGACCTCGACGCTCTCAAGGCCGACGGCCTGCTGACCGCCGCCCAGCTCAAGGCGGAAAAGTGGGGCGATGACCCGCTTTCGGTGGACTACGGCACTCTCTACACCAGCCGCTATAAAGTGCTGCGCACCGCCTACGCCGCATGGCGCGAGAAGTACGCCGGTCTCCACGGCTGCGCCCACTACTACCCCGACGACTACTACGCTTTCGCCCTTGCCAACGACAGCTGGCTGAATGATTACGCCCTCTACATGGCCCTCAAGACCGCCAACGGCATGAAGAGCTGGACTGAGTGGCCCCGGGAGTACCGCCTGCGGGACGCCGCCGCGCTGGCAAAGTTCGCAGCAGAGCAGGAAGAGGAGATCGGCTTCTGGAAGTTCCTGCAGTACGAGTTTGCCACCCAGTGGAAAAAGGTCAAGGACTACGCCAACGCCAAGGGCGTGAAAATTCTCGGCGACATCCCGATCTACGTCTCTGCCGACTCGGTGGATGCATGGGTAGGCGGCGAGCTTTTCGAGCTGGACGCGCAGGGAGGCTTTGCCCGCGTGGCCGGCTGCCCACCGGATTATTTCTCCGCAGACGGCCAGCTCTGGGGAAACCCGCTGTATAACTGGCCGTATCATAAACAGACAGGATACGCCTGGTGGATCCGGCGTGTCCGCCACGCCCTCGGCATCTACGACCTGCTCCGTGAGCCCGGCTTTCCATGCATCCACCTTGGCCGCCGCATCATCGTTCCGCGCGACGCGATGATCGACTGGCTCGAGAACCGTCTGCAGGAGGAGCTGAACAGCGCCGCGAAGAGCAGAGAGTCCAACGAAGTATCTGTCATTCCGGAGGCTGTGTCCGAAGCAGACACCGACCTGCCGGAGACCCAGGTCCGCGAGGACGGCGTTTACATCAAGGTTCTCCCCCGCGACATGAAGAAGCCGCAGGCGATCTGAGCACATATAAATGACAGCGAGGGTACACACCGCCATGGTATGTACCCTCGTTTTTTTACTCTAAAACTGCCCGCCTCTGCCGTTCCACAACATCCGACAGCGCTTCAAGCCGCCCCTTCGGCAGCTCGATCGTCGGGTGCTGTACAAAACGGAACCCATCCAGATTTTTCAGTTCCTGCCGGATTTCGTCCGTCAGCATCCCCTTTGCCGTCTTGATGAAATCCACGCCGATACGCGGACGGCACTTACCGATATACCAGTCCGGCCTTGCAAGCTGATCTTCGTCGAGATCGAACAGCAGGCTGCGGTTGTGGTCGAACATCGGCGCGGCAGTCTTGACTTCCATCGTCTGATTGTCGAACAGGAAACCGAAATTGCCGAGGTGGCGATCGGTATTCAAAATCAGCGCATCGAGCACGAACATCCGCCGAAGCACATCCTCCGCCCCGAATTTTTCATACAATTTCAGCAGTCCCGATACACTATTCGGACGGTCGGGAAAATCGCTGATTTTCGCAAGGCCGTGTTCCTCATCCGTGAACAGACGGCACTTGGAGATCAGTTTTTGATGATAGAACCCCAGATCGTAATACACAGCCTGTGGGCAAATCTGCTCCGCAAACTGACACGCAAGGAACTCAGACAGCGGCTCAATCTCATAGGTATCACTGCCGCTCTTGTACAGATAAATGCCGTCAGCCTCACGCACCCAGCATTTCGCGTAGTAGCCGTCCGTGCCAAACTCCGGCGAAGTCGAGGACAGCGCT
>ERZ838399.1430-NODE-1430-length-22201-cov-4.274677_pt1 | contig 22201 bp, 17 predicted proteins | sample MGYA00519683_ERZ838399 | MGnify/ENA primary metagenome ERZ838399 (study PRJEB31850, sample SAMEA3708833) | human gut metagenome | biome: human gut; feature: human-associated habitat; material: faeces | place: China | collected 2014 ...
TTTTCTCAGATACGACTCCAGCCTTTCCGGCCAGATCCAGTATATCGTAACCGGATAAGCAGTGTCTTTTTTGGCATCCGTATTATTCCAGGTCAGCTTTCCACTCTTTGATTCAAGGACAGCCGCTTCCGTTTCACTGCCAAGCCTCATACTCCACTCTCCTGCATCCCGGGATATCCAGCCTTTATAGCACCCCGCCTTCTCATTGTATCCCGCAAACAAAAGAATGTGTCCTTCCAGCAATTGCTGCAGCGACGGATCCGTAACTTCCGTTAAATCATTTTGGGTCACATTCTCCTCATTCTTTTTGTCATCCGCGATCTGATATCCGGTCAGAACCAGATCTAACGTTACTTTAAGCGGACCATTCTTATTGGGAATGATGTAAAATGTCATTTTTCCATAAGACCCCGGCTCAATCCCTGTCGGCTTTCCATCCTCACCCGTATTGTTCATATTGCTTTCCGGTGTAACAGCCCAGCAGATGGAAGTGTGGCTTCCATCGGTAGACCAGTATTTTTTCCCGTCTATCTCTCTTAAGGCTCCCAGGGATACTGTCAGCAGTTTGTCATATATTCCTCGATCTGCATCTTCATCACTTTTTGTCCCTGCCGCGGCAAGATCGAAGGGCATATCCGCAGGCTGGATAGCAACGCCAGTCGCATCGACCCTGGTATTGCTGACAAACCATGCAATACTTGCAACGATCATCACAATGAAAGCTGCAACAACAATGATTCCCGTCCGAAAAAAGATTTTCCACTGGTTTTTCAGAAGCTCTATCTGTTTCTGCGCTTTCTGTCTGTATTCTTCTGCCGTCAGCTCTTCTTTTCCTTTTTTCCAGCGCATCCCTTTTCACCTCGCTTCTGTCCCATTTTTTATCGTTGCCGGATCGCTTAATCATTGTCTATCATATCCTGATAGATCCGGGCATTTGTATAGATGATATAATCCGTTGCTTTCGTATCATCCAGTTCACTTCCGTTTTCATCGAGCAGAACCGCAGTCAGGCGCACTCTATAATTTGCATAAGTATAGTTCTTTTCTTCAAATTTCTCGCCAGTCAATGGCGTAAAGGTAAATTGCGCAAACTGGTGCTTCGTATCGTCCGATACAAACTCGTTCTTCCACTGATATGCTTTATCACCATTTCCGAAAGTATCATCTGATTTTGAATCTTTGACAATATTCTGGAGATAAGCTCCAATTTCCAACGGTTTTGTTTCATCATAAGTTCCATTCTCATTTTTCTGGAACAATTCCATTTTATAGCGGATGGCTACAGCCTGGAAAAGAGTTTCTGCATCCACATTGGAATAATCATAATCTGCTCTTGTATAGATCATGTCGGAGCGGTTCTTTGCTGCATCACTCGGGTTGACTCCAAGCTGCTGCGTCGTATCTCCGATTCCGCTTCCATCTACGCTGGAATATCTGAGGATCGCTTTGGATGGGTTTGTAATGTAATAACGATTGTTATTTTCTTCCGTTTTTTTATTTTCTGTAATCGGCAGCTGCGTGGATGTATTGGCAATACGTGACACACCAACAACGGATGTACCACTACTGTCTGTATCTGCGGTGCCCCTCACCGGAAAATCATCCACGCCATCATAAGTAAGTGTGATTTCAGCTGTAACCGTTATCGCATTCTCATCACTGTCTGCCTCTTCCAATGCGCTTTTCAACTTGCTACTTCCATATCGAAGCGACATCGTTTCAAGTCCGGCTGCGTTTGAATTCTTACCTTCTTCTAAATAGATTTCTGTTCCATCTGATTTTGAAAACCGATATATATATTGGATGTTTTCTGTACCGATTACACCATTGATTCCAGCCGCCTTTTCCAAATATTTTTTCAGGCTGATATCAAACTCGTGATAAACTTCGGAAGGTCCAAGTAACTTGAACTGAGTCCGCCCTGCCTCTGTCAGCCACAATTCACCTGTCAGATTAATCTTGATACCATCTCCATTTTCCATCGCAGTAACTTCCATCGGACTTCCATTATGAATACGACTAGTGGAAATACTGAACGTCTGCTGAACTCCATTGTATACTACGTAAGCAGAACTATTCACATCCTTATCCGATTTAATGACAGCCGGCAGCGTACCTTCCTTGCGTGACATTGTTGCGGCGTACAATCGGTTGTTTACAATGGACACTCCATCTGTCTTTGGAATCTGAATGGTAAGATAGTACTCTTCCTTCCATTCCTGTGAATTTAAAGAAGTATCCGTTCCTGGTATTGTCATCCGATATTTGTCTGCATCTTTGTCCTTTTCTTCCGCTTTCCGGTAATAGTCTGCGCCGATTCTGACCGTTGCTTTGGACGGTTCTGTCTCCTTCACATAATAGGTTGTTCCATTTTCCAGTTCCAATACCTGCTCTGCCTTCAGCCCGAGTAAATCGCAAATATAAACAGGAGCGAATTTCTGAGGTGTCTGACCTTGACCGCTACTGCCTGGCACTGTCATATTTGCAAGGTCAAAGCTATGCAAATTCTCGCTTCCGTCTGTCGTATAAATATAATACTGTTTGGTCTGCCTGTCTACCAACGTCAGCCTCGTTCCTTCCGGGAGCAGTTTTTGTGTATCACCCGAACTGCCCGATGCCAGATCCAGAACCTTGTCATAATACCACAGCAGATTCTCACCATTGTCCAGCATGGACTGCCAGTCTGTCTCTTTCTCATAGCTGTATTCTATCAATGCCGTCAATGGTTCATTGAAGTCTGCGGTTGCATAATGATTTCTGCTTATATCTGTCATAGGATAATCCGATGCACAGTAATCCGTTCCTGCAAGAAACCTTGTTTTGAAATTGATATAGAGAACCTTTTTCACAAGCACCGGAATATACAGATGGAAAACATGTGAGTTTGTGGTGTCTGTCGGATCTGTGTAGGTCACATCCAGCAAGGTAAACTGACTGCACTGGTTATCATATGCATTCGGGGTGATGGAAAGCTTCTTTCCTGAGCTGACACTTAAGCTTGCATTTGTCTGAGGTGCAAAATTATTATAATTGCTGTCCCACTTATAACTCGTTGCTGTAATGTCTTTCGTTCGTTTCTTCGCTGTATCTCCATTGTTCACATTTGTCATTGCCGCAATATAGTCCCAGATCATTCCATCTACATCTGCGGTATTATTTACAACAAGCACCGGAAAGTCAACATTTTTGTCTACCGTTGTGGTTGCGTTTTCTTCGACTCTGTAAGTTGTAAGATACGCGTCGTTTGTTTGAATTAATAGTTTTGCAACACTGGTTTTCGTGTTATTGTCTACATTCCAGTAGTAAGCTGAATCATGAGAGTCTCTGCCCAGTTCGGTTAAAATTTCACTGGCTGTTCCGGTTCCTGCCGCATTACCGGTCATAACTGTTCCATCTGCAAAAGGCACATCACTCTTCGGGTTGACATCTACCCATGGGCTGGCGGAAGAGGATGGTTTCGCTGTGGAGTCGGTTGGCCGGTAGGTCTGATCAGCGTTGGCATCGGCGTAAATGATGATAGCAGAACCATTTGGAGTTCCAATGTCTTTCTGTGGTAAAACAGTACCGGAGGCAGAAACTGCTGTCAGGTTAATATTATCCTTTGGACCACTTATTCCAATCCAGAATCCAGCAGTATCCATTGCTTTAATATCTGCTTTTAATAGATCATTTGCTTCTTTTTCATCAACGAATCCGACTTTACATGACTGTGCAAGAAAATTATATCCTTTAACACTAATATTTTTTTTATTAATATAAGTAGATCCTGTTACCAGACCCGCATTTCTCGACCCTGATTGTTTTTGTTTTGTAGCTACCACTACATTCGCAAATACTACATTCGATGCCTGAATATCTCCATCAGCAGCTCCAATCAGACCACCCACATATCGACCAAGAACAGTAACATTTTCCTGTTGACAATTCTGGAACGCAGCTGTTTTATAAAGATGTCCAATAAAACCGCCAACCCAGTTTTGCGTATCACTCTTTACATAGGTATCCCTTTCCGAACAATTCATGATACAAACATTGGCATTTGACTGACCTACAAAACCACCTGTGTATTGCTGTCCGTTAATCTTTGAATTACGCTCCATGGTTACCCCTGAAATAGCCAATGGACTATCATGATATCCAATTATGCCTCCTGTATAACCTGTTGGTTTTTTCGGATTGCTTACTTCAATAGAATGTAGGACACAGCTAGTCACATTAATATTTGTTCCTGTTCCTGTTCCATTTCTTTTTCCTGCAATCAAACCACCTATATCTCGAACATATTCTCCGGTAACCGTCACATTATTTGCATTCACATTTTCAATATTCACACCAGAAAAGTCACAAGCGCCGGCAAGGCCTCCTGCTGCGGCTGTACCATATTTATCTGAAATTGTAGTAACTTTAAGATTCTTGATATTAACATCCTCATTAGAATTTCTTGTGATTTCCAAAGTACCATATCCAACATTCCATCCAACTAATCCACCCGAACTGCCATCGTTCTGAACCCATTTTGATACATTTACATTCTCAATAGACCAGTTGCTAAAAGTTACATTTCTCTTAGAATTATTATTATATCCATCAATATAACCAATGGCTCCTCCTGTCATTGTGCCACCATATACATTAATGTTCTTCAGTGAAAACTCATGAAAAGTAACCTTACCTGCAGAATTGGCCGTTCTCGCAGCGAATCCACCAACACCTGTTTTGTTATCTGATTCTTTCACAGGGCACAAATTTGAATCTGTTTTATTAAACAGACCGATTTTAACGTTTCCTGATATTGCAAGATTGCTCACACGACACTCATCTTTAAAATGAAAATCGACAAATACTCCTGCTCCCTGATTTCGCCATGAACCATCTGTATATTCGATTCCGTACTCATTTTGATTCATGTCTAATATAATCTTTGTGGCATTTTTTTCATTACCAGAAATTGTATTTATCAGAAGATTCCGCCGATATACTTTTGGAATACTGCAATCTTTATTCCAAACAACCTTATTCTCCCCATAGCTACATCCAATTCCCCGGAATCCATTGCCATAAGCAGTCATATCAATGCTTTCTACGCTGAATGTAAGATTAACCGGAATATTCTTAACCGGGATATTCGTAGCTGTCTTTGTATCACTGCTCTTTCCTGCCAGCCTTGCTGCTGTGGTACCTGTTGTATAGTTCTTCACCAGATAAGAAACTCTGTTTTTTGCATCAGCACTTCCTGCAGAACCTGCATTTCTACCCCAGTATTTTTCATCTGCAAGCCTTGTACCTGCATCTGTTCCTGCATCTGTTCCGATTCCTTCATACGTCGCAGTACGTGGTTTTCCATATTGATACGCATCAACCACCTCGCCGTCTACATCCGTATAACTCCCTGTAGAATCCATCGCTCCTGCACCGCTGTTTACAATTGCGGACAGCAGCCACAGTCCCTGTGCAGACGCTACAGTAGCGTTTAATACACCATCAGTCTCGGATACCGTCAGGTCACTTGTCCCTTCCTGTAAACTTGGAATGGTATAATTTTTATCGGTATTGTTTACAGTACATTTTTCTGCACATGCATAGCCATCTAATACACGGCCAACATAGGGGTTGCGATAGAAATAGTTACCGCCCGCAGTAGTTGTTTTACCATCGGGTGTACCATCCTTTAACATATTTACTGTTTTCTTTTCATTGGCCGCTTCCACACATACCATCGTAAAGGTATTGGTTGTTTTATCCATATTGCGGAATACTACTCCACCGCCGGTTTCTTCATAGTCACTCTTTTCGGTTACGTTGGTTGCCCCACCAACCAGACCGACATATCCTCCGGCAGCTATTAACTCTTTATAGTCACCGCTAAATGATACTGTGTTTTCACTATACTGTACAGACACATGATCAATAATGGTATCACCACCCATGCAATAACCGATAACTCCGCCAAAGAATGGATTTTCCTCTGTTCCCGGCAAACTTGCAGCCTGCATCTGAATCTTTGCATTTGAATAGTCCACCGTCAGATCTTTTACTACGCTTCCACGGCTGTAGGCAATCAGACCGCCGAAGCTGTTTTTGTTCCCGTTCGATCCTTTCATACTTACAGTGATGGAATTGCCGTTATCAGCTGAACCAACAATCACACCGCTGAATGGATTCTTCAGTGTACCAAGTCCGCTGAAGGTTTCTGCGGAAATCGTAATGTCTTTCTCGATTTTGTAATACGCATTTAACAGATAGCTGGTTGCTTTATCTGTATCTATTGTATCTGTTGCTCCATCCGCTTTCCATGCATTATTTTCCCATGTATAGGTAATATCCGTGCCTGTAGTAGTAGCAGAAATAGCATTCCCCTGCGTATGGTAGTTCGCAACTGTCTGTGTCTGACTGTCCAGGACTTTTGAATTAAATACTACCTGGAAGTTTGAAATACTGACCGGGGTACTGATATAAGAAGCCAGTGAACTCAGCTGAAGTGCATCTTCAATAATATACGGATCCCCATAGGTACCGCAGCCTTTCAGCAGACCAGTAGATTTCTGGTTGATATCCAGCTCATATGTACTTTCTTCAATATTCTGTGCTGCAGTTCCACTTGCCTTACTGTCAGCTGATTCATCGACTCTTATATCATTCAATGACCTTGCCCAGCTTGAAGTGTATGCGCTGTCTCTTTCCTGATCTTTCTTGTATTGCTCCAGATATGCATAGACATCCTTATATTCCACCGCACTTTCTACTTTCGTACTGTCACTGATTGTCAGATCACTGCCTGCTATCTTATCATCTCGAGCCGCGTCTTCCATTTTAAAATAATTCTGGTATACCATCACTCCTACGATCAGCACCAGGCATGCTGCTGCCAGCCCACCGATTCTCGCCGGAGTCCACACTTTTTTCTTCTTTCCTGCAAGCTTTGCTTCAATCTGTCTCGGTTCAAGCGCTTTCGGCACCGGAACCTGTTCTGACTTTTCCTTTATTTTCCGAATCATGTCCTGCTCATTCTTATTCATAAAATGTCCTCCCATCCAACACACACTGCATCTTCTCCAGCGCCCGGCTTCGTTTTACCCGGACAGTTCCCGGCTTCAGGCTTAGGATCTTCCCGATTTCTGTGCTGTTATAACCGCCAAACACTGACAGCCCGACTATCATTTGCTCTTCTTCTGAAAGAATAAAAAATGCATTTCTCACATCCATCGCAAGTCCCACATCTTCTTCATGAATTCCTTCCACCTGTCCTTCCTGGAAAAAATCTTCTGTCTGCTGTATTCCTTCTTTCGCCACCTGTTTCAATCTTTTCTTACATACATTTGACAGAATTGTAAAAATCCAGCTCTTGAAAGCTTCTTCTTTTCGAAGTTTATGTATATGTTCATAAGCAGATAACACTGCCGCACTCACCGCGTCTTCTGCCTCATGCGGATCACGCATCAGACAAAGCGCATAGCGATAGAGGTCTTGATAGACCTGCTCATATAGCTTTGAAAATGCTTTTGCATCACATTTCATTCTTTTTCCTCCTCAATTTGTTTTTCTCAAGAAGTTCTCCACACTCCTCCATTGACTTATCCCATTGCCGTTCCCAATACCCAGTGTAAAAAGTATTATTACTTCTTCTACATATAAGAGTCCCAAAATATCCCAAGTGTTACAAAAAGGCGTCACTTTTTTCATAAGTGCCGCCTTTTATTTACATTCGTTTATTCAATTATATTACCGCCGAAAATACTGCGCAAGATAAAATTCAGCGTAATTCCCAGTGCAACGGAACATAGAACGTGAATTTTACCTATCGGATTATTTAGCCCTTATAATAATTAATCAGACAACCTTTGAGAATAATCTCTCTTTCTGCGTCTGTCATATCTCCAAGTGTAAATGTGACTTCTTTCAATGTATCTCCGACTACATAAGCTTTGATCTCTGCATCTTTGTTTTCCACTGCTTTTCTGATTTCCGGTACAAAGATATAATCGCCATTTTTGAAGCTTAATTTCTTGTCGTCTTCTTTTGTGATAAATGGAAGCATTCCCCAGTTGATCAGATTGGAGCGATATCTTTTTGTCGCATATTCATTTGCAATATTCGCCCAGCCACCGAGCACCTTCTGACAGGAAGCTGCCTGCTCTCTTGCTGAACCGTCACCTGGTTTTACTGCAAAGATCGTACTTCCGACTCCGATATTTCCTTTTCCTGCTTCCGGATATCTCTCCTGGATCTTTGCCATAACCGGTTTTAATTCTTCCAATACCTCTAACGGACATTCGCCTGCTTCGATTGCTTTCTGTGCTTTCTGTACTTTCTTTGCACGTCCTACATATGCAGGATCTTTTCTGGAAAGTGCAAACTCTGCCAGTCCAAGTGGATTGGATCTGTAAGAAGATGTTTCTCCAGATGGGATCAGCTCATCTGTTGTTGTAACCGGATCGTGAATCTCTGATACAACTTTCAATACCAGATTCTCCGGAAGTGCTGACATTGCCGGCCAGTCTTTGATATTCGGTCCGAACTTGATCTTTGTATCCGGATCAGCCACACCATGACTGTCAAATACACGATTTGCATAAATCTTCTGGTCAAAGTGGTATTTCTGTCCCTTGTATTCTACGTCCATATCTGTTGCAGGTGTCAGGAAGCCTTTATTTGCTGCTGTTGCTGCAATTGAACGGGCATCCATAAGTGCAACGGATGCGATCTGTCCACTCTGAAGCTTGGAACCTTCACGGTTCGGGAAGTTTCTTGTAGAGTGGCGAATAGAAAATGCGTTATTTGCCGGTGTATCTCCAGCTCCAAAGCATGGTCCGCAGAATGCTGTTTTTACAATTGTTCCTGCTTCCATAAGATCCGCAACTGCACCGTTTTTCACAAGTTCCATATAGATTGGTGTACTTGCCGGATATACACTAAATGTAAATTCATCTGAGCCAATGTAATGACCTTTTATGATGTCTGCTGCTGCGCAGATATTTTCAAATCCACCACCGGCACATCCTGCGATGATTCCCTGATCCACATAAAGTTTTCCATCAATCACTTTATCCTGAAGTGAATAATCCACAGCACCATCCAGGCTCACCAGTGCTTTCTGCTCTACATCGTGAAGCACGTCTTTCAGATTCTTACGCACTTCGTCGATCGTATATACATTTGACGGATGGAACGGCATTGCGATCATCGGACGTATCTCGCTTAAGTTCACATAGACCATACCATCATAATATGTAACTGCACCAGGATTCAGTTCTTTGTAATCTTCACTTCTGCCGTGGATCTCATAGAACTCCTTAATCTTATCATCTGTTTTCCAGATAGAAGACAGACATGTTGTCTCCGTTGTCATAACATCGATTCCGATACGGAAATCAGCACTTAACTTCTCCACACCTGGTCCGACAAATTCCATAACTTTATTGTTTACATAACCATTTGCAAATGTTGCGCCGATAATTGCAAGTGCCACGTCCTGTGGTCCGACGCCTTTGACCGGCTCTCCGTCCAGATAAATTCCAATCACACCTGGCATCTTAATATCATATGTCTTATTCAGGAGCTGCTTTACAAGTTCCGGTCCGCCTTCACCCATAGCCATCGTTCCAAGTGCTCCATAGCGGGTATGGCTGTCGGATCCAAGGATCATCTTACCGCCGCCTGCCAGCATCTCGCGGGCAAACTGGTGAATAACTGCCTGATGAGGCGGTACATAGACACCGCCATATTTCTTCGCACAAGTCAGTCCAAACATGTGGTCATCTTCATTAATCGTTCCGCCGACCGCGCAGAGTGAGTTGTGACAGTTCGTCAATACATATGGAATTGGAAACTTCTCCAGTCCTGAAGCTCTCGCTGTCTGAATAATTCCGACAAATGTAATGTCATGAGATGTCAGCTTATCAAATTTGATCTGCAGTCTCTCCATATTACCTGATGTATTATGAGCGTCCAGAATTCCATAAGCCATTGTCTGCGTTCTGGCTTCCTCCTTGGATACCTCACGGCCTGTCTTTGCCTTTACTTCTGCTTCGTCCGTAATGATCTCGGTACCATTTACCAGATACGCACCGCCGTCATATAATTTCAACATGTCTAGTCCTCCTGATTACCTGTAATTATATTCTTCTGAGTAATTACGTTTATTTCCAGATTGTATACATGTATATATTAGCACATCGCATGACATATGTCCAACCATTTATTCACCCTTTTTCAAGAATAACTCTGTTGCTTTTTCAATCTCTTCTCCTGTCGCTTTCAGCAGCCTTTTTGCATCATTCATCGTTCCATTTCGCAGGCATTCCGCAATTGTTTCTAATCGTCCCGTCTCTATTCCCTTTTTTATTCCCTTTTCTTCAATACCTTCTGATAAATTACACATATCATTCAACTCCTCCCTGATTTTTTCATCTACTGGAATATCTAATTTTCATAACAAAAGCTTTACCTTTAATTAATTACTGTCTCAAATTTAAAATGTCAAAACGCCTTACATTTTAGCTACTAAAAACACAAAATATTATTTTAAAAATATTAACCAAATACCCTAAAGAGGAAGATTCCACAAATCCTTCTTATGAAATCTTCCCCTTTTGTTACTTAAATCTTTTTAAAAGTCAGACCTTTTCTTACTTTTCTTTTTCAACTGCTTTCTTAACAGTTTCCACAGGTACTCCTAGTATCTCAGAAACCTTTTCCAAATCACCGATATTTTTATACGCATTACAAATGAGTTGTTCTGTCACTTCTTCTGTTACCTGATCTCTTACTTCTTGAAATTCTTCTGCCATCAATTCTTTCAATGCTTCACACATACTCGATTTTACCTCCTTCATTGCCTTCCAGTTTGCTCGCGTGATAACTTCCATTGCCGCCTGGTATAATTTAGAGTTTTTCTTTTCTTCATATTGTCTCACTAGATTTTCAATTTCCATTCTATCTGTGATGTCATTCCTCAGACTACAGAGCCAGCGGTTTTCCTCTTTATCCAGCTCTTTTGTAATGAGTAACTGTATGGGAAATGCGTCTCCTGTTATATAATAGATTCCAGATTCAACACATTCTATTTGCAGTTTGCGAAACTCTTGTAAATGCCGGAGCATTTTCACAGGATAATGATTACAAATAAAAGTAATCGTTAATTCTTCCGGTTTAATTTCACACACATGCTCTGTATCCGACTGATAAAAGCAACAATAACCATATACTTTATAGAAATCATTGATTGTCAGATAATCGTCCGGGCTTTTATATTCAATAATATTGTGCTTTCGGAATATCCGTCCTATGTTCTTTTGAATCTTTTCTTCACCACGAATTTTAATCACCAATTCATCAATCCGCATTGGCTGTTTCGATAATAAATGTTCCGGTTCAAATGTCATTTTTTCAATTTCATTTTCAAATTCAATCTGAATAGATGCTTCAAATGCCGGGTGCCATTCTATGATTTTTCTTTTGTCCATCTAATTCTCCTCTCATTATAATTTTTTTGGTACCTGTTTTCAATAGAACTTCCTACGTTTACAAGTTACATTTTTCATATCGGGTAATTGTTTCAGAATTCGAAACGCCGAAATGAACACCTTACGGCTTGAATATTCGGAGACTAGACTTCCTCCTGAATTGGACATATCATAGCATACTCTTCTCTAGAAGTAAAGCATTACATAGAAAAAGGTTGAAACCTAGATTCCAACCCTTTTTAATAATATATTTCTTTTATTTTACACCATCACTTTTCGTTTCCCCAATAGTGCCATCTCTTCCACATTTTTTGTAGCATACAGTATTGTAACTCCGGTTCTCTCCTGCAATTCCACCAACTCCTGAGTCAACTGATTATGGAATTCGGGACTTACATTGCGAAGCGGCTCATCCATGAGGATTACATCTGGCTCCAAAATCATGGCACGCGCCAGCGCGGTCCGATGTTTCCACAGATCTGACAAGTTTTTTACTTTTGCAAATCGGACTTCTACAAGATCTAGAAGTTCCAGAACTTCCAGTGTCCGTTTTCCTATTTCTTTTTCATCTATGCCGCGAAGTCTTAAGCCCAGTTCTACATTTTCCAGAACTGTCATTCGTGGATACACAGTATAATTCTGAAAAATCATAGCAATTCCACGCTCCTCCGGTGGAAGACTGTTGACCAACTTGTCTCCAATCCATATCTCTCCGTTTTTCACTTCATCAAGACCTGCGATCATGCGCATAACAGCACTTTTTCCACTCCCGGATGGACCAGTCAATATTACAAATTCTCCGTCTTCAATCTGGAAATTTAAATCTTTTACTGCCTCATATCCATTCGGAAATGCGCGATCTACATGTTTTAATGTCAGACTTGCCATCTGATCAGCCCCTTTCTTTGTCTTCCCCTGACTACTGCAATTCAGGCTTTTTATCCATCATTACTTTTTTACAACAACGCCTGGTAAATGTCTCTCTTTCCGACTCCCCGGTCTTTCGCGACCATTTTCATTGCTTCTTTTTTCTGAATCCCCTGATCCATATAATAATCCATATGTTCCTGAATGGACATTTCTTCCCATTTCTGGCGTTCTTCTTCTATCTGTTCCTGACGGCTCTTACCCTCAATGACAAGCACGCATTCCCCTTTTGGTTCCTGCTCTTTATAATATTCCACTGCCGCACTGATCGTTGTTGCAAAGACTGTCTCATGCTTTTTCGTAAGCTCCCGGCAAATGCGGATTCTTCTGTCACCTAAGGTCGCAAGCAGAAGTTCTAGTGTCCGGACCAGTCTGTGTGGCGCTTCGTAGATAATCATAGTTCTTGTCTCTTCCGTCAGTTCGTTCAAAACTGCCTGTCGTTCTTTTTTATCTGTCGGAAGAAATGCTTCAAATGCGAATCTTCTTGTGGACAATCCGGAAATGGTCAGCGCTGTGATGCATGCTGCTGCCCCCGGAACTGCTGTCACAGTGATTCCTGCTTCCTGACACATCGCCACCAGTTCCTCTCCCGGATCAGAGATTCCCGGTGTTCCCGCATCTGTGATCAGTGCGATATCTTCACCATTTTCCAGGTGCTCGATCAACGTATGCGCTTTCGCAATTTTATTGTATTCATGATAACTGGTCATCGGTGTGTGAATATCAAAATGATTCAAAAGCTTAATGCTATTGCGAGTATCCTCTGCTGCGATCAGATCAACTTCTTTTAAAATACGGACACATCGAAATGTCATGTCCTCCAGGTTGCCGATCGGAGTTGCACACAGATATAATGTTCCTGACATATAATTCTCCTTTTTTATATCTTCACAGCCATTCTATACAGATTGACTATCCTTTTCCATTCCATATAATGTCAATAGTTCCTCCGTATAACTGCCATTTTTCTCATATACAATTAATGGAGGTTCAACAGTAAGGCGTGGTTTTCCACCCTTTAGTCCTTCGATAAGAACCATGTTTGGTTCTTTGTCTGCATATGGATGGACAAGACGCATGCGTTTCGGCTCGATTCCGTAATTGCACATTTTTGTAAAGATTTCCGGCAGGCGGAAAGGGCGGTGCACCATGTAGAAACGTCCTTTCATTTTCAGTACTTTTGCGCTTTCTCGCAGAAGATCATCTAATGTGCATAACGCTTCATGTCTTGCGATATACAAAGCCTCATTATCATTTTTCAGGCCGTGTTCCCCAATCATATACGGTGGGTTGGATACAATGACTTCATACGAATCATTTCCAAATATGCGGCTCGCCTCTTTGATATCACCGGTAACGATATCGATCTTGTTCTCCAGCCCGTTGTGTGCCACGCTTCTTCTTGCCATATCAGCACTTTCTTCCTGAACTTCCAGACCTGTATAATGAAGTCCCGGATTCTTTGCTTCCAGTAAAATCGGAAGGATTCCTGTTCCGGTCCCAAGATCCAGTGCACGTTCCCCACGTTTTACTTTTGCATAGGAAGACAGAAGCACGGCGTCCATGCCAAAGCAGAACCGACCGGGCTTCTGTATAATCTCATAGCCCTTCACCTGGAGATCATCCAGGCGTTCATCGGGCTTCTTATTAGTCATCATTTAACTTGGAGGCACCATTTTTCTCCTCCAGAGCTTTTAACTGTGCAAACTCCTCTTTCGAAAGCTTTGCATCTTTTTTCTTCTTTCTTGATTTGAATCTCAACTCACCTGCCGGATATTCACGAATTTCTTTTTCATCGTTATCCAGCGTCACAATAACCTTTACAATCTGACGCAGTACATGAACGGCCTGAACTTCACCATGAAGTCCTTCCGGCGTCGTCACATGATCTCCAACTCCCGGGAGTTGACGGTTCAGCTCTTCATATGTCTCTTCTTCGTTAGTCAGACAGCACATCAGTCTGCCGCAGACTCCGGATATCTTTGTCGGATTCAGAGACAGGTTCTGCTCTTTCGCCATCTTGATCGATACCGGTGCAAACTCAGACAGATACGTGTGACAGCAAAGTGGTCTTCCACAGATACCAATGCCTCCTCGAATCTTCGTCTCATCACGGACACCAATCTGACGAAGCTCGATACGTGTACGGAACACGCTTGCCAGATCTTTTACCAGCTCACGGAAATCAATTCTTCCATCTGCGGTAAAGTAAAATAACACTTTATTATTATCAAATGTATACTCCGCATCTATAAGCTTCATTTCCAGACCGTGTTTACGGATCTTCTCTAAGCAGATGTTAAATGCTTCTTTTTCTTTTTCTCTGTTTTTCTCTTCTTTTTTGTAATCCTCTTCGTTTGCAATTCGAATCACAGATTTTAAAGGCTGTGTGATCTTGTCGTCTTCTACTTCTTTCGGACCTGTCACAACCTTTCCGAACTCAACACCGCGAGCCGTCTCTACGATGACACGGTCTTGGGTTTTAATCTCTAATTTTCCCGGTGAGAAAAAGTAGATCTTTCCCGCCTGGCGGAATCTTACTCCGATTACTTTTGTCATAAATCTAGTTCTCCTTTATCGTCAGGAACAAAAGCTCCATGACCAGATCAAAGTTAACATTTGCTTTTAATCTGGATTTTGCTTTGTCAAGGCTGTCCAGAATCGTCTCAATTCCTTCATAAGAACTGCGTCTTGCCTGCTCACGCATGCAGTCGATCTGATCTTTGAATACAACCTTATCTATTTCCCTTGTCGCTTTATATAACAAGACATCTCTGTACCATACCATGATCAGGTCAAGATAGTCGTTGATTTCAACTTTATAAAGAGTGCAGCGTTTCACTGCCTCCACAAGCTCACTGATATCCATCTCATTTATATGGCGCATCAGGTTCAGGACTTCGTCCTTGAGCTCATTAAAATGCTCGGAGCCTGCCAGTTTGATAGCTTTCCCAAGGTTTCCCTGCGCAAATGCAGCGCAGACTTCAGCCTTGTAATCTGGTACTTCCATTCTCTCCATGAGATATTTTTTAATCAGTGCATCTTTGATGTAGCGAAGTTTTAACATAACACATCTGGAATTAATTGTCGGAAGCAATACGTCTGCATTTTCCGTCAGCAGAATAAATACTGCATACTGTGGCGGTTCTTCAATCGTCTTTAATAACGCATTCTGTGCCTGTACCGTCATAATATCAGCTTCCGGAATAATATAAACTTTATATGGGCCCTGATATGGCTTGATCGCAACTGTATTATTGATCTGTGTGCGCACATCATCGACTCCGATGGATCCCGGCTTCTCATGTGTCACCCAGATAATATCCGGATGGTTATTCGATTCTGCCTGTACACAGGAATGACATTTATTACATGGTTCCGGTCCATGTTCTTCACATAAAAGTGCCATGGCAAATAACTTTGCCAGCATCTTCTTTCCGGTTCCGCGCTCGCCATTCACAATGTACGCCTGTGATACCCGATTCTCGGCAATTGCATTCTGCAAATATTGAATTACATCTCTGTGTCCTACTACATCTTTAAAACTTCCCATATCGTATATCCTCTATAATTTCATCTAAGCATCTTTTTTGGTCATCATTATAATAACGCTTCTTTATTCCCGCAGCTCTCAGATGATCCTCGGAAAAATCTTCCGTATCTGCGAGAAATCTTCTGCACATCTCCGCGTAACGTGGCACTTCCTGCTGCCGCTCTCTCGTAAGTGCACGGTTCAGCCGCTCGCCGTCCTCTACTTCGATGTACACCGGAACAAGATACGCCGCTCCGTAATATTTCTTTAACTTTCCATAGGACTCCAGCGTTCCGATCATCAGATAGTCGGATTCTGCCAGATTGACCTGTCCATCTTCTATTGTAGCATATTTCCATGCTCCGTGAACAGTATTATAAGTACGAAGTTCAACAACCTTTCCCTGTCTCTCGAAAATATGCATCTGTTCATCTGTCACAAAATGGTATTCGACGCCTTCTCTTTCACCTTCCCGCTTCGGTCTGGTCGTGTAAAGCGTCACTGTCTGAAGCATCGGCAGCTCTTGCTTGATCTTCCGGAATAATGTATCTTTTCCAGATGAACTCTTGCCCATTATATAATATATCTTACCCATGCGTCCATACCTCTATGTATCCTTCTTTTTCTACTCCCTGTATCTCATATGTTCTTTCCATATACCATTGAAAATGTTCCCGGATCTGCGCTGTGATCCGTTCCCCCGGCACCAGCATCGGGATCCCCGGCGGATAGAGATACGCGTACTCCGCGGAAATGTATCCTTCGCTCTGTGTCAATGGCACAACCTGAAACCCATCTGCTCCTGCGTCTTTCATGCTGATGACCTGCGCCGGTGAATAGATTACTTCCGCCTGTGGCAGATGTCCCGGTTCTATATCGTAATTTTTTTCTTTCTTTTGCGACTTTTTGATTTCTTCCGGCACTATGTCTGAATCTACAGTGTTATAATCCCCCTGTAAAGGTTTATATTTCTTATCCAACTCATAAATTGCTTTTATAAGCCGTTTCATTCCTTCATCGGTATCCCCGACCGAAGTCATGGCAATCACATAAGTCCCCGCGGCCATCTCCATTTGCAGGTGGTACTGATTTAATAAATCTTCCTGCAATTGAATACCTGTTGCTTCTGCACCATATGTATCCGCAAGTCCTTTCGTAAGTCCTGCTACTGATAATACAAGCTTTGACTTATCATAATGTTTTGTCTCTGCCAGCCGGATATGTTCACATTTTCCAAGTTCTTCTCTACATCTCTTCAAACGCTCCACATACGGGTCAAAAACTTCCTCGCAGTGATGATCCAGCATCTCCATGCACTGATCGATTCCCGCCATCAGAATATAAGACGGACTGCTACTCTGTAACATATGCAGATATCGTCTCACCTTTTCCCGGTTCACCAGATTTCCATTCATGTGGAGAAGCGCTGTCTGGGTAAATGCCGGAAGTGTCTTGTGAACACTGTGGATCACAATGTCTGCGCCTTTTTGATTTGCATTTTCCGGAAAATAGGGATGAAAACCAAAATGAGCCCCGTGTGCTTCATCCACGATCAGCGGCAGTCCTTTTTCATGTGCGGCCTTTGCTATCTCGGCCACATCCGACACAATTCCATCGTAAGTCGGAGATACAATCATGACTGCTCGGATCTGTGGATACCGATTAAGGGCCCTCCTCACATCCTCTGCGGATATCTCAATATTCAACTGTAACTCTGAATCAAACCTAGGATAGAGATACACCGGATTCAACTCATTCATGTAGATTGCATGATAGACCGATCTGTGACAATTGCGCGCCACAAGAATCTGATCTCCTTTATTCGTCACACCCGCGATAGCACTCAGAATTCCAACTGTACTTCCATTTACCAGAAAATGTGTCTCATCTGCATGATAGATTCTGGCTGCCCGTTCCTGAGCCTCTTTCAGGATTCCTTCTGCATGGTGAAGATCATCAAATCCTTCAATCTCTGTAATATCTACAGTATAAGGATCCGCATCCCAGGACATATGCATCTTACGCTTATGTCCCGGCATGTGAAATCCATAATAGTCAGAATCGCTATACGCTTTTAATTTTTCGTATATCGTTGCCATTCTTATAATCTCTTAAGAAGTTCTTCTCTTTCTTTTTCGTATCCTGGTTTTCCAAGAAGTGCGAACATGTTCTTCTTGTAGCTCTCAACACCCGGCTGATTAAATGGATTTACTCCAAGAATATATCCGCTGACACCGCATGCGAACTCGTACATATAGAATAACTGTCCAAGTGATTTCTCGTCCTGCGCCGGAATGGTCACTTTCAGATTCGGAACCTGTCCGTCTGTATGTGCAAGAATCGTACCATTCATAGCACTCTTATTTACAAAATCCATTGTCTTGCCTGCAAGGTAGTTCAGTCCGTCCAGATCCACCGGCTCCTCACCGATTGTGATCTGCTCTGTCGGCTCCTCCACTTCCATAACTGTCTCGAACATGATTCTGCTTCCATCCTGAATGAACTGTCCCATAGAGTGAAGATCTGTTGTAAGGTCTACAGATGCAGGGAAGATTCCTTTCTTATCCTTGCCTTCACTCTCTCCGAAGAGCTGTTTCCACCACTCAGATACATAATGCAGGCTTGGCTCATAATTTGCCATGATCTCAACCGCTTTTCCCTTACGGAGCAGAATGTTACGTGTTGCTGCATAGAGCATTGCGTCATTTTCCTCAAATGGATTCTCAAGTGCGAATTTTCTTCCTTCTGCTGCACCTTCCATCAGCTTGTCAATATCAGCTCCGCTGACTGCGATCGGGAGAAGTCCAACAGCTGTCAGTACAGAGAAACGTCCTCCAACATCATCCGGTACTACGAACTCTTCGTATCCTTCCTCATCAGCAAGTCCTTTCAGAGCTCCACGAGCTTTGTCTGTTGTTGCATAGATTCTCTTAGCGGCCTCAGCTTTGCCATACTTCTTCTCCAGCATCTCCTTGAAAATACGGAATGCAATTGCAGGCTCTGTTGTTGTTCCGGATTTGGAAATGATATTAACTGAGAAATCTCTGTCTCCGATCACTTCAATCAGGTGTTTCAGATATGTACTGCTGATGCTGTTACCGGCAAAATAAATCTCCGGAGCTTTGCGGATTTCTTTTGATACTACATTATAAAAGCTGTGTCCAAGAAATTCGATTGCTGCTCTTGCGCCAAGATAAGATCCTCCGATACCGATCACTACCAGCACCTCTGAATCTGACTGGATCTTTGCAGCGGCTTTCTTGATTCTCTCGAACTCCTCTTTATCATAATCAACCGGAAGATCGATCCAGCCAAGGAAATCATTTCCTGCTCCCTCCCTTCCCAGGAGTTCAGCTTTTGCAGCCTCGGTAATCTTCTTCATAGATTCCATCTCATGTGCGCTGATAAACGCATCTGCCTTTGAATAATCAAATGTTACTTTACTTCCCATTGGACTCGTCCTCCTTATGCTACCCGTTACGTTCTAGTTCTTGTCTCGAAGAAATCTGTATCATTTTCTTCTTATAAATGTGACAGCTCACAGACAGTCCTTGTTTCACAAAACTAACTTTGAGCCGTTATCTATATTTTAACAAATCAGTCTCTTATTATCAAGCCATAAACTCCTCCAGGATTTCTCGAATACGCTGATTTCTGTTTGCCTCGTCCTGCGCCTTTGTCTCTTCCGATTCTATTGTTTTTTCTATTTTTTCTGTTTTACCTGTTTTTTGCGATATAGCTGTCTTTTTGACTTTCCGGTCATCTTCCACCTGCAGCGGTTCTGTCTTATACATCGCCCAAAGCAGACTGTCCATAGATCCAGGAAATTCCTGCTTTGGTTCCTGCTTCTTCTGATTCACAGATTCACCTGGCAAGTTATCACCCTCTGCCCTTCCTGCATTTTCTGGCATTCTGATATTCTTCACAATTCCTGTATTTTCTGGCATTCTGGTATTCTCACCCATTCTCTCTTCTTCTGGCATTCTGGTATTCTCACCCATTCTCGCTTCTTCTGGCATTCTGGTATTCTTCGTCATTCCTGCATTTTCTTGTGTTCTGGCACTCTCCTCTATTCTCGCTTCTGCTGATCTTGCCTCTTCTGCCAGAACTTCTTTCTTGTATGTTTTTTCATAGCGATGCTGATAAATATTTTCCAAGTAATCTACCATATAATTTCGTACTGCCTCCAGCCGGTACTCCTCATCCGTCAGCATATGTACTAAGAATACGATTAACGCCAGCGCCACGCCGGTTCCGCCGATCATAGCTGTCTGCTCTGTCGCCCCTTTAATCCGATAACTTATGATTGCACCGACTACGCCAAGAATCAGACAAAGTCCGGCACCCGCCATCTGTAACCGCCGCCATGCATGGAGCCTGACTCCACCAACCCGGTATTCATAGAGATACTTGTCCACAAATACGCCTACGTTTTCCACCTTTTCACTGATCATACAGGTGTGCTCGAATTTCGCCCGCACAAGCCGCATCAACGGATGATTACTCTTCCCCATACTTTCCGCTGCTGCCACCAGCTTCCTAAGTGTTCTTCCAACGACCACCTTTGACACAGCTCCGGCAAATGCACTCATTCCCATCAGTACATAGATCACATGTCTGTCTAACATTAATTCTAACATGATAAAAGCCCTCCTTTTGGCACCAATTATAATGGATTTTCCAAAAGAAGGGCGAAAAACCGTTCCCCATAAAGCGACATCTGCACACCGCAGATTATGGTATTTTTTCTTATATTTTATCGAATCATTTATTCTCTGGTTTTAAATCATTGGGAGCAATTCCTTTACAAGCGCCACGCTGTGGGCAATTGCCTGTTTTTCAAACTCTGGATAATCCATCGTTGCACTGTTGTCAGCTTTATCAGAAATTGCTCGAATGATGACATACGAAACTTTGTTAAGGTAAGCCGCGTGCGCGATTCCAGCGCCCTCCATCTCTGTACAGAGAGCCTGAAAATTCTCCACGATACGTGCTTTCACTTCTCCGGAAGAAATGAACTGATCTCCACTTGCGACCCTTCCTGTAAATGTATGGATCTGCGGATTTGCTTTTTCATTTGCCTTCACTGCAAGCTCTACCAGATGCGGATCTGCCGGGAATGTGCGTGTATCCATTCTTGGCACCTGGCCGATTGCATCGCCAAATATGGTTGCGTCCATATCATGATGTACCGCGTCTGTAGAAATCACCATATCACCAATGTCAATTCTTGCATCCAGGGATCCTGCAATACCTGTATTGATCAGCGTATCTACGCCAAATTTATCCACCAGGATCTGCGCGCAGATTGCCGCATTAACTTTACCGATTCCACTTCTTACGACAACCGCGTCCTTCCCACAAAGAGTTCCTTTATAAAATGTCATGGAAGCAAACTCTGTCACCTCAGCATCTGCCATCTCACTTTTCAGAGCTGCAACTTCCTCTTCCATTGCTCCAATAATACCTATCATCTGATTTTCCTCCTGCTATGCATTTTTGCTGTGCCATTCCCGCACATTTCCTTTATCTGACTGCCTTTTTCGCTATCATTACAAACATTTCCTGTTATCCTGTACATTATCCCCTACCCCATGCACAAATGTCAAGCATTGATACCGCTCCATTACTATGCAATTCCCGCAATCATATTATTGGTAATCTTATTTTTTTATATTATTGGAAATCTTAATTTTTCTTTACAAGCAGATTCTTCTCTGTTAAAATGGCTTCTGATATTCATATATCTGGTATAACACTTAGGAGGGTTTTAAACATGGATTATAAAACACATGGTGTCTGTTCCAGCATGATTCACGTAGAGCTGGACGGCGATAAAATTAAAGACGTAAATTTTGTAGGTGGCTGCAACGGTAATCTTCAGGGAATCTCAAGCCTTGTAAAAGGAATGAAAGTGGAAGACGCCATCGAAAGACTTTCCGGAATCAAATGCGGTTCCAAAGCAACTTCCTGCCCGGATCAGCTTGCCAAAGCACTCCGTGAAGCAATCGCTCAGTAAATTGATTCATTTACTATAATATGCAAATTTGATTGACAGGCAAAAGGACAGAAGGTTTTATTTTCTGTCCTTTTTGTAACTATTCTTCGCTAAATTCACTTTCTCAAAATGTCTGGAATCTCTCTAGAAATCTTTTGGTTCTTTCATTTTGAGGATTTGAAAAAATCTTCTCTGGAGTTCCTTCCTCTATAATTCTGCCGTCGTCCATAATTCAAGAATGCCTCGGCATTCTTGCTGCGAGGTGCGCGTCATGCAATTGCA
>ERZ838399.1442-NODE-1442-length-22049-cov-4.650450_pt1 | contig 22049 bp, 19 predicted proteins | sample MGYA00519683_ERZ838399 | MGnify/ENA primary metagenome ERZ838399 (study PRJEB31850, sample SAMEA3708833) | human gut metagenome | biome: human gut; feature: human-associated habitat; material: faeces | place: China | collected 2014 ...
CACAGGAACAAATAGATTATTGGGTGGAGCAGATAGGAAGTTATTATGAAGAATATGCAATTTTTAATGGTCATTTAATAACAAGAGCTGAATATGATGATGGTGCGGCTGTTATAGATGGTAAGGTAATAGATATTGAAAATCAAGCATGTATTCGTACACGATATTTGACACCATATAATTTTATCATTTGTGCAAAATGGAATCCATTAAATGAAGCAAAACATGATAGTGATGTTCAAAAAATTTTATATGGAATCTTAAAGGGGACACATACTATATATGATTTAGTGGATTACACTGAAAAGTTATCCAGACATAAAATGGATTCATGATAAGGCAAAAGCATAAGCTTATAAAATGTTGTTTTAATTATATTGATATAGGAAAATTACTAATGGAGGAAATGCCTTGGAAGAAAATAGAGATGACGGTTCAAAGACTATAATACAGCTCATTATTTCTGGAGGACAAGTTAATATAAGTACTGATAATGGAGAAGTTAATGCCAATCAAAACAATGAACCTAAAATTATCGAAAAGCAAGTAATAATTGATAATGAATCTCAGAATTATACTCGGAATAGAAATCGAAAGAGTGGAGAGACGGATAATGGTACAGTACTATTGGGAGGATTAGTGTTAATTTTTGCAGTTGGAGTATATGTGCAATATCGTTGGCAGATTTTATTGGGGTTTATCGTTATATCTTTGCTGATAGAATTATTAACATGCACGATATATTATAAAGGGAAAAAGAATGGAATTTCGTATGATAAGAATTTACAACAAATAGGAATTTTTAATATGGTATCTGTTTGGGTAATACCAATATTAATATGTATTATTAATAGTCCGATTTACAATAGTCAAATTAATTTTGATTATTTGAAACAACAGATAATAATTAATGGTTCGATACAAACATACTTTACTAATCCTTTAGGGCAGTATGCAATGTTTCAGATGGTTGGTTTGCTTTTTACAGGAGTATTTCTTTTATATATAGTTTGGTCAGATTTATATATTATTGCTGTTCTCAATGTAGCAATGGAAAAGAAAGGAAAAAGATTTTGGAAACGATTATTAAAGTGGACATGTGGAAAATCAAAAGAAGGTAGTAAACATATAAAAATGGGACTTTTTTGGATTGCTATAAGTGTCATAATGACAACTGGAATAGTGTCATATATTTTATCTTTAATACAATAGAACAGTCGAATTTCATAATATGGAACTCGACAAAACACGATGAGCACGCTATAATACTCATACAAGGTCAAATTCTCAATATCCCAAGGCAATCCCTTTTATCCTCAAGGGGCAAAAATCTTTAGCCTAGGAAATGAATAAAATAACGAGAAAATGGGTGAGGATAAAGGATTTTGCCTTTTGAGGATAAAGAGGGTTGCCTGAATAAAAAGAGCGATGTAGTTTATATACACCGCTCTTTTTGATTGGCATGGTATTTTATTTTTCTAGCAGTTTGCGTGCATATGTAAGTATTCTGCCTTCTACATTGCTGTCCTGCTTGATCAGTTTGATGAGTGAATAAAGCTCAGGATCATTGGATGAAGAAACAATAATGTAATCAGGATCTGTCTTATCAGATGCTCCGTAAAGATAATCTATGTTGCAATTAAATGTCTGCGCAATGAAACCGACTGTAGGATAAGAGGGTTCACGTTGTCCATTTTCATATCGGCCATATACCATTGTCTCAGCTTTGCCAATGCCCCGGCATATGGCACGCAGCAAGAGGGAATCGTCATAAAGAATCAGACTGCACTGGAGCAGGAGAGAGGTCCGCATATATTAAAATATGTAAATCCGGAGTTCAAGGAAACGCAGAAGAAGAATCATAAAAAGAAACTTGAAGATCCGAATAAATTGAACGAAAAAGCAGAGGCAAAAGAGTATATACGCATGATTGTAACAGATGCAAGGGTTATGAAGTGCTATCATAAGCTTGTTGATGATGGAATTTTACCGGAGAAATTTGAATTGAAACATATGAAGCATGTTGCACAAAATTTACCAAAGGCTGTGTATGAGGATTGCGTGAAGGAAGAATTGGAGATTTTAAAGAAAGCCGGTGAGTTTGGAGGCAAACTTTGCAGTAAGGTGACATTGGAAATTATTAAAGATAAATTGAAGATAGGTTGAATTTTAATTTAATAACGTTTGCTAACAATGCCTATTGTAAATAAAAGCTATCATCATTACAATAGAGATTAGAAATGCTTCGAACAATATGAAAGGCATAAAACCAATATGAAAAGACACACAAATATAATAATCACAGCCGTGGCATCGCTGCTTATCGTCACACTTGCGGGCAGAGAATTCATTAAAAATCATAAGAAAGAGTCTAATGATAAATCGTCTACGAATGTATCAGAAAATACATGTGAAGCTATACCTGACACAAGTATATCTGATACGAGTGTAGCTGATACGAATACACCTGACACGAGTACATCTGAAGCAGATATTCTGGATCCGACCTATGAGAATAATAAAGAGCAATTTTATATATCCGAAATCCCGGATGACATTTTTGAAAAAATGCAGGGCAAATCCTACAAGGCAGATTGTACACTCCCCAGAGAAAATCTGCGATATATACATGTACTACACGTAGGCTTTGACAATCAGGTGCATGAAGGTGAGTTGGTTGTAAATAAAGATATCGCAGATGATGTACTTGAAATATTTAAGGAGCTCTATGAGTCCGGATATCAAATAGAAAAAGTCAGACTTGTTGATGAATACGATGCATATGATGAGGCATCTATGAGCGACAATAATTCATCGGCCTTCAATTTCAGATTTATCTCCCACACTACAAAGATATCGAAGCATGGAATGGGAATGGCGGTGGATATCAACACTCTATACAATCCTTATGTCAAAACAGTCGATGGGGAGCTTTCGATTGAGCCTGCAAATGGCGCAGATTATGTTGACCGGAGCAAGGATTTTTCGCACAAGATTGACCATGACGATTTATGCTATAAGCTGTTTACGGAGCATGGGTTTGAGTGGGGAGGCGATTGGACGCATTCCAAGGATTATCAGCATTTTGAAAAATAGTGCTGATAATTTCTACGGAAGCAGGTGACCTGCCGCAAGGTACAGCTCATACCATTCCTCGCGAGTCAGAGTAATATCGCATGCCGCGATAATTTCCTTCAGGCGGCTTTCGCTTGAAGTTCCGGTAACAATCTGCATATTTGCCGGATGGCGTAAAATCCATGCGGCCGCAATAGTAGTATCGCTGACATTATATTTTTCGGCTATCACATGAAGTTTTTTATTCAGTTCCGGGTATTCGTCGCTTCCAAGAAAACAGCCTTTCCATGCCGGCATCTGAAACGGAGACCATGCCTGAAGAGTAATGTTGTGGAGGCGGCAGTAGTCGAGCAGACTTCCGTCGTGATCAATTGAACCGGGTGTTTCCATATTGACTTCCATACCATTTGCAACGAGATTGGAAACAGGAATGCTGAACTGAACCTGATTGACAACGAGTGGTTGGCGGACATATTTCTGTAGCAGTTCAATCTGCATCGGCTTATGGTTTGAAACTCCAAAATGGCGAACCTTTCCGCTTTCATACAGAACATCAAATGCAGCAGCAACCTCCTCCGGTTCTACGAGTGCATCCGGACGATGAAGAAGCAGAAGATCAAGATAATCTGTATGAAGCCTTTTTAAAATACTATCGACAGATTTAAGAATATGCTCCTTTGAGAGATCATAGAAGCCTTGGCGGATGCCACATTTTGACTGTAAATAAATATCTTCACGCTTTATGGATGGATCGTCTGCAATTGCTTCGCCGAATACGCTCTCGCTCATACCGCCACCATAGATATCCGCGTGATCAAAGAAATATGCGTCCTGTTCCAGAGCTGCATGAATAAAATGATTCATCTCATCCTTTGTTTTTTCAGAAAGGCGCATGCATCCAACTGCAACTGAAGGAACCTTTCGTATGTTATTGCCTAAAATTGTTTCTCTCATAGTAAAAATCTCCTTTGTAATTATTTTCTAATTCCCATAATGAGTGCGGCATAGCCCCAATCCCATATGAGCTTTGCAAAGCTGTTTTCCAGATATTCGCGTATGTCATCGTCATCATATCCTGTCATGCGTGAGATGATGACAATATGTTCTCTGATGGTTTCATATGTCAACGGACTATTGGCATTGTGACTGTACCACAAGAAAAGGCTTTGACGTATAGCAGTGTATTCAATCATAATCCACTGCATTTTGATAATCATGTGTTCAATAATCTTTTTAGTGGATGCTGCTTCAGGCGATATCAGGTCGGAAAACAGCTCGTTTGCCAGATAATTGCGAAAAATAATGTCATAATCTGTGAGCATTGAGCAAAATTGTTTCTGCGATGTTTGCAAGGTGCGGCTTATGGAATTATTGTCTGACTGTGAATAAATATTGGAGTATCTACAAGCCTCGGTCAGTACAGGCTGAAGAAAGGCTGTGTATAAACCCTCTTTACGATAATTTACTGATAAATCCTGAAGCAGCTCATTGCATTCGATAAATGTATCTTCGTCCGGGATATGGATATCTTCCATGGCAGTATTCAGTTCATTAAGCGTATGTCCGGAAAAATATTCCTGTATATGTGTATTGGTGATTGGCTGGTTTTTATGTAATTCCAATAAAATGTAAAGCCCGTCAAGCAAAGCCTGCTCCACTGAAAGCCCTTGGTCAGATATCAGTTTAATCAGATTATCACGGATTAAAAATGCCGGAGATAAATTATTCCGGGGCTCGGATATTACAGGAAATGTGACAGGTTTTTCGCACCACAGGTCGATAACGGCCGGACAGCACGGCATGAGTGTTCGTTCCTCATGTCTTGAAAACCGGTGGATCTCTCTGGGAAACAGTGCACATGTCTCTGAAAGCACTTCATCTGAGTATGTCATTACAAGATGACATAGCTTATCCTTTGAAAGAAACGGACACCGGTGTTTTTCGTCCAGTTTAATAACCAGACTGCCATCCTTATGGCATGTGTAAGAGCTTAGATTGTCACTTTTTCCAGACACTTTATCAGCAGAAAGCTTCTTCCATTTGCGGTTTGTAGCGTCATCTACTGCAATTTTCCACTCCTGACAGCATGTGATACTGCATTTGTCAGCAATACATTTGAAATTGTTGTAATAGTCCGGTTGATAGTTTTTCATGTTTTTCCTTTACTTATATTATACAGATTTGTGAATAGAGCATAGTATAGCTTGTTATTATCAATCAATCACATGATGATTCAGCCATTTTCTTGAGTGGAATCTGGCAGTAAATATAATAGAACGAAGCATCCAGTCACAAGCCATGCCAATCCACACTGCAATCGGACCAAAGCCCCATACACGGCAGAGGTATATGCACAGGCTTACACGGCAAAGCCACATCGTGCAGCAGGATACAATCATGGAGAATTTCACATCGCCTGCGGCACGCAGTCCATATGGCGGTATGAAGGATGGTACCCAGCAGATTGGCTTGGCAATTGTGATAAAGGCAACCATCTCAAAGCAAAGACTTGCACTGGCCGGTTCCATTCCGGCAAGCATCGTAATAGGCTTTGTGAGTATGAAAATAATCAGACAGCTGGCAATGATAACGACCTCAGACACCAGTGACAGTTTTTTAATGTAGTAGACAGCTTCATCCTTTCTGCCGGCACCAAGACATTGTCCTACAACAGTCATAAGACCTATTCCTATGCCGATAGCAGCAATACCATTTAAGTTTTCGAGGATATTGGTCATAGCCTGGGCAGCGATGGCCACGGTTCCAAGAGTGGATACAGTAGACTGGATAGCCAGCTTTCCAAACTGGAACATGCTGTTCTCGATTCCTGATGGGATACCGATGAGCAGGATTTTTTTAATCAGGCCCCATTCAGGGCGTATAGACATATAGTTCTTTATGAAAATCGGTTCATTTTCCCTTCGAAGCTGTATGATAACGACAATCGCGCAGAATATTCGGGATACGAGAGTGGAAATAGCAGCTCCCTCAACACCCATACCGAAGCCAAAAATCAGGATAGCGTTGCCGCCGATATTCATAAAGTTCGAAATAACAGATATGACCATGGGATTGCGGCTGTTATTCTGTGCGCGCATAATAGATGCGCCGGCATCATAGAGACCTATAAAAGGAAATGATAGCAATGTAAAAAAGAAATAAACCTGTGAGTTTCTCATTACATCAGCTTCAACTGCACCAAAAATGGCACGAAGCAGAGGCTTTCTTGTTATCAGACAAAAAGCAGATAGAATAACAGACAGAAATGCCATGACAAAAAATACCTGCTTTGCAGCATGGCGGGCACCTTTTGCATTGTGGCTTCCAAGATACTGTGAACAGAGGATTGCACCACCGGCGGCAAGCGCTGAAAGTGCCTGTATGACAAGAATATTGATTGAGTCTACAAGCGAGACCGCTGAGATAGCGGCAGAACCTACATTGCTGACCATCATTGTGTCCACAGTTCCCATGAGAGAGGCCAACAGCTGCTCTATTATAATCGGAACCAAAAGCTTTCGAAGTTTAGTATTTGTATAAATATGATTGGCTGCAGTATGCAGGTTTGCTGTTTTTATTTTATCTGAATGTAAATTTGTCATATATGATTACCTTTATAACTATATATTTTACGTGTTTAGGTTAGTACGATAAATTTATAATGTCAATTACTTCTACTTTTTTGAACAATATTGCACAATCCTCTTTTATTTTGGACCAAAAAGTTATACAATAGTACCATAGTAAAAGGCATCAAAAACTAATTCCAAAATTAAATCACGAGAGGTATCAACATGAAAAAAGCAAAGAAACCACCTCTGTACAAAAGCTTCGGCTATGCCTTCGAGGGCATATTTACATGCATCAGAAATGAGCGCAATATCAAGATACACTGCACTGTCGCGATACTTGTAGTGATAGCAGGAGCGGTACTTGGGATAACACTGACTGAGTGGTGCATCTGCCTGACGCTGTTTGGACTGGTGATAGCTCTGGAGCTGGTCAACACTGCGATTGAGTCAGTTGTAGATTTGGTAACGACAGAGCGAAAGCCGCTTGCCAAGACAGCTAAGGACACGGCAGCAGGAGCAGTGCTTGTGGCAGCAATAATGGCTGCGATAGTTGGACTTATCATTTTTGTGCCAAGGATTGTTTCTCTATTATGATGATTAAAGGTGTAGTCAGATTATGGCAATCAATTTTAAATAACAGGAAACGGAGGATTTTACCATGGAAAGACTTACAGACGGATTAAAGAAGATTTTACTTGCAGGAATAGGAACAGTGGCAGTGACTGCTGAGAAATCAAAGGAAGTGCTTGATGAGATGGTCAAGAGAGGTGAGCTGACTGTCGAGCAGGGCAAGGTGCTCAATCAGGAGCTTAAGCACAATATCAAGGACACAGTAAAGAAAAATGTAAATGTATCTGTTAAGCCACAGTCACCGGAGGAGCTCGAGGAGCTTTTGGACAAGATGACACCTGAACAGATACAGGCTTTAAAGAGCAAGCTTGCACAGATGGATGAGGCTGACGTGGATCAAGAAGCTGATGAAAGCGTTTTCGAGGATGAGGACATTGTAACAGATACTTCAGCCGATGGAAAAAGTGCTTCCGGTGGAGAATCACAGACAGCGGATATAAAAATAGAAGCTGAGGACGATAAAGAGGAAAGCGTGAACTAGTATGGATAGCCGCCTGAAGGAGATGACAGCGGTACTTAAGAAGTACAAGCTCACGCATGGACTTACACCCGAAAAATTCAGACTTATATTGCAGGAGCTGGGACCTACCTATATTAAGCTTGGACAGATAATGTCGCTTCACTCGGATATTCTGCCAAAGGAATATTGTGAGGAGCTTATGAAGCTATGCTCAGATGTGGAGCCGATGCCGTTTGAGCAGGTGGAGGCTGTCATAGATGCTTCATTTGGCTATTCATGGAAGGATGTTTTTGCTTCAATAGATAAAAAGCCTCTTGGGGCAGCTTCTATAGCGCAGGTGCACAGGGCCACACTTAAAACCGGTGAGCAGGTGGTTGTGAAGGTGCAAAGGAAGGGCATTCACGAGGTGATGTCAAAGGATATGGCGTTGCTTCACAAGGCGGTTAAGCTTGTGCCGCCCATCTCTATAAAGGGCATTGTGGATTTTGACATGGTGCTTGATGAGATGTGGGCTGTGGCACAGGAGGAGATGAATTTCCTGCTTGAGGCATCCAATATTGAGGAGTTTGCCGGCAATAACAGGGATGTTGCATTTGTAGCCACACCAAAGCTTTACCGCAAGTATACCACATCACATGTACTTGTCATGGAGTATATAAAGGGCTTTAATATCGATGACAAGGAGGGGCTTTTAAAGGATGGCTATGACCTTGAGGAGATAGGCAGCAAGCTGATTGACAACTATATCAGGCAGGTGATAGAGGATGGCTTCTTCCATGCGGACCCGCATCCGGGTAATGTAAAGATAAGGGATGGCAAAATTGTCTGGATTGATATGGGCATGATGGGAAGGCTTTCTGAGCATGACAAAAAGGAACTGAGCAATGCTGTTTACGGCATCGCCATGAACGATATCGGCATGATAGAGGATGCGGTGCTTGCAATTGGTGACTTTAAGGGTGAGCCTGACAGGGCAAAGCTGTACAAGGATATCAAAATAATCATGAATAAATACGGCAGTCTGGATATGGGACAGGTCGATGTCGCAGAGTTTATTCAGGAGCTTTTGGAGGTAATGAAGAACAACCGCATTGTTATGCCGCATGGTTTTACAATGCTTGCGAGGGGCATCACTCAGATAGAGGGCGTGCTTGCGGATATTGCACCTGGCATCAACATGGTTGGGATTGCTTCTGCAAGGATAAGGCAGGAGATGCTTAAGAATTTTGATTTGAAGGGCGAGCTTAAAAAAGCCGGGAAGACAGCCTACAAATCAGCTCACCGCATGGCAGAACTGCCGGATAGGCTGGCGCAGATACTCGAGGAATATCAAAGAGGGCAGACAAGCATAAATTTTGACATGCATGCTTCTGATGAGCTTGCGAGGCTTTTACACAGGCTGGTGAGAAATATCGTCATGGGCTTATGGGTTATGGCACTTCTAATCAGCTCAAGCATAGTGTGTACCACAGATATGACACCTAAGATACTTGGCATACCGGCGCTTGGTGTTATGGGATATGTGTTTGCATGCATCATAGTGCTTTATACGATTGTGAAGCATTTCATATCCAGACGATGATAAAAAAGCAGGATTCTGAAATTAATCAGAAATCCTGCTTTTTAATTACGTTATATTATTTCGATGATTTTTTACTCTTTGCTTTTTTAGAATCCTCATCAAGATGATATTTGTCCTGATACATGGTGAACTGACCTACAAATGCAGGCTCCTGTCCGGCCTTAAGCTCATTGAGATAATCATGTGTCTCGAATGATGAGTTGTGTGTCTGAATCAGGCATACAGCAATGTTTGAGCAGTGATCCGAAGCTCTCTCACAGTTTGTGATGTAATCTGTGAGGAATACGCCGAGTCTGCTGTCACATTTGCCCTTCTGAAGACGCTCGATATGATAATTTCTAATCTCCTTGGTGAGATCGTCAATAACCTGCTCAAGCGGCTCAACCTTGACTGCCTCTGTCAAATCGTTTTTGCTAAATGCCTCTACAGTGAGAGTGAGAATCTCGCGCAGAGCATTGTTGAGCACCGTGAGCTCTTTTCTTGCGTTCTTTGAAAATTCAAGCTTGTTGTCATCAATCTGCTTGGCAAGCTTTGCCATATTTATCGCATGATCTCCGATTCTCTCGAAGTCATTGATTGCATGAAGCATCTTTGAAATCTCGTTGTTGCCGCCCTCAGAAACATCCTTTCCGGATAAGTGAATGAGGAAGGTGTCAAGCTGATCCTCTAAGTAATCAAGGCGCTCCTCCATGACTTCAATATCATCAAACTTTGAATCTGAGTAATTGTCAAAGAGATCTAAAGCATTCTTGAAGCTGTCTCTTGCAAGCTCAGCCATCTCGTTTGTCTTCTCAAGACATTCTTTGACAGCAAGTCCAGGTGAGAGTAAAAGTCTCTCGTCGAGTACAACCTGTCCGTCTGCGTTGTCAGTTGTGACAAGCTTCTTAGCAATCTTTACAAGAGTATTGCTAAATGGCAGAAGGATAATAGTGGTAGCAATATTGAAGATTGAGTGGAATACCGCAATCATTACAGGAGAGATGCTGTCATTAAATAATGTCAGATCAACAGCATAACGTGCGATACAGTATACTACAAGTCCTATTGCTGTACCGAACAGATTGAAGCTGATGTGGATGATGGATACTCTCTTGGCGTTTTTGTTTACGCCGATTGACGAAAGCAGTGCAGTCACGCATGTACCGATGTTCTGACCCATGATGATCGGGATAGCCATGCTATATGAGATAGCACCTGTCATGGCTAAAGCCTGCAGCACACCAACTGATGCGGCAGATGACTGGATGACTCCGGTAAATACAGCACCTACAAGCACTCCGAGGAATGGATTGTTAAAGGTGGTGAGCAGTCCGGTAAATTCAGGCATATCTGCGAGTGGTGATACAGCGCCGCTCATGAGCTGCATACCATACATGAGTACGGCAAAACCTGCCATGATGATTCCAACGTCCTTGCGCTTTTCCTTCTTGCTTCCCATAATCATAATCACACCGATAAGCGCGATGACAGGGGAGAAGTTCTCAGGCTTTAACATCGAGATGAACAGATTGTCACTTTCGATACCTGAAAGACTAAGAATCCATGCGGTGAGAGTGGTTCCGATGTTGGAACCCATGATGACACCAACAGTCTGGGCAAGCTCCATGATGCCGGAGTTTACGAGTCCGACAAGCATAACAGTAAGTGCGGATGAGGATTGGATTGCAATAGTGACTATTGCTCCAAAAAATAAGCTCTTGATAGGGTTTGAGGTTACCTCCTTAAGTATCTTTTGGAGATTGCCTCCTGCGAGCTTCTCAAGACTGCCTGACATAACATGCATTCCGAAAAGGAAAAAGGCAAGTCCACCGCATAACTGCAATATAGAGTAAATGTTCATGTTTACCTCCGTTTGTAAAAATAATTTGTTTTACTATTTGCTCCAGTTATACATATTTAGTTTACACAAAACACATATAACATAACATAATTTTTACATTCTATCAATATAATCTGAAATTTTAATAAAAAAAGTGATATTCACTTTTGAACACTTTTGAAAACGTTTTAAAATTTATGTATATTTATGTTTTCTTGTGTTTACTTTTGAAGGAAAACGTTGTACAATTACAGTATAATAATTTAAGGTAATTATTCAGAAATTTACATTACAAGGTGGAGGTATATTATGTCAGACGTAAAAAGTGTTATTGAAAGCGGCAGGGCTGTGCTCGGAATAGAGTTCGGTTCTACCAGAATAAAGGCGGTGCTTATCGGGGAGGATCATGCTCCTATAGCCACAGGTGCCCATGATTGGGAAAACATGCTTGTGGACGGCATTTGGACATACAGCCTTGATATGATTTGGGAGGGCATTTCAGACTGCTACAGCAAAATGGCGCAGGATGCAAAGGAAAAGTATGGAGTTACCATCAAAAAGCTTGCGGCAATCGGTATTTCCGGCATGATGCACGGCTATCTGCCTTTTGACAAGGAGGATAATCTACTTGTGCCATTTCGGACATGGAGAAATACCATCACAGGTGAGGCTGCAGCAGAGCTTACTGAGGTGCTTGGCTTTAATATTCCGCAGAGGTGGAGCATAGCGCATCTGTATCAGGCTATATTAAATAAAGAAGAGCATGTATCAAAGATATCATATTTCACAACATTGGCAGGCTATATTCACTGGCAGCTCACAGGTGAAAAGGTCATGGGTGTCGGTGAGGCATCAGGCATGTTTCCTATCGATTCGAAGACCAGGGATTATGATGCGGCAATGCTTGATAAATTTGCAGCATTAGATAAGGTAAAAGAATATCCGTGGGATATAAGGGACATTCTGCCAAAGGTGCTTACGGCTGGAGAAAAGGCAGGTACGCTGACAGAGGAAGGAGCTAAAAGGCTTGATGTAAGCGGCAATCTGGAGAGCGGTATATTGCTTGCACCGCCTGAGGGAGACGCAGGCACGGGAATGGTCGCAACCAATTCTGTTGCAGTGCGCACCGGAAATGTATCAGCGGGCACATCTGTATTTGCTATGGTGGTGCTTGAAAAGGCGCTTAAGGCAGTTCATGAGGAGCTTGATATGGTCACCACACCATCGGGAGATGCGGTAGCTATGGTGCACTGCAACAACTGTACGTCAGACTTAAATGCATGGGTGGGATTATTCAAGGAATTTTCAGAGCTGTTTGGCATGGATATAGATATGAATGACATATATGGAAAGCTCTACAACAATGCACTTACAGCCGATAAGGACGGTGGCGGCCTTGTAGCCTTTAACCTTTTCTCGGGAGAGCCTGTCATCGGACTCAACGAGGGCAGACCTATGTTTGCCAGAAAGCCGGATGCAAGGATGAATCTTGCAAACTTTATGCGCACACATCTCTATGCAAGTCTTGCAACACTAAAAATCGGCTGTGATATTCTCTTTAAAGAGGAAAAAGTAAAGGTAGACACACTTTACGGTCATGGTGGTCTGTTCAAGACAAAGGGTGTGGGCCAGAGCATACTTGCAGCGGCCATGGATGCACCGGTTGCGGTCATGGAGACTGCCGGAGAGGGCGGCCCGTGGGGCATGGCAGTGCTTGCAGCATATATGGTGAATAAAGCAGATGGAGAGCCTTTGGAAAAATATCTTTCAGACAAGGTATTTAATGGCGAAAAGGGCATAGTAATGCAGCCGGATCCTGACGATGTAAAGGGCTTTGATGAGTACATAAATACATATAAGGCAGCAATTGAGGCAGAGCGTGCCATGGTAAAGGCACTCCCGCTGTAATAGCAGTAAAAAATAATAAGAGAGGAACAGAAAATGCTTGAAGAATTAAAGAAACAGGTTTACGAAGCAAACATGGAGCTCCCAAGAAGAGGGCTTATCACATATACATGGGGCAATGTCAGTGGAATTGACAGGGAAACAGGCTATTTTGTCATCAAGCCAAGTGGAGTGGATTATGATGTGCTCACCCCTGATGATATGGTAGTCATGGATCTTGAAGGAAATAAGATAGAGGGAAAATACAAGCCTTCGTCAGACACAGCAACACACTTAGAGCTCTACAAAAAGTATCCGGATATTGGAGGAATTGTACATACGCACTCACCTGAGGCGGTTGCATGGGCACAAGCCGGCAGGGATATTCCGCTCTACGGCACCACTCACGCAGACTATTTCCTAGGCTCAATTCCATGTGCGAGAAATCTCACCACAGAGGAAATCAACGAAGCCTATGAGAAAAACACAGGTCTTGTCATCATAGAGACCTTTGAGAACAGAAAAATCAATCCTGTATACACACCGGCTGTGCTCTGTCAGAATCACGGACCGTTTGCCTGGGGAAAGGATGCAGCTGAGGCTGTGCACAACGCCGTTGTCCTTGAGGAAGTGGCAAAGATGGCCAGACTCACAGAGTCAGTAAATCCTGATGTGAAGCCAGCCCCGGACAACATAAAGGAGAAGCATTTCTACCGTAAGCATGGTGCTAACGCATACTATGGCCAGAACTGATTTGTAGCTGTTATACGGCCCGCAGTATTCATATTATTTTGTGTTTACATAGCACAAAAAATGTGCTAAATTTTTATGTAAAGTACAGTTTCAAATGACTGTAAATAAGACATAAGGTGGTTGATAGAATGGTACTGGCAGTTGAGATAATAGTCTGCTGCTTAATATTTGGCATATACAGAGTAATACGGATAAAGCGGGATCCGGCATATAAGATAAGCAATATGCCCGAGAAGCTGCAGAAAAAGGTCATGCATATGCGCGGCTACAGAAATCGGAATATCCGTATCATGACAGACTGGGAGAAGTTTGTAAAGAAGCTTCCGACACTTATATTCTGGACGATAGCGCTTGTCATACTGACATCGATAGCAGGGGCAACAAGCTTTTCAACGGGCTTTGTGTTTGCGCTTTTGATATGGATGGCAGTTCTATTGTTTCTTGAACTGGTAGTATACTGTGGCTGGTATGCACATACACCGAAGGTGTGGATAAAGGGTACCGAGGATATGGCGAAAAAGACATATACCAATTATGCACATTATATCGGGCTGATACCACAGAGAGCTTTGATGGGAATAGTGGTTGCTATTATAGTGGGTCTTGTGATAGATATGATTCCAAGGCTTGACAACAACAATTATTCGCCGAAATATACAGAGATAGAGGATACCTTAAAGGCAGCCTGTGACAATTACATGATCCCGGGTATGGCTGTTGAGGTGGTAGATGCAGAGGGCGTGCTTTTCTCCGGTACATATGGGGATTGCAAGAGCCTTGACACACCGTTTATCACCGGTTCACTCAGCAAGTCGTTTACTGCGGCATGCATCATGAAGCTGTATGAGGGAGGACATCTGAATATTGACAGCCCGGTAAATCCTTATCTGGATGCAGCTGAGGTATTCAAAAATCCAAAGGATGCGACAAGGATTACAATAAGACAGCTGCTCAATCATACCAGTGGACTTGGCGTGTACCAGCATGTGGGAAATGCAAAGATTGTTGGCAAAAATGGAGAATATACCTATGCGAATGTCAATTATGACATACTTGGTCTTATAGTGGAAAAAGTATCAGGTGTTAGCTACAGCGATTATCTGACAACGACATTTTTTACACCGCTTGGCATGACTCACAGCAGCGCAGCCTATGCAAAAGCGAAGGAGGATGGTCTGATTACAGGCCACAACAATTATTTCGGTTTTTCTGTGGAAAGCGATGTGAAGTATCCGCTCAGCGATTCGTGGTCCACTGTACCGGCGGGCTATATTGCATCCAGCGCAAATGATATGGGAAAATATCTGCAGATGTATCTGCGTGGCGGCTATGGAATACTCTCTGACAAGAGCCTTAGCACAATGTTTCGGGCAACAGTTCCTATGGATGAGTCAGGTGAGACAGGCTATGGTATGGGCTGGGTACGTTCGGATAAATATGTCGAGACAGTGTACAATCACACAGGTCTCACGGAAAACTATATCGCAGACATGTATCTGCTTCCGGAGAGCGGCGTGGGTGTTGTATTCCTCGCAAATACCAATGACTATATGGTCACAAACAATCTGATGAACAAGGTAACCTCAAAGGTTGTGATGACGCTTATGGGATATGCAACAGACGAGCTTGACCCAAAGGATTATGTCGATGCGCACCTGTTCTATGACCTTGTTTTCGCAGCATTTATATTGGTTGCGCTGATGGAGATTATCAAGTCGCACAAATGGAGAACAGACAATAGCGGAAACCTGATAGCGAATATTTTTCTGCATCTGTTTTTGCCAGTGGGCATAGTTATTGCGCCTATTGTCGGAGGCATACCATACTGGGTAATAAAGGATTATGTTCCTGATTTGTTTATTGTTTCATGCCTGAGTGTAGTACTTCTTGCAATAGGTGGAATCTTGAAGCTTAAAAACAGGAGAAATTCATAAGATAAAAGCAGAAGAAATAGAAATGCGGCTACTGTAATATGTAGCCGCATAATTTTTTGACCATAGCATCGTGGGAGGAGTCACAGCACACTCCGACAGTACATGAAGAGTATAAGCCGGAGGCTTTGACAAATTCATTGTCATCTGCTGAAAGCCTGATACCACAAGGATATTCCTTACCATCTATTGTCACATATGCAAGCCTGTCCTTATATTTTTCAAGGGCGGCTTTATCCAGATATTTGCTTATATCTTCAAAGCAGACATTTTTGGCGTAATAATCAAAGGTCTTATCATCCATAAAGCATATATCGTATTCGTTAGAAGCAAAGTATGCTGTGAGGACTGCCATGTTCTGATAGTCTAGGCCACTTTTGTCTACATCGACACAGATATTTTTGTTTAAGGCAATTTCATCCTTTGACAAATCATAGCCGTTATCTGTGAGAAAGTCATTGAAAATATCGGCGCCGTTGTCCTCTGTGGTGCTGTTTTCTGCATTTACGCATAATACGCTCAAAACAGTATTTTTCTGCGCAAGCCGACCATGAATAAAGGTTGTGACTGCTATGATTCCGATAATGACAAGAAATATCGGTATTTTGTAATAGTCCCATATATATTGTATTTTCTGACTGAATGTCAGCTCCTTAAAAGGTGTCTTTTGTTCCATGATTTTATCTCCCTCTGATATGATGTGCTGTAGTTTAAAAATATTATAAGGTAATTTATAGAAATTTACCAATAAACATTCTATTAACTGCCTTTTTCTTTTTAGATTATTATGCTATAATGAGCCAAAACACAGATAATACAAAAGGAGAATAATATGAAAGCAAGCCACAGAAAAGATGTTATAATCGCCAGACTGATTTTTGCAGCAATATGTCTTTTTCTTATTGCCCTGATTGTTACAATAGTGATTACCGTTAATTCAAAGGGCGGCAAAAAAAAGGAGCAGGACAAGGTACAGCAGAATGCAGTTAGCGAAAGTGAAACTGACAGTGCCGGCGATAGTGATACGGAGATAGGCGCCATATATCTGCCACAGCAGACTACAGAGGGTACAGAAAAAACTTACGTCACCACTACAAGCAGTGTAAACATGAGAGAGAAGCCTGATAAAAACGCAAATATAGTTACTGTTATAGGACAGAATGTGAAGCTTGAGTTTGTATCAGAGGACAATGGATGGACACAGGTTATCTTCCAGGGACAGACAGGCTATGTCAGCTCTGACTACGTCAAGTCAGATATGGCTGACAGCACTACAGACAGCGGCACATCAGGTGCGGCAAATAGCGGGGCTGCCAGTCAGGGTACAGCAGATGGCAGTACAACAGGAGCTGCAGATAGTGCTGCACAGTCACAGTAATAGATACGTGGTGAGGTAATGTATATGACAGGAATTATATGGGCATGTGCTGCAACATTTATTGCAGCATGTGTGCCTATTTTGGCCAAGGTTGGAACTAAAAAGACAGACCCGGCGCTGGCGGGAAGCATTGCCGGGATTGTTTTATGTGCGTCTATATTTTTTTACAGGAAAGATAATATAATGGGAAGCAGCCTGATTGCACTCGGCCAAAGGAGCGTTATATTTATACTTCTGGCAGGGCTTGCAACAGGGCTTTTTGGCATCTGTTTTTTTAAATCCATACATGAGGGCTACACATTTCAGGTTACAGCTATAGTTAAATGCAGCTATATAATCACGCTTGCAGTGGGATTTTTTCTGTTTCATAACACTCCTGACACTTTTGACTATATAGCGATTGCACTCATGATTGCTGGAACGGTTATTTTAAATCTGGATGGAACCGGTATTTTGTTTGCGCTTCTTGCTGCAGTTTGTGCGTCGGCAGCACATATTCTGGTGTCACTTGGCGGGATACAGCCGGATAAGGGCTTTATTGCGTTCTGGTGTGTATTTATAGGAACGCTGGTGCTTATTATATTTACTATTGCAACAGGAGGCATGAAGAAAATCAGATCCATGTCATTTGTTGATGGTATATGCCTGATTCTTGCAGGCATTGCATACCCGTTAGCATATGATTTTTATGGCAGGGCAGTTTCAATGTCCGGCAGCTATGCAGGTTATATTTTTAATTTGACGATTATTGTGATGATGATATGCTCCAGCGTGATACTGAAGGAGAAGGTATCGGGAAAGAAATTCCTGGGCGCATGCATTTTTATTGCAGCATTGTTTGTTATAGCATGCAACTAATAGCTGAATATAGCATATAATGATTAAAAAGAGGTTTTTTGATGTTACCTTTTTATAAAACATTTCCGTTTATGGATTACTATAAAAATGAGGATGCATTTGCAAAGGACCTGGGGATGATAAAGGATATGTATCCGCATGATACGGCGATGATACAGTCCGCAGTAGAGCAACGCATGGATGAGCTGGAGTATGAGGGCAGCTTTATCTATGATGAGGTGCCTGACAGACAGCGTCTTTTCGATGAGGCAGACAGGATTGCCGGCAGATTTATCTCAGAGCAAAGCAGCAGGTGCTTTATCTGTACAATAGCGGGCATACTTTTTAACTGTGAACTCTGCAGACGAAGATGCAGATACAGAAGGTACCAAAGATTCTGGTAGATATAAGGATATGATTTTATGAGTAAGAAAGTGATAAAGCCGATAGTACTTATAGTAGTATTTATTGCAGCATTAATTACATTTTGCATAACTACAAACAAGGGAAATAAGGATATGACCACGAAGCAGGCGGATGCAACGCTGCCGGTTATGTCATTTAATCTGGATAAAATAAAGATAAACACCCTCCATGGATATACTACTGAGATGGATCCGACAAAGATGCGCGATTGCGTTATTCCAATTTCGGATGACAGGAAGCTCTCATTATCCATTTCAACATATGGCATGGCTGTTGACAGGATATCATACAAGATCAGAAGCATGGATGGCAAGAGGCTGGTGGCCGATGACGAGATATCTTCTTTTTCTAATAAGGATAATACTATTCAGGCGGACGTAAGCATGCCGAATGTTATGGATGAAAATACTGAGTATCTTTTGGTGTTTACCATCACAAGCGGTCAGGATAATGTATATTATTACAGCAGGATTATGCAGACGGATGGAAAGGCAGCTGCAAAGGTTGTTGAGTTTGCAAAGAAGTTTCATGATGAGACGTTTATAAAGGATGACAAATCCTTCTTTACAACATATATGGAGACAACAACCGGTGACAGAAATACGCTTGCACATGTGGATCTGACATCTACGGTGAGTCAGATTACCTGGGGCTCAATGGCCGCTGCACAGTATACGAATCCTGTCATAGCCCTAAAGGAAATAAACGATTCTTATGATGTGGTTACAATAGACTATGTGATGAGCTGTGTGGACGGTAAGGGTGAGACTGAGTATTACAATGTGAGAGAGTATTTCAGGCTGCGCCAGACGGAAAGCCGTATGTACGTGCTCAACTATGAGAGAACGGCAAATCAGATTTTTAACAGTGAAAACAGCTTTATATCTGATTCTGGCAGCGTAATGCTTGGCATCAGAAGCAGTGAGGCAGAGTACAGGGCCAATGAAGCAGGCAGTGTGATATGCTTTGTCCAGGAGGGAGATTTATACTCCTATGATATCAACAATGGAATGATAATCAAGGTATTCAGCTTCAGGGACGCTGAGGGCATTGATGAGCGTGAGAACTGGAATCATCACGATATAAAGATTGTCAGTGTAGACGAAGCGGGCAGTATTGATTTTGTGGTATACGGATATATGAACAGAGGCACCCACGAGGGAGAGGTGGGAACCGGTGTGTACCATTATGACGGTCTGGCGCATACTATAGATGAGGAAGCGTTTATTCCTTCTAAGACATCATATGAGGTGCTAAAGGCTGAGATGGGCAAGATGCTTTATCTCAATGAGAAGAATGAATTCTATCTCATGATGGATGACAGTCTCTATAGGATTAATTTAGGCTCGATGTCAGTAAAGAAGGTGGTTGAGGGCTTGTCCACAGGCTCTTACTGCGCATCGGAGAGTAACAGATACTTTGCATGGGTGGATTCTGCAAATCAGTACTCATCAAATACCATAAAAGTGATGGATTTAAAGAGTGGCAAGACCTTTGAGGTCAAAAAGGGCGACGACCAGTATCTACGTCCGCTTGGCTTCATAGGTGAGGATTTCATATATGGACAGGCGAATGCTGCTGATGTGGTCTCTGATGCAGCCGGAAACACGACATTTCCGATGAATGGCCTTATTATTCTTGATACATCTGACCAGTCGGAGCTTAAGACATATACCCCTTCGGGCGGCTATGTCGAGAAAATTTCTGTGGATGGATATACGGTAACGATAGATCTGATTGCACAAAACAATGGTGTGTATGCAGAAATCGGTCAGGATACCATTATGAACCGGGAGGCTGATTCGAAGCAGAAGATAGCTCTTGATACGAGCCAGTCCGATACAAAGCTGACGGTCAGCGCTATTAGTATAGCAGGTGGTAAAAAGCCGGATAAGCTGAAGCAGCTGACAGCACAGATGACTATAAATTCGCATGATACTACTGTTGATTTAAAGTTTGATGACAATACAGTCCATTTCTATGTTTATGCAAAGGGGGATGTGATTTTTGCATCTGATAACATCTCGGATGCCATAAAACAGGCAAATGACAGCATGGGAGTGGTAATTGATTCAAACCAGCAGTATGTATGGATGAGGGCAAGAAAAAATGCAGTAAATGCATTTGCGAATATTGCATGTAATGAAACCGATAAGGATGCTGACAGTGTCGTGAAGTCAGTAAGTGCAATGCTTACCTACAATGATGTTACGGTAAGTGTGTCTGAGCTGATTGGAGCAGGCAGCAGTGCTGTTGATGTGCTCAAAAACAACCTGCCGGACAAGGAAATCCTGGATTTACAGGGAGTGTCTTCTGAGGATATTATCTTTTATATCAGCCAGGGCAATCCGGTATTTGCGATGACGGGAAATACGTCGGCAGTGCTTGTGACAGGATACTCTTCAAATGGAGCTTTATATATTTATAATCCGGATAATGGCGCAACAACATCGATGAGCTATGAGGATGCTGACAGAATGTTTTATAATGGTGGCTTGCATTTTATCACGTACATGACAAAATAAACAGAATAATGTTGTAATAATGCCGATTTTGTGACATTAAATGTAAGCTCCTTAGGTAAAGTTTAACAGAAATTTTCATAAGGATTGAAAAGCGGTTACAATTGGGATATATTAAATAAGTATGAAACAGGTTTAATACTTTTTGTTTAAGGAGAACGTATGAGTAAGAAGAGTATTGTCGTTACAAAAGTATGTGAAGGTCATGATAATCCAATCGCAGAGCTTGTTCAAGTGGCATGCAAGTTCGATAGTGAGATTACATTGGAGAGTGACAATCGCAAAATCAATGCAAAAAGCATCATGGGTATTATGGCATTTAATCCTTCAGATGGAATGTCTGTTGATATTGTTACAAAGGGTGATGATGAGCAGGAAGCTTTAGTTGCAATTGAAAATTTTTTAGTATGTGAATAATGAGCATGAGGAGGAAAATAGTATGCGTAAAAAGAATAACTCAAAGACAGCAAAGCCAGCAGTAAAGCCGGTTGAAGTAAAAAAAGAGGAAACAGTGGCACAGCCGGTTTCAGAGCCTAAGGCTGATGCAAAAGCCGATGTAAAGGCTGAGGTAGAAAAAGCCGTAGAGAAGACAACCGAGAAGGTTGAGAAGGCTGTTGAAAAGACAACTGAGAAGGTTGCTGAGAAGGCCGCTGAGGTTAAGGCTGATGTAAAGGACACTGTCAAGAAGACAACAGCAAAGGCAGCAAAAGCTGCAAAGACAGCTAAAGAGGCAAAAACTGCAAAGAAGGAGCCGGTAAAGCCGGAGATTATTGTTCAGTACCAGAACAGCGAGGTTGATACAGCAGCTGTCGAGGAGCGTGTTAAGGCTCAGTTCGTTGCTGAGGGACACAAGGCAGGCTTCATCAGAAAGCTTAACATTTACATCAAGCCGGAGGAGTATTCTGCATACTATGTTATAAATGATAAGTTTTCAGGTCGTGTAGATTTATTCTAATCAGACATTATTAGGGAATACATATTTTATCTAGCGCATAATAAAAGCCGATACATTTCGTGGAGACACGGTGTATCGGCTTTTGTTTTATGTATAGGTATGTGTAAAAGCAGCTGTATGACAGTTTAAATGCATTATGAAATACTTAGTGGACAAACAAAAAAGGGTAACAAAAAAGCGGGTGATGGGAATCGAACCCACGTATCCAGCTTGGAAGGCTGGTGT
>ERZ838399.1443-NODE-1443-length-22048-cov-10.165462_pt1 | contig 22048 bp, 17 predicted proteins | sample MGYA00519683_ERZ838399 | MGnify/ENA primary metagenome ERZ838399 (study PRJEB31850, sample SAMEA3708833) | human gut metagenome | biome: human gut; feature: human-associated habitat; material: faeces | place: China | collected 2014 ...
CTGCAGCTTCCTCCGTTCCATTCCCTGATCGGAATTTTTCTCATCGAAACCATTCTCAATCAGTTTCTTCTTTAAAAATTCAGACGGCGTAATAAATGCATCCACACCTTTATATACATTCATCGCCTTATGTACTTTCATAGAAAAAACTCGAACGACTGATGCAAACAGTGACCCCTTCACACATCTTTTCTTTATGCAGGTCCTATATCCCTTCGTAAGGCACTCTTCGCATGGTTTCTTGTTGTACATGAAATCAAATCTCGGGCACAGTAAAAAGTAGTCTGACAGTCGCAGTACTACCGGAACACCCATCTTCTTTGCTCCGCAAATCACGCTCGGTGAAAGCTTGTTTACAAAGTGGATGATATATACCAAATCCGGCTTTACATCTTTGATTTCTTTCTTAATAGCTTTCTCAACCTCAGTGGAATAGATACTGCGAGTCAGCATTTGCCAGATGACCTTTGGGGTCTTTTTACATTCTTCAAAATAAGTTGCGTCACGGCTTCCAATCGGCTCTACAAAATATTTTGAATACTCTGTTTCAACATTTTTGTTAGAATGGATGGAGAACGGAATCACTTCATGCCCATTATCTTCTAACATCTTCTTAATGTTGAACATATATTTTTCCGGTCCACCCGAAATAAAATATCTATAATTAACCAGTAAAATTCTCATCTCTTTAATCCCTCTGGAAAATATCTCTTGTATAAACTTTTTCTTTCACATCATCCAAGCACTTATCATATCTATTTGCAATAATTGCCTGACTCTGTTTCTTAAACTTCTCCAAATCATTTACAACCAATGATCCAAAGAACTTTTCTCCATTCTTCAGCGTAGGCTCATAGACAATCACAGTTGCCCCTTTCGCCTTAATACGCTTCATGACACCCTGAATCGAGCTCTGTCGGAAATTATCAGAATTCGACTTCATCGTCAAACGATATACACCAACCACAACTTCCTTTTCCTTGCTCTCATCCCAGCTGTCATTTGCCTCATAAGCGCCAGCCATCTCCAGCACTCGATCGGCAATAAAATCCTTTCTCGTTCGATTGCTCTCCACAATCGCTTCAATCAGATTTTCTGGTACATCCTGATAGTTTGCCAACAATTGCTTGGTATCCTTCGGCAAGCAATAACCACCATAGCCGAAACTTGGATTGTTATAATGACTGCCAATACGCGGATCTAGACAAACACCATTGATAATCTGCTGCGTATTCAATCCCTTCATCTCTGCATAGGTATCCAGCTCATTAAAATAAGAAACTCTCAACGCCAAATAGGTATTCGCAAACAGTTTAACAGCCTCTGCCTCAGTAAATCCCATAAACAGCGTATCAATATCTTTCTTAATTGCTCCCTCCTGCAACAACTCAGCAAAAGTATGTGCAGCCTTTACCAGTCTGGCATTCTCCACATCCGTACCAACAATAATCCGGCTCGGATATAAGTTATCATAAAGAGCCATACTTTCACGAAGAAACTCCGGAGAAAAAAGCAGGTTAAGCTTCCTGACCCCCTTACGGGCATACTTCAAATAAAGTCCCCGGCAATATCCAACAGGAATAGTAGACTTGATTACCATTACCGCATCAGGATTGACACTTAAAACCAGGTCTATGACATCCTCTATATGATGGGTATCGAAATAATTCTTCACAGGATCATAGTTAGTAGGAGCCGCAATGACCACAAAATCAGCGTCACTGTAGGCCTTGGCACCGTCAAGCGTGGCAGTCAGGTTCAATGTCTTTTCAGACAAATACTTTTCAATATATTCATCCTGAATAGGTGATTGCTTACGATTGAGCATATCTACTTTCTCAGGAATCACATCGACTGCCGTCACCTGGTGATGTTGCGACAAAAGCGTTGCTATGCTAAGACCAACATAGCCGGTACCTGCAACAGCAATCTTCAAATCTTTTGTATCCATTGTTGATTTATGTTAGTGTTATAGATTATTCTAATTATTTATCCAGAACCTCAAACCGAGGTGAATTCTTGGATTTAAATTCCGGTACTACTTTCTTCATCAACTTCACCGTATCCATGATCTTTACTGTACGCGACAACTTCTCAAACTCCGCATAAGTGTCAAGAATATCAGCATATTCATAATGACGTACCTTAGCTATCATAATTTTCTTATTTTCAGTAGGAATCGTATTCTCCTTATCACTCAGGACTTCCTCATAAAGTTTCTCACCCGGACGTAATCCCGTAAACTCTATTTCAATATCTTCACCCGGACGATAACCGGCAAGTTCGATCATACGAGTAGCCAAGTCAACAATCTTCACAGCCTTGCCCATCTCAAAGACAAAAATCTCATTGCCCTCACCCATAGTAGCGGCCTCCATTACCAGGCGACAAGCTTCGGGAATAGTCATAAAGAAACGGATGATATCGGGATGAGTCACTGTGACAGGACCACCATTCTCGATTTGTTCCTTAAAACGGGGAATTACAGAACCGTTACTACCCAAGACATTTCCAAAGCGGGTAGTGATAAATTTGGTATGACCTTTCACTTTTCCCTCACGAATAGCACATCCCAGACTCTGTACATAGATTTCTGCCAGACGTTTCGAGCATCCCATTACATTGGTCGGATTCACCGCCTTATCGGTAGAAACCATGATCATTTTCTCAGCTCCGTATTCTACAGCCATATCAGCAACCTGACGCGAACCGACCACATTGACCAGCACAGCTTCACAGGGATTTTCCTCCATTAACGGAACATGCTTATAAGCAGCAGCATGGAAGATTACCTGAGGGTGATAGATATCGAATACCATACGAAGACGCTCTTTCACACGGACATCTCCAATGACAGGAACAAAATCAAGCCCGGGATAATTCTTCTCAAATTCCAGACGGACATTATGCAGAGGTGACTCGGCAGAGTCAAACATGATCAGTTTCTTGATATTCATCTGAGCCAATTGCCGGCAAAGCTCGCTACCAATACTACCGGCAGCTCCTGTCACCAACACAACCTTGCCACAAAACTCAGTCATCACCTCCTCCATATTAATATGAATTTCTGAGCGACCCAGCAAATCCTCAATCTTGATAGGACGTACCCACTGGTGGAAACTTCCGTTTTCGTCAGCCTCACTAATACTCGGAGCTATCAGTGTTTTCAACCCGTTTCTTTTACAATACTGAAGCAAACGTCCTTCCTCTTCACGGGTATTCTCATAGCGGGCAAACAAGATGCCTCCGATACATTTCTTATGAATAAGCTTGTTGAAGCACTCTTCATCTTTAAAAGAATAAACAGGAAGATCAGCCACACGCCGAATAGAATTACCTGTTCCGTAAATACAAAAGCCTACAACTTTATAATGAGAACTGTTCAGTAACCGGACTTTCAATGCCACACTCTTATCATCAATGCCATAAATCAGAATACGCATATTCTTTTTATTCAGTACATTCAGCAAGAATTCATAAACAATAATCAACTGTATACGAAACCCAACCATGACAATAAAAGTAAGCATAGCATCAAACAGTACAAAAATTATTTTCTGACTGTTATGTAATCCCGTCTGTGGCAGGAGAAACCAAATGACAATGGCTATGCAGACAGCCTTTATGAGCACACTTCCCGCCAACCTCCATAATTCCTTCAACTGGGAAAAACGAATCGTATTACGATAAGTATGAAATAGAGTAGCCCCCAAAACACTCGATATAACTGAAACCGCCAAGATATGGAAAAGTGAAACTATTTCTTTGGAAGTTTCCGTAATATAATGAATGCCAATAAATGACACCCAAGTACACAGTAAAGCTATGAATGTATCGATTCCCAATACAACCCAATAGCTAAAGTAGTTTTTCTGTAAATAATGAATAAAACGGTCAAATGCGTGTTTCATAATTTAAATCCCCCCAATTAATTATCATATATTATTACAACGCTGATTATAAGCAACTAGAATAATAGTATAAATCGTACATAATTATATTATTTCTATCAAATCAGGATTTACTTCTACACCCACCGAAAAGAAATTAGGCAGTTCGACAAGAAGACGTTTGACCTTAGAGCCACGGGTAGTAAGCAGACGGCCTTCATAACCTTCAAAAGGACCTCCAATAATACGGATCATACGACCATACATTGTATCGCTTATCTCTTCAGGTAAATAATATTTAGGATTTTCCGAACCTCGGACAGCACGTATAAAACGCTCCATATCCAAATCGGCAACCATCATAGGCTGACAATAACCGCCACCTTTCTGGTAACGATATTGAAGGGTCGGTATTTTACGAACAAACAGATCTAGAACTTCTCTTGTATCGTGAATAAAAAGCAGGTCCTGCATAAACGGTACTTCTTCACGGATTCGTTTGCCATTTTTCAACTTTAACCGCCATTGCATAGGAGTAAATACTTCTAGATGTTCATCACTGAGCTGCTTATAAGCAGGCAATTTAGCATTGGGACGTTTGAGGTCACGCATTACATACCAATGCATCCGTTGTTCATTCTTCAGAAGCGCCATAAAACCTCAAGACAATTATCCTAGTCCTGCCCGATCATATATAGAACTATATATCAAGCAGTTACAATCAAATTCTACAAAAATAAGAGATTCCTCCCCGTTATTATCAGACTGTTTCATCTTCACCATACAAGATGCATTCAAGGTCTATTTACAACCTTACTTCTTATTTCTCTCTATAAGATAAATAACAGGGTGTAAGTTTTAATTTAACAACTTAGATATCAGATAATTACAATCATTATATAATTAATGATAATTAAACATTTGTTAAGTAAATCCTTCTCTAGAAGAAGCAATTACCCAAAATTACATCTGTTTTATGCTGTTATTTCCAATAAATTACGTACCTTTGTGCCCGTTAGTATTTCTCTTATAGAGAGAACTATATTTTGCTAAACAAATTTAGTTTATATCAATATTATCCCTTCTTGTAGTTTCTCTTTAATAACCAGCACGATATCATTATAGAATTAAGAATGATGTATAATGACTATTAAATCGTATCCGGATCCTGTTTTACTTTGTTATATCCTTACTTTAGGAAAGTTTTAATGTGCAAAAAAAGTAACAGTAAATCATACATATCCTTTGATACATATTTCCGATTTACAGTTTCATGGCTATATGGTAGATTATCTTATCTCTACAATGATTTAAGAATAAGACTATTTGCCTTATCTACCAAAGAAGTATCCAATGAGGCGAGATAAATGCGGGTAGTGTTCTCCGAGTCGTGTCCCATAGCTTCACTGATAACAGACAAGGAAATATTTTTACTCTTGGCAATGCTAGCCCAGGCATGGCGGGCAACATACGTAGTTAAAGGTATAGATAACCCCAACCGCATCCCAAGTTTTTTCAGTTTTTGATTCACCAAATGGGCAGTTTTCTTGTACTGTTTCCTTCCGTCTACCTCCATATCTCGTATAATAGGTAGCAGGTAAGGGCTCCCCTGAGTATCATACCTGTCAATTATTTCTTGCATTGGCTTCTCCCATTTGATAAATAATTGTTGCCCCGTCTTCTGCCGGCGATAAGACAGAATTCCGTTCTGCAAATCTTTCTTTCTCAAAAAAGCCATATCAATGAATGACATACCACGGGTATAAAATGAAAACATGAAAATATCTCTCGCATAAGCTAGAGAAGGACTCTTTGTCAGATCAAGTTCCTTTAAACGGCGAATCTCCTCTAACGGAATAGCACGTTTGACCGTCTTGTCTATCCCTGTATAAACATATTTAAAAGGACTTCGCTGAACCGTCAAGCCCTTCTCCACAGCACGATTATAAATAGCCCGAAGATTCCGCATATAATAAGAGGTGGTATTCGGACAAATACCGGTAGACTTCAAATAACTCTCATATTTCATCATCAAACTGGAATCAACTTCTTCCAGCAGGACATCTTTCTCTTTCCGGAAACGTATGAAACTGTTTAATGTAGTCATATAAGTTTCAGCGGTACGGTGTTTGCCAATTTGATTTAACTCCTTGATAAGATGAAGAGTAAAGGATATGAAACCACTATGCTCTGTGGATGCACAATAAAGTTCCACCAAACTATCTGAAGTATAAGCAATGCCTGAACGCTCAAGACGGGTAATAATATTCTTCAGCCTTACACTATCCTCCAACAGAGAATTTTTCAAAGAAAGCAAGTAATCTCTCCGACTTTCACTAGTTACCGAAGACAGGACAACCTCCGAATGTACCGCGTCCCATTCCGCAGGAAACAACTTGTATCCGGTATGTATTTGTCTTACTATACGCTTATGAATCACTTGATAGAAAAGTGTACCTTCTTTCGTAGCGACGGAAGATGCACGGAATTTTACTTTTACTGTTGCCATACAAAATTATTTCTCAAAATCAATATAACCAAACGTAAACTCATAGATATTGAATGATCCGAATAAAACGTTTTATCCGAATTTTACAATAACCACTCTCTATAATTCACATTCCACTATTTCTTCATTACAGAACATACAATTATCGAAATAACTTGCCGCTTTACCTTATTTTAATAACTAATTCTTATTTTTTATGCAATATGTAACACTATCAGCGCTTAACAACAACACTAAATGCAAAAATCCCTCAATAATCTACTGATTATCAAGGGATTCTTCTGTGACCCCGGTGCGATTCAAACGCACGACCTTCAGAACCGGAATCTGACGCTCTATTCACTAAGCTACGGGGCCATTCTTTTTATGCGAGGACAAAAGTATAAAAAATCTTCTCATCTTCCTAATGATTCTTCTTTTTTTATAGTTATTAAGGTACCCACACCTGTTAACACTCTGTTATTTTGAAATGCTTTATAGCACATACTTTATCAATTTGACAATCTTTTAGAGAAATCTCAATACATATATCATTTTTATTCCTATCTTTGCCGACAATTAACATTTAACAAACCTATGAGTTACTTGATAAAACCTAAGAACTACAAACCGCTTCTCGACCTGAAACAGACCGAGCTGGGAATCAAGCAAATAAAAGAGTTCTTCCAATTAAACTTATCATCCGAACTACGCCTGCGACGTGTGACAGCCCCCCTGTTTGTGTTGAAAGGCATGGGTATCAACGATGATTTGAATGGAATAGAACGACCTGTTTCTTTCCCGATAAAAGATTTGGGCGACGCACAAGCAGAAGTAGTTCATTCACTGGCTAAATGGAAAAGACTGACCTTAGCCGATTATCACATTGAACCGGGATACGGTATCTATACCGACATGAACGCAATCCGCTCCGACGAGGAACTGGGTAATCTACATTCACTCTATGTAGACCAATGGGACTGGGAGCGTGTTATTACCGACGAAGACAGAAACGTAAACTTCCTGAAAGAAATCGTTAACCGCATTTATGCAGCCATGATTCGCACAGAATATATGGTATACGAAATGTATCCTCAAATCAAGCCGTGCCTGCCTCAAAAGTTACATTTCATCCACTCTGAGGAGTTACGCCAACTCTACCCGAACCTAGAACCTAAATGTCGTGAGCACGCTATCTGCCAGAAATACGGTGCCGTATTCATTATCGGCATAGGCTGCAAACTGAGCGACGGCAAGAAACATGACGGCCGTGCTCCGGACTACGACGACTACACAACAAACGGCTTGAACGGCCTGCCCGGGCTAAACGGCGACCTGTTGCTTTGGGACGATGTACTGCAACGTTCTATCGAACTTTCGTCTATGGGTATACGTGTAGACAAAGAGGCCTTGCAACGTCAGTTGAAAGAGGAGCACGAAGAAAAAAGACTGGAACTTTATTTCCACAAACGCTTGATGAATGACACTCTCCCGTTATCTATCGGTGGAGGTATCGGACAGTCACGTTTGTGTATGTTCTACCTTCGGAAAGCACATATCGGAGAAATACAGGCCAGCATCTGGCCCGAAGATATGCGCAAAGAATGCGAAGAACTTGATATACACCTTATATAATTGCTATGAACGTACAGATAGAAGAAAGTTGGAAAACACACTTGCAACCGGAATTTGACAAGGACTACTTCCGCACACTTACAGAATTTGTAAAAAGCGAATATAGCCAATATCAGATATTTCCTCCCGGAAGGTTGATATTCAATGCTTTCAACCTTTGTCCTTTCGATAAGGTAAAAGTAGTAATCATCGGACAGGATCCGTATCACGGACCGGGTCAGGCACACGGACTTTGTTTCTCCGTTAACGACGGAGTACAATTTCCGCCCTCACTGGTGAATATATTCAAAGAGATCAAAGCAGATATAGGAACAGATGCTCCTACCACAGGAAACTTAACCCGCTGGGCCGAACAAGGTGTACTGCTGCTCAACGCAACACTGACTGTACGTGCACACCAAGCCGGTTCTCATCAAAACCGCGGTTGGGAGACATTTACCGACGCTGCTATTCGTGCCCTGGCAGAAAGCAAGGAGCACCTGGTGTTTATCTTATGGGGCTCGTACGCTCAAAAGAAGGGAGCTTTCATTGACCGGAACAAGCATTTAGTGCTTACCTCTGCACACCCTTCTCCCCTATCCGCCTATAACGGTTTCTTCGGCAACAAGCATTTCAGCCGGACAAATGATTATTTAAAGGCACATGGAGAAACGGAAATCAACTGGTAGTTGAATACAAGTTGAGAGTTGAAAAAGAAAATGGCTGCGCTATTACCCAATGAATAGCACAGCCATTTTCTTTTTCCATAATATTGTAACAATGCAATTATATATCTTTCAACTCTACGCTTATCCTAGTACCACTGGATATTACTTTGCGTCTGGCTTCTCTGTTCATACTTCAAATCCTGAAGAATGCTTGCATTTGCCCGGATAGTAACATTATAATATCTCCACCGTCCGAAAGGTGAAAGACTGGCGGACAAGTTGAAACAGTGCAAATCGCGGGAAATCGTACAAGAAGTTTGTGTGATCTCCTTTGCCTGGAAGTCGTAACCGGAGTTGAATGAAAGCGACCAGTTATTGGATATTTTCACGTTTCCATTCGCGTTGATATTATGTGTATACGTATAAGGATATCTCATAGAGTGGCGGTTAATAGGCTTCGTTCTATCTTCACGGATATTGAACGAATAACTAAAACTCAAAGACCAAGGCATTTTGAATACCTGATAACCGTCCGAGTCCGCTTGCGCATTCTCGACCTTCTTAGTGACAGTTCCGTCTTCCTCTGAGCCTTCCGAATCTTCATCATCACCTTCCGGCTTCTTCTTATCCTTATCTTCATCCTCTTTCGGTCCGAACCACTTCTTCCAAGTATCATTATTGAAAGTATAGTTAAATGAAGAACCATATCCCTGAAAACGTCCGAAGCGACCATACGACCACTCCGTCCGGTTACTGGTAACTACATTACCGCTTTTATCAAAAGTATAAGCATACGTAGCAAATGACGCATTCATATTAAAGGTATAACTCTTGGTCAACTTCAAACGAAGATTTATGTTCAAATCACTCCACGGCCGTTCCTTTGCCGCCATATTATAAGACATATTTGCACTCAAGTCATCAATAAGGCTCACTTTCTTGACCGTATCTTCTTTTGCGTCGTAATACTTCATTTCCAAGTTATTGGCAATCGAGAAACTGACTGTTCCCGAACCTTCACGGGAAGGAACGCCATAAGGCTGTCCGGTAAAAGGAGAATAATATTGTGTATCACCGTTATAATCAGTATACTCCTCCCAATACTTGCTAAATCCCGGAGCACCGCTCAGGCTAACTTGTGGCGTAAACACATGACGAATCTGTATTTCCTTTTTCTTCATGAAAAGAGGTTTGTACATACCATACAATTTGGTGCTCAGACTCAAACTTGCCGAATAGTTGGATACCCGGTAGAAACCGTTAATCGTATCGCCCGGCAATGCTTCCAGTCTATGCGTTTCCTCATTATATTGCTGATTTACCTTACGGGTATACCAACGTTCCGTATAATTCACCGAAGGATTAACCTGCAAATATTTGAACAGAGTAAAAGTAGCACTGATAGGGATATTATGATTCATCGCATTTTCCCATTCGCTCAGTCCGGCTTTGAACAGACGGTCGTCTTTCGTACGGATACTGTTTGTCAGACGTCCTGTATAGCTAAGAGAAATCTTTTCATACCAGCGTTCTTCCCCGGCCGCTTTCTTGCGTTTGAACGGGAAGAGACGGCTCAACGATATATTCAAGTCGGGCAACGTCACCGCAATGGAAGAGTCACGCATGGTCTGTGCGATATTGGTCGTTCCGGAAAGCGTCAGACCGATATCAGGGAAACTGCGTGAATAACTGATACTTGATGTTTTGGTATTCTGAGTCAACAACTGTGAATTATAAAGGTTGTTGATATTTGAGCGTTCGTAGCTACTGGTCGAGAAGTTTACACTGGCAGAGAAAGTACTGTTCGGACTCGCCTTGGCATCCTGGCGATGATTCCAGACAATCTTAAAGTCCTTGGCAACTGCATAATCCGGCATCCCTTTGTCCCCCGTCTTAGTGACCTGATAATCCGCTTGCAGCGTACCGGAGTATTTATATCGTTTATTATAGTTGGTCAATCCGGAAAGTCTCCACGAACCTTTGGTAAAGATATCTCCCGTCATTTTCAGGTCCATGATGTCACTGATAGCAAAATAATATCCGCCTTCTGCCAGACCGAAACCGCGACTGGAGTCGTCCATATAAGTCGGCATGATGAAACCAGAAGAATAGCTGCTGGAGAACGGGAAGAAAAAGAACGGAACAGCCAACGGCAAAGGTACATCTTCCACCACCAAATAGGCAGGTCCCGTCACTACATTCTTTTTAGGACGCACCTTGGCCCTTGTCAACTGCATATAGAAGTGAGGATGGTCATGGTGGTCACAAGTCGTATAGCGCCCATGCTCCATAAAAATTTCATCATTGGACCCCTTCTTGGCTTTGCTTCCGGTCACGTATCCTTCCCCCTGTTGAGTTACGATTTCGGTGATTCCCGCTTTTTTAGTTTTGAAGTTATACCGGATAGTTTCCGTATCATAAGCGGTATCTCCCTCTTTAAATACAGGTTTACCTTTTTCCACTCCCAAAGAGTCTTTGATACCGTAGGCGTGCACCGTACTGCTATCCAGATTCATTGAAATAACTTCCGCTGCCAACTCTATATTCTGGTAATTAACTTTTCCGCTACCATACAACGTAGCGGCTCCGCCCAAAGTAAAAACTGTGGAGTCGTTAGATTCATAAATAACCGGTGCGTCGAGCGGTTGTTTCTTCTTAGCCGGTGCGATAGAGTCCATGCGTACCGTAACCGTATCTGCTTTCAATGAATCATTTCCATGGAGGGAATCATTCTGTGCAGTATTGGGGGCAATCATTCCTCTTCTTCGACGTTGAGACGTAGCCTCATCGGGAAGCATCAGTAAGACAATCAGCAGTATAGATGATATAAGTATTTTTGCTTTCAATGGCGCCATTAACTAATAGTTTACGCTTGAAGTGGCAAAAGTACATAAACTTCACCAATTATGAGTTAGAATCTTCGTTATTTAATTATTTTTTAGTGCTATAAAAAGAGAGAGCACCATCTGTCAAAACGGCTTAGGCCTTCTTCACCATATTTAGCAATACTATGACGGGCTTTCTCTACCGACTTTTCTTCGTCCAGGTGAGTCTTAGAAAAGAATTTATCGGCAAAGCAGATTAACTGTTCTTCCAGAGTTATGGGCAACATCTCGCGATGAGGTACAGGAAGCTGTTGGTCGACAATGTCCTGCAAGGATAATCCGGCCCCTGTATGGCGTTCGCAAACCAGTGCATGCTGCGGGAAACCTTCTTCACGCAAGATTTCAGCTCCCAAATAACCGTGAGCTATATAAGGATGCGAACCGAAACACTGAATCGTAGGCGCATTGGTCTGAAAAATACCGATATCATGTAATAGGGCGGCTTCTTTCACGAAACTCCGGTTCAAACGTAGTTCGGGATGCGCATCCAGTATTTTCATGGCCTTTCCGGCCACAGAAAGACTGTGTATTACTAAGATTTGCCGCTGCTCCGTATTTTCCGGATAATACTTATCAATGATTTCGTATGGATTCATGTGCTCTATTTTTTGTTCTCTTGATGAGAAATTAATATTTTTGTGCAATATTACAAAAAATCACCGACATGAGAAATAGAACTTCCCTCATTCTTTTTTTTCTGTTTGTTACAGTCTTTCCTGAATGCATTAGCGGCAAAGTTGTCGCAGGCGCCGGACGCTTCGAACAATATCTGCCGTTCATTCAAGGCAAACGTGTCGGAATGGTGGTCAATCATACCTCTGTTGTAGGAACGGGGCAGACTCATTTGCTCGACACTCTGTTGAAACAGCATATCAACGTAGTCAAGGTATTTGTCCCCGAACATGGTTTCCGTGGAAATGCAGACGCGGGGGAGACTGTGAAAGACGGCAAAGACTCCCGTACCGGAGTCAGTATCGTCTCTCTTTATGGAAACAACAAAAAGCCGACTGCCGCCCAACTGAAAGACATCGACGTTATTTTATTCGATATTCAGGATGTGGGAGCACGTTTCTATACCTATATCAGCACAATGTACTACGTAATGGAAGCCTGTGCAGAAAACAATAAGGAAATGATTGTACTAGACCGGCCCAATCCGTGCGACTACGTAGAGGGTCCGATACTCAAACCGGCCTACCGGAGTTTTGTCGGTATGCTTCCTATCCCGGTACTCCACGGATGCACTATCGGCGAACTGGCACGAATGATTAACGGAGAAGGCTGGATTGCCCACAAGAAAAATCCTTGTTCATTAAAAGTAATTCCAGCCACGGGGTGGATACACGGAGAACCCTATTCGCTTCCCATAAAGCCCTCTCCCAACCTGCCGAACGATCAGTCCATTCGCCTGTATGCGTCACTCTGCCCGTTTGAGGCTACCAGCGTCAGCGTAGGGCGAGGAACGACATTTCCTTTCCAAGTATTGGGCGCACCCAACAAGAAATACGGAGATTTTACTTTCACTCCCCGCTCTCTCCCCGGTTTTGACAAGAATCCGATGCACAAAAATGTAGTCTGCTATGGCGAAGACCTCCGGAACGCAGACGATGTGAACGGATTTACACTCCGCTATTTCCTGCATTTCTACCGTTTATCCGGCGAAGGTACCGCTTTCTTCTCCCGTGCCCGATGGTTTGACTTGCTCATGGGCACGGATAGTGTACGCAAAGCTATCCTCAGAGGCGATTCGGAAGAGACTATCCGGAATAGTTGGCAAAAAGAATTACAGGATTACAAGAAGATGAGAAACAAATATCTTCTTTATGAATAAAAAACAAGTATCATACTTTCATTCTTTTTCATAAATCCCTTATAACTAAAGCTATAAGTATGATAGATAACTATTATCTCCGGTATCTATCATACTTATACTATTAAAATGAAGTATCTATTTTACCTCCAAAGGTACGACATGATAATACGTACCATACGTTTTCCGTCTGGATTTCACCCCAAGCCGTTGCAAGATACGTCCGAAATAAGAAGCCTGTCTGGCAGAGAATGTCATCTTACTTGCTTTCTGAATCCTTCGCAGGATGTCGATAGCCAACAGCCATTCACCTTCCTCCTCTTCTTCTGCCCCACGATAATAAACCATAAACAACTGTTCAATAGCGGGTGATTGCTCAAACTCACGATTGCTTTCCGTCATGATAGCCTCTTCTTCGGAGTCAAACCAATAACGTTCGTTATGATAAAGCAGTTCCAACGCCTGTGCATACAATTGTTCATAATCAATGGGACGCGACACATCTATGCCTCCCGTCATATAAATGCCGATGAAACGACGGCTACCGGAAGTATCCGTCAACAAATCCCGATGATTGCTTGTAGCGATGAACGAAGCATACCGGCGAAGTTCTTCCACCGCCGAAGCATTCGGACGGCGCGTGTTCACCACCGGTTTTTGCAGAATATGCTTCAGAAAAGCCTGCTGGGTGGGACTTATCTGGTCGAATTCATCCATATTAATAAGCAAAAAGCGATTCAGATACAACTCCGCATCCCGCTTCCGACTGAAATCAATGCTGTCCGTATAGTACGCCTGTAAAGCAGGAGGAAGAAGCATTCTGCAAAAAGTGGACTTCCGGTATGCCTGCGGGCCAATCAGCAAAGGCGAAGTGCTGTTCGCATGTCTTTTATCCATCCCCATCCAATGGGCAATCATGCTCAGGAACCATCGCCGGAACAACGGTGCCCAGTGCGGATTATCACAGGGAACGCGGTTAGCCAGTTCCAGAATCCGGTCTTTACCATCCCAGCGAGGCAAGTGGTACAAAAAATCCTCCACAGGATGATAGATAGGCACATGGTCGGAATCCAGATAACGGATGACATCCCTGTCCCACATTTTCACTCCTTCACACATGGCGTTCATCGTAATACTCGCCAATACCCGCTTGTCTACCGGGCGAAAATAGAAGTTGAAACTATGCCGTTCGCGATATTCCACCTCCGTGGTCAACGCATTGTATCGGAATTCATAACGACGCTTCATAAATTCATCCATCTGCATGGCGAAAAGCTGTTCGGCCGTCAAACTGCTCTTCTTTCCGAATCCTTTGGCGGTCCGGTATACACTTTTCACCGTTTCGCGAATCAGCAACTCGTCCGAAGGGAGCCTGTAATGCGCCTTCGTCCACCGCACGGTATCTTCTTCGGGAATACCCGCCCGGAAGCAATGCTCCGCCAGACACACCAGCAACGGTTGTATATCGTCTCCCTCCCGATATCCGTCCAATTCCTCAAGCGCCCTGTTGAATGCGGCGGAGAAAAGCACCGACAACGCTTCATAGTTCTCATATCCGGGCGCCATTCGTTGCAAAGGAGAATCGGTTTCCCGCGTTCGCCTGATGAAAGCCGTTTCGGAGGGAAGGCTGACGGGCTGCTTCATATAAATGGGCATCGCTTCCGGATTGAAATAAAGTTCGGGATCGTACGTCAACCGACAATATTGTTCGAGCAACGGTTCTTTCAGTTCAATATCAAAAGGCAGTTGCGGCTGATAATATTTCACGGCCGTCTGATAAGCATGCGCATGAAAAAGCTCTACCTGCTCGCGTGAGACCGGCAAGCGATCGTCCGGATAAGTGAACCGTACCCATATTTTGACTGATTTACCGGAGGAGCCTGTGAAAGCGAGGAACGTTTGCGGAAACTCTTTGACTAATTCCTTTATCTCGTCGGCTTCCGTCCTTCCCGAAAGATGATTGACTTCCATCATCACTATGCCGTTATATTCGTTCAAAGTCATCACTCCTTCTTTGCGGACAAAAGCTGCGGCAGGAATCACTTTGGGAACCTTACGCACCCCTTCAATCGAATTTCCCGGAAGAGTATATCTCAAAGCTTCCCTCATTTTGGAGACAGGTTGCGCCTTGACTTCCGTTTTCATCTGCTCCAGAAGGAGCTCTATTTTCAACGTCCGTAAGGTATTTACCTTGCCATCGTCTCTGACTAATGTTATTTTCATCTTTTTTTATTATTCATTCTAGTAAAAGGGAAAGCTGCACTATAACTATACAAAGATACAACAAGCACTTCGTCCAAACAAATTTCCGTATCTTTATTTGCCGCATCATACGGCTTTATTTTACAGAAATAATACTTACTAAATTTGCAAATAAAGCCGGGATAATGTATCTTTGCAGGCAGTAAGACTTCAGCCCGCATACGTGTGCCGTACAGCCCATGTATGCGGGCTGTGCAGTTTACATTCGCGGGCTGTACAGCCCACAAATGTGTGCTCGAAAAAAGCAGCTGCTCCAAGCTGATTATTCAGGCAGCAGAGGTAGGTTATCTTACTGCAAAACAAGCATTAGAGCGCCTTTGGAAAGGCATTTCACCCACATTAACCAATAAAAGAAAAGAGATGTACGCAAAGTATGATTTTCGCAAAAAGCCGTCTTCAAAAGAAGATGAAGATAAACAGCCGTTGTATCCCCGCATCGTATCGAACGGGACTATCGACTTTCAACGCATTGTAAAAGAGATCGCCCAGGCTTCCAGTTTTACCCCGGCAGACATCGAAGGAGTTCAGCTGGCTATTGAAAATAAAATATCTGAATATTTAATCAGTGGTTATCACGTTCAATTGGGCGACCTCGGATATTTTTCAGCCAAGTTGAAAGCACGTCCGGTAATGGATGCCAAAGAGATACATGCGCAGTCCATCTATTTCGACAATGTAAATTTTCGTCCTTCATCTTCTTTCCGAAAGAAGGTTCGCGGATTTGTAGAAAAAGCGAAGTCGGGATTTGCACATTCTGCCGAAATTCCGGTGGAAGAACGTCGTCGCAGGTTGGAGAAATTTCTGGATGAACGTCCGATGATACGACGCAAGGAATATACGCAACTGACGGGACTCCTGAAGAACAAAGCGCTGAATGAGTTGAACGGTTGGGTGAAAGAAGGGGTACTCGACACCATTGGAAGCGGTAGCCATATAATTTATGTGCGGGCAAATACTGGGAAAGATTAAGCAATAAAAGCAGTAAAACAGGAATGACAGATGCTCATTTTTCATGAAGAAAGTATGATAGATACCGGAGTTCGGAATGATCTATCATACTTATTTATCAGTATACCAGCATATTAGCAAAAAGGATGAGAGTCATGAAAGTTATTTTTTGCCTTAAGAAACGGTACAGTTGGAAAATAGCGGCGAAAATCGTGGCAGTAGCTCCTAAATATCAGTTATTCACCGACGCAACTACAATGTCCTGCAATCATTATTCCATTTCCTTCTTTCTCTTCTTCCACAGTTGCCACGAATTAATAATATTCTGCCACATATTATATACCAAATAGCATATTAGTCTGATTATCAAAGAAGAATCCCACCTATCACTAACAATGGGTAACAAAATAGCAACAAAAAAACGAAGAAATTCGCTTAGTGGTGGACTTCATGTGCAAAGGTAACAAAAGGCAATTACCTGCCAAAAAAGAAACAAGGCTTTTGCCTTACAATAGCTTTTTCAAGTCCTCAACGTCCGGCAGAGCGTTACGAAGTCGTTCCGGCATATCTTTAGATGCACGGTAAGTAGCAACCCCCATCGGCTTGTTATAATCACGAACGGCAAACTCTACAAAGGTTTGATTCATCTCTCTACAAAGTATTATTCCGATAGAAGGGTTTTCGTGCGGCTTTCTGATATATGTATCTAAGGCGGATAGATAAGTATTCAACTGCCCCAAATAAGATGTACGGAATTTTCCGGATTTCAGCTCGACTGCGACCAAGGAATTAAGCTCCCGATTGAAAAAGAGCAAATCAATGAACATTTCTTCTCCTGCAATTTCCATGCGATATTGATTGCCTATAAAGCTGAAATCTTGCCCAAAGGTCATAATGAACTTCTTTACGTTGGCAACAATCGCCTTTTCTACTATCTTTTCGTCTAAATCCTCTTCTTGTTCATCCAGTTCCTCCACATTGATGAAATCAAGCAAGTATTCATCTTTAAATGAACAAACAGCTTTTAGAGCTTGCTTAGTATCAGGCAATGTTTGTGCGAAATTGTTAGGCAAAGTTCCCCGATGGCTGTAGAGGTCTGCTTTTAAATAATCCCTTAAAGTGTATTTACTCCAATAGCGAGTGGCGCACTCATGTATATAAAATAGCCTTGCTTCCAAAGTCTTAGCTTTGGATATTATTTCGGTATGATGACTAAAACCGATTGATAGGAAATCAGTCCAGTTAAATTCGGCAGCCAGTGGCTGGCGAATTACGCTCAACAGCAATTTTTCATCTAATACCAAATCACCAGCCAGTGGCTGGCGATTTAGAACAGGTTCCCATTCTTCATAGAAAACTCGCATATTCTTTATATTCGAAGTTGAAAATCCCCTTAACCCCGGCAATTCTTTTTGCAACAGAGAAGATATTTGCTCTATTGCTCCTTTACCCCAAAAGCCTATACGGGAATTTTTCGACACGTAACGTCCGATGCCGTAATAAAGAGATAGCTGTTCTTTGTTCACCGATGTGGCTGCACGGTACTGGCTGCGCAGAATAGCTTCTTTTATGGTCTTCACCGCTTCTCTATAATTCTGATTTATATCCATTTGCGTTTTGTTATATGTGACAAAAGTACAAAAATAAGGAGGTGTGTCAAAATGCACACCTCTTTTTTTTTATGCACAAAGCCCCGACTTTCACAAGCTGGGAGATTGGAAACAGAGTTCAAAACAAGATAGTCTTGCTTGTCAAGGTCGGGATAATCGGGACAACTTTTCTGCCGTAAAGTCACAATTTCAATTCACGGATAGTGTTGCCAATAATCTTTTCATAATTCAGACTGCCACGCTCTTTAGATTGCGCTCTCATATCCAACAAATAGTCAAGTACGTTTGCTTTGGATTTATTGGTATTCTGAAATCCGTGCGCATCATTCTATAAATCACTATATTTCAGTTATTTATATTTAATTTTTCATCTCATTCTTTCTCTTTTTCCAAAGCTGATAGCTATTGATAATGTTTTGCCACAGCACATACGATCCCGGAGCAACAGAAGACAACGGATTGAGATAGGTATGTGCCATCCAAATAGCCAGAATTGTATTCTTCTGCCCCAATGCCTGACCGCCACTGATACGGTCATTATAGACAGAGCCGATTGTTTTCCCTAAGAAAAACTGCAAACAACAAGCAACCAAAGCCCCGACTGCAATCATTATTTCGGTAAAGCCGTCCGCAGGGTCATTCAACAGCGAATACAACGTTTGGGCTGTAACAATAGCCAGAGAGACTGCCCACAAATAGAAAGCAAGTTCATGATAGCCCAACAGCTTCTGATGCACTTTCGGCAGACATTTGCTCAACAGCCACGCAGCCAGAAAAGGACAGATCAATAATGGAAATACTTTACTCAATATAACAAAGAATGCTCCCCAAAAACTAACATCGGGATGTACCTCCACCAAAGGAAAAAAAATAGGGACGGCAATAGCTGCTCCAATATTCCCCAGCAATGTGTAAGTAGTCAGACTCGCCGCACTCCCTCCCAATTTGGAAGTAATCACTGCCGCAGCAGTAGCCGTAGGGCAGATAATGCAAACCATGACCCCTTCCGCCACAATTTTATTGAAACGATAAAGCAGCAAGTAAGCAGCCAGCGCCCCCGCAATCTGGATCAACAACAGCCATGCATGAAGTGGCTTTGGTTTCAAATCATGCGGAGATACTTTACAAAAAGTGAGCAGCAGCATCGTGAATATGAGATAAGGAGTCAGGAAAGATAGACTGATGAACAAAGGATACCCCACAGCGCCTACCAACATAGCGATAGGTAATGTCCAATTCTTTAAAAACTTAAGCATCGGCATACATTTTAACTTCGGGGTGCAAAGTAACGGAGATTTCAGGAGAAAAGCTACCTTTAAACCGAAAAAAACACAAAACTTAATGGCAAATAATGAGTTTTCTACAAAATTCTACTACATTTGCAGCGTATTACAGATATGAAACTGAATAGACCATACATATTATATATATGCATTTGCCTCTGGCTACTTTTCCTGCCCTCATGCACCAACCGTTTATGGGGGAAAGATTTTGTCGTAGTCATTGATGCCGGACACGGCGGACACGACCCGGGAGCTATCGGCAAAATCTCTAAAGAGAAGAATATCAACCTGAACGTTGCCCTGAAAGTAGGAAATCTGATAAAAAAGAACTGTGATGATGTCAAACTGATTTATACGCGCAGCAAAGATGTGTTCATTCCTCTGGCACGACGGGCGGAAATCGCAAACAACGCGAAAGCCGATCTTTTCATCTCCATTCACACCAACGCACTGGCAAACAACCGTACAGCAAAAGGTGCTTCTACCTGGACCCTGGGTCTGGCCAAATCAGAAGCCAACCTGGAAGTTGCCAAACGAGAGAATGCCGTAATTCTCTACGAAAGCGACTACGAAACAAGATATGCCGGTTTTAATCCGAATTCTGCAGAATCTTATATCATATTCGAATTTATGCAGGATAAATATATGGAGCAGAGCGTGCATCTGGCTTCACTGGTACAGAAACAATTCCGACATACTTGCAAACGAGTGGACCGGGGCGTGCACCAAGCCGGATTCCTTGTATTAAAAGCAAGCGCCATGCCCAGCATTCTGGTGGAACTAGGATTTATCTCCACTCCCGAGGAAGAACGTTACCTGAACTCGGAAGCAGGTGCCAATACAATGGCGAACGGAATTTACCGTGCTTTTCTGAATTACAAGAGAGAACATGAACTGCGCCTGACAGGAGTCAGCAAGACGATTATTCCTGCCGAAGAACAGGAGGAGAAAAATGCTCCGGTAATCGCACAAGCTTCTCCCCAGCCTGCCGTAACAGCGAAAACAACGTCCAAACGTCCTATTGTAGTAGAAAGTGCAACCAATGACAGTGAAATTACGTTTAAGATACAGATACTCACCTCTTCCAAGCCTCTCACTAAAAATGACAAAAGGTTGAAAGGACTGAAAGGAGTGGACTATTATAAAGAAAAAGGAATCTATAAATATACGTATGGTGCCTCTGCCGACTATAATAAGGTATTGCGTACGAAACGTAGCATCACGGCACAATTCAAGGATGCCTTTATCATCGCTTTCCGGAACGGCGAGAAAATGAACGTCAACGAAGCGATCACCGAATTCAAGAAAAGAAAAAATAAATAAAAATATAAAATGAAGTACATTACAAAAGAAGTCAGAATAGGTATTGCAGGTATAATAGCACTATGCGTACTGATTTATGGAATTAATTGGCTGAAAGGTATACACATGTTCCAGCCTTCCAGTTATTTCTATGCCAAATTTCAAAACGTAAACGGACTGACCAAATCAAGTCCGGTATTTGCAGACGGTGTCCGCGTAGGTATTGTACGTGACATCTATTATGACTACGTGAACCCGGGAAATGTGATCGTCGAAGTTGAACTGGATACGGAACTGCGTATCCCCAAAGGAAGTAGCGCCGAACTGGTATCCGAGTTAATGGGAGGTGTGCGCATGAACATCCTTCTCGCCAACAATCCGCGCGAAAAATATGCCGTAGGAGATACGATTCCCGGCAAACTGAATAACGGAATGATGGAAAGCGTGGCACAGCTCATGCCTAAAGTGCAGGAAATGTTGCCCAAGCTGGATTCAATCCTGATCTCCCTGAACAATATTCTGGGAGACAAGAGCATCCCCGCCACCCTGCATTCAATGGAGACTACCACCGCCAACCTCGCAGTAGTCAGCTCACAGATGAAAGGACTAATGAGCAAAGACATCCCCCAGCTCACCGGGAAACTTAATACAATCGGAGACAACTTCATAGCCATTAGCGGTAATTTAAAGGGAATAGACTATGCAGCTACTTTCAAAAAAATAGACGAAACTTTGGCTAACGTAAAAATACTTACAGAGAAATTGAACAGCAAAGACAACACGCTTGGGTTGCTTTTCAACGATCCGTCATTATACAATAATCTGAACGCAACGACAGAGAATGCCGCCAGTTTGCTTGAAGACCTGAAAGCACATCCGAAGCGTTATGTTCACTTCTCATTATTCGGTAAAAAAGATAAGTAAGTTTTCATCGTTATATAGATTTTATCTAAATAACGAGAGAGCGTAAAAAGAATGTGGATCACTCTGCAAATGTCTATCTACAAACCGAAATAATATTCCCGTACAAACAGATAAATGAAAGAAAAGCTACATAATTCAGGGATATAAAAAGCTATTATACAGATACTTATAAAAATGCAATAGCCTTCAGAGGCATCATGTTTTTATAGAAATGTATAAGTCACTGAAAGTAAACACATTATTGTTTTCATGAAATAAACAAGAAAAAATAGATTTGTTTTTTCCAAATAAGATTCCGAATTTTGCAAGCGTAGAAGTTTTGCTTAATTAATAAATGTATTAAAAGTTACTATGATTGAATCAA
>ERZ838399.1462-NODE-1462-length-21809-cov-3.376574_pt1 | contig 21809 bp, 23 predicted proteins | sample MGYA00519683_ERZ838399 | MGnify/ENA primary metagenome ERZ838399 (study PRJEB31850, sample SAMEA3708833) | human gut metagenome | biome: human gut; feature: human-associated habitat; material: faeces | place: China | collected 2014 ...
TTCCCGTATCCTTTAATGGATGCCTGTCTTCACCGAGAAAAGGAGATACCGTCCAATCGGGTGGAAAGCCCATCATCTCGGCTACAAACAGGGGATTGAGTTGGAAACTCTTTCCAGTCCGGGCGAAGAAATCCGGAAGGCTGTTCTTCTGTGGTATCTTTCCCCGTTTCTTCAGGTTCTCCAGTGAAGGTGCGCCTTTCCAATCCCGCGCTGTCGGTGTCGGCATCACTTGTCCTTCTGCCAGCCATTGTAGGATCGATTCTTCCAGATTGTTCCCGTCCGTGTTTTCCAGCTCAGTATTGTCCGGTATCGGTTCCGGTAGTATCCCGTAAAAGTCCAGAAAATCCGTCAGGCCGTTGGGATTCTTCTCTCCGGCTATCTGGGCATGGGGTGAGGATAAATTCATCGATTTCCATTTCCTGACTCTTTCGGCATGGTGTATCTCTGTTGCCACTGGCGTTGGCAGAAGCATTCCATGGATTATCTCCGGTAGTCCCTGCTGCCTGCTGCCCGGCCCCCTGCGCTTGTAGTCCTGTGCCGTCACGGTGGGCAATAAACCAAACTCTATCCCGTCTGTGAGGTGCACCGACGGAACAAGCCGGTATAAGTACCGGCTGGACGGAATATCCTTCGCGTTCAAGATCACGGCAAATGGTTTCAACAACATATTGCTGTCGTCTTTTAAATACAGGCTCACTCTCTCCGAATAGAGTGGATTGACTTCCCACTTCAGTCTCCTGACCGGGCTGTACCATCGTGAGGATGCCAGCAACGTTCTCACCAATGACCCAATCGGGCCTGATCTCATGTATGGCCCTGAGCATGTGAGGCCAGAGATAGCGGTTATCATCCGCTCCCTTTCTTTGGCCTGCGACGGAGAATGGTTGACAAGGAAAACCTCCTGTAAGGACATTGATTTTTCCTCTCCATTCCCTGAAATCTGTCGTTGTGACATCTGTATAACTTTTCGCATCTTTAAACCAGTAATTTAGAATGGTATTACAAAAATCGTCTATCTCGCAATGGAAGGCATTCTGCCATCCCATTCATTCGGCAGCCAGGTCTGGGGCGCCGAATCCACTAAACAGAGAAGCGTGTACCAGACGCTTCCGCTGTTTCTTGTCTTGCTCTTCTTCTTTCATTGTTTATTCATTATTTAGAGGTTCGAGGTTCATTACTTTTTTGTCGATCTTACGATAGATGCTCCCCATCTCCAGCATATTTTCCAATCGGAGCAGGTCCGTGATTTCATAGACGGTCATCCCTTTCTGTGTCGTGAAGCGGATATATCCTTTCTGTCGCTGTATCTCCACTTCTTCGGGAGTCATGTGCAGGACTTCACAGATTTCCTGCAAGGTCAGGGTAAGGCTTACTTCCTTAACTGTGTAGATGTAAGTCAGGATGTTCAGCATCTGGAGGCATTTGCGGTGTGATTTGACGAGTGCTGCGAATTTGTTTCGTTCTATGACGATTACTTTACTTTGATTTTCCATGTGAATTTTTATTTATGAGTTAATAGAATCGGATATGAAATCTTCGTTTAGACATTCTTCTCTCAGGAATTTATATACGTCAGAAGCCCAGAAGTAAATCTTGCCGCTGAGTTTGAAAAATGGGAGTTTCCCGGAATTACGCCAGCGGATCAGTGTCCGGTCGCATACTTTCAGCATCAGGCGCATATCCCGGCTGTCCAGCATTTGCTTACCGTTGAAACTGGTTACTGCTTCCAGAGCCGTTTCCAGCTTGGCAATCAGTTTTCGTTGTTCCTCAAAGTTGTCCTTTATCATTGCTTTGAGTATCTCAATATCATTTCTGTTCTCTTCCATACAATATTCCTTTGTTCTAATGGGTTATTTTTCTTTCTTCGGTTGCAAAGTTTTCAAAATTAGGCATGAAAAAATAGGGCTGACGGTAACCGCCAGCCCCACATTTTCCTTGTAACTCACTTGGTATCAATGTGAATTTTCAGAATATTTTTTCTTCATCAGGATAGAAAGGGGAATACACGCAATTCTCCTTCTTAAAAAAGAAACTGATAGAATAACAGAGAATATCGGATAAAAAAGGGCTGACAATTAATTGTCAACCCTTCTATAAATATGTTATGATTAACTTGGAAGCATCAAAAACATTGCTTACCTTTGTGTTACAGAGATATTTGAAATTATGCAGAGCAATGCAATGTGTAGCTGAACTTCCACTACTATATCGTTACCTGCATCTTTATAAAAACACTTTTAATCGCTGATTTATAAAAGATTAAAACGAACTACACGCTTTTCCGTAGAAAAACACAATATTTCAATAAGATGCGCAAAGACAACGTAACCATGCTAAAAATCAAATGGTTATAAAACATCTTTTTTAAGCGAAGCCGGAAAAGGAAGCAATAAAAAGCATATTTGGACGGGAGTTCAGGGTGGGTGGTGAGGATTGACAAGGAAGCGCAGGAGTATTACGCTCAGTTGACCGCTTTCTATCAACAATTCCGACGCATCGGGAATAACTATAACCAATGTGTGAAGAGCATCCACACTATCTATGGTGAGAAGAAAGCCCTCGCCTTCTTTCACAAGTTGGCCGAGGAAACTCGTAAGTTGGAAGACCTCTGCAAGCAGATTATCACCCTGACAACGGAGTACGAAAAGAATTATCTCACGAAAAAAGAGTAATCCGATGGTCCCGAACATCAGTTCCGGCAGCTCCTTCTACGGAGTGACTGCCTACAATACAATTAAGACAGACGACGGAACAGAAAAGGTTCTCTAACATCCCCGGATCGCTGCGGACAAGTATGGAAACGTACCGAAAAACTGCGTACAGGCGTTTGAGCCTTACACGGTACTCAATACGCACGTTAGGAAGTCTGTTATCCATATCTCGCTGAACCCATCCCCGAAAGACATTCTTTCCGAAGAACAGCTTATGGCATTAGCCTGTGAGTTCATGGAGAAGTTCGATTACGGGAATCAATCCTATATCGTCTGGTTGCACGAAGACATCAACCGCAAACACCTGCACATCGTGTCGGTACGCATCAACGAGAAAGGTATCAAGATAGATCATAACAAGGAGGCTATTCGTGCGCAGAAAATCTGTTGTGAAATGGAAGTCCACCATGGTCTACATCCGACTATAAGCGGAAAAGGAGAAAAAGAATTACTCCATTTGCAAAAGGTGGATTATCCCAAAGGCAAGGTGAAAGAGCAGGTGAAGCACGCCGCCTGTACCTTATTGGAGTGTTATAACGTCCATTTGCTTTCGGAGTACAATACGCTTTTGAACCTCTACAATGTAACCGCCTACGAGGTACGGGGAAATGTGAATGGCAAGGAGTATCATAGTATCATGTACGGTGCGTTGAGCGATAAGGGAAACAGGTCAGCACGCCTTTCGAATCCAGTATCTCACTATGGAGCATACTGGGAATGGCGGGCGAAAGCAGCTTCTCGATGGAATTTACTTTTGAGAGAATGCTGCTAAGTAAATGGGGAATCTGTCCGTCTCCTTTGGTTCTTCTGTTATTCATGATGACTTGTATTTATTGTTTTCATCGTGCGATATTACAGCGTTCTTTATGAAGCTATTGGTTAATCGACCGTTGAGCAACCGCAAAAAATGACATTGACCGTAAAAAATAGTCGGAGAGCTTGATCCGACTATTCTGAATTTTCTTTAATGTAATTATTATAATTTGCAAAAGCAGTTATACTTCTTTTGTTGATTCACTGGTAAGTATCTTTATGTATTCAGCAAGAACATATTTTACATATATATGATTGTGGTGAATCCAATAAATCAGGAATAGTAAATCTAGGAATAATGAGGTTATGAGCCACGCTCTGCCAATCTTGTCAAGTACAAACGTAATGAAGATTGTAAACAACAACTGACTCCCGAACAAGTTGCGAGTTAGAATCGAAGTATATTGGAAACTTTCTACTTCAGAGCGATCAATCTTCTGTTTAGCAGTTTGCAACACTTTACCACAGGCTTTATTTGTCACATCATTTGCAAGTTTTTTATCAATCTTGATTGTATCAATATCTGCTAATGGATAGAGCTTACATCCTGTAAGAATCGTCTTCGAAGGCCTCCTGCCACCAAAAAAATACCATCCGTGTTCCAAACTAGCTAATAAACATTCAATTATGTATCCTACCACAAACCCCACAAATGGGAGCAATAACACTATTACAGCAGCACAGTCCTTGATAAACGTTTGCACCTTATCCAGTCCTATCACACCATTGAATGTTAGCGTGACAAATAGCAAGATTATTAAATATAGCCCTGGTATCACCATACGTAATATTTCTTGGAGCCTATAGGTCATATTGAATAGTCTTTTTTAATATATATTGATCTTAGTTTACCTCGCGATACAATACAGGACTGCATATCGTTACCTGTCATCTCACAAACCTCGCAAGAATGCAATCCTCGATAGGTATACATGAAACGGGAAGAGAGTTCAGCAACCGTATGATATTTCACTTTCCCATAACGATCACATATATTCACAACATCGCCAGCTTCAAAAAAACCTTTAATACCAATAACACCAACAAGAAAAATATTGGCCGCCTTTTGAGCCTTACGAATGGCTCCATCATCAAGATATATAAAACCTTTAGGTTTGTTATAGTCTAAATAGTAATTCCATAAGATTTTATTTGCAGAGCGCCCCCTTGCTTCATTTTTGTCAAACCCAAGTTCGGAATTCATTTTTGCATAAACATTTTCAAACTTAGTATCCTTTAGTACCTTATTAAACACTTGTCGCGCATTGGAGGTTTTAAATCTAATAAAAAGCCTCTGCACCTCAAACATTGTCAAGTTGCACTCTATTTGGGATCCAACGGTAGAATCTATCATCTGAGCTATATTGAGAGCTTTCGCCAAATCCTCTGGAGGAAAGACTTTAATAGTTTCTTTACTAAAAATATTTTCCCATTTCAGCATAATACGAGTACTCTGCAATTCATCTACTTTCTTGTATAGAATACGCAATCTATCAATAAAAGCATTGCTGCTAGAAATTGGTTTATACAAACTTTCTACCATATCTTTTAAAGGCAAAAGGGTACTTGCTTCAGCAATAAAGTCGTAAGATCGAGTGTTTAGTATCTTCTTATATAGTGATACCTTTGCGTCATAATCTATACTACTAATATCTGTAGTAGAAATCAAATGTTTGTAGATAGAAAGTGCTACATTTGAGTGTCGATATACTAATCCTGTTAAAATCTTTATGCCATCAAGTATATAGTTATGTGCAACATAGTTAAATACCTCTTGAGCTATCAGTTGTATGGCCGCATCATTAAGGTAAATTTTTGATAGAACTTCTTCAATAATAGGGTGAACAAAACGGAATGAACTGTTCAACGTGCCCATACGCATAACCCTATAACCATCTTGCATCTCTATTACACTAGACAAGTTAGCATATTGAAAAGCCATTTTATTATGTTGAAGTTGTTTCTGGACCTCTTCATAGCATTGACGGCATACATTTGAAGAATAGCCAGAGAGAAAATATACTGTGTACAGCCATATTAATTCTGGTACAGAAAGTTGTTTTATACCTTCTGAATATGGAACCGACAAATCATTATTTGTATAGGAATCAATACGGCGTTCCAATTCATAGGCTGTAGGAAGAGTACGTGTATCCTTTAATATATTGAAGATAGAATATGGAGTCAACAATTTTCTAGCATGTATATTTTTGATGAAAATATTCTTTAAATTTCGCGACAAGCGCCACGAATTGTATCTTTTATGATATACTTCGATTATTTTCACCAAATCTTCCTCTGAATAGGAAGGTTTTCTTATGTTTAGATCTGATGTATATTCATTGTATTCATCTTTATTTAATGTTTCTTTGGTAAATTGTTCGAAAATCTCACGCCTTGATGTCACTATAAGCTTCGAATGGCTCTGCATTATACGATTGAGCAATGGTAGAAACAAGGACTTTATTTCACTGCTTTTTTCAAAAAGTGTTCTACCAAAAGGGTCTTCGAGATATAGTATCTCACGTTCGCTAGGAACATATTCTGAGAGCTTTGCTATCTGATCCTCTCGCTCCTCCTTTTTAAGGCTTGAAATCCATCGAATTTCGTATCCTTCTTGAAAATATTCATACAGTATACGAACTGCAGTATAAGTTTTTCCTATACCAGGATCACCAATGATCATAACTACATTCCGGTCTTTAAGTGAATTCTTGATTTCATCATATTCTTTGGGAGCAACAAAAATGCTATCAATATCACGAAAGACATCTGAACTATGTCCCAATTTATTAATAAACTTATCCTGTTTACGGTTTTCATCCGTATCAAATTTATGCAGTTTAAGATTAATGCCATTATGCAGACCTCTACCTTTTACAGGTTTCTTGCTTGTAATATCAAAGTCAAAGATAGCATAGCTTTGAGAATCTTTTAATTCAAAAAGTTTTGTTTCAGGTTTAGAATCAGTCAATCTTTCAGATTTTAAATCATCCTGATATTCACGTTCAGTCAATCCGATTAAGGCACTTTTCCCATCTGCAAATCCATGACCAGCAAAATTAGAGTACAATATATAAAGACCATGCTGTGACTCAATTATATCAGAATGCATAAGTTGATGATAATCATTAGAATGTCCATGGAAAGAAGGTACCAACAGAAAGTCTAAATCATACGACTTAAGTTGGGACTTAAGCTTGGTGTTCATGAAGTCTGCGCAGATAGTGACAGCAAAATTACCTATGCTAGTATTAGTAAATACAATGGCATTTTTACCGGGAATTACACTCTTACCTGGTAAAGGAGATTCTTCATGAGGAGATGGTGTCATCTTGTATATATCCACCACATTCTCTGGGCAAATCATGGTACCTATAGAATAGATCCCTTCGTTTTCTTTCTTATAACGAGTACCTGCAAACACAAACATATTACCTTGACGAGCAATCTTTGTAATTTCTCCTATTAACAACTGGGGAATAGACAACTCTGGAAACACAATAATATTTACATTATTATTTAGGGCTACATTCATGAGATTTAATACAATATGCCTAATTTCAAGACTATTCCTTATTATTAACAAACGTCCATCTTGATCAAAAGAAAAATCTTGAAACTTCATCTGGCATACCATTGCTCGTACCCACTGTGGTTTGGGTTGAGCCATATCTATTTCTTTTATTATATATGATTCTTCTTGTTTCATAGTATTCACTGATGAAAATATGTTCTATACACAATTTTCATGCAATATTCGCAATATTTATCGACATATACAAGCTATTTGTGTGGAATTCAGTCAATAGCAGTGAAAACACTCTAAGGTTTGATATCGTTCTAAAATTTTATGATTTGAAGATGAACACTTTTTATTTAAATACCAGACTAATTGGTATTGACAAGGAAAACCTAATGTCGTAAATGAACAGTTATCAATTCTGCCCACATTGGTGTATATAATATTAATATATGTGTAAATATCACTAGTGTCCTATTAAAATTTAAAACCCATCTTTTAAAGGTGTAAATCTGACTATTTCTTCATTACCTCATAAAAGAAATCTGCCATTTCACTATAAGTATGTTCACGTCCTTCCTTTAATTTAGATAATATAGATTTTTCTGAATTTTCAATTGCTTTATCAAGATCCCCTCCATTAGCAAGCAAGAAATTATGTAATCCTCTGCATTTTCTGCTCAAAAAATCCTCGGTCTTTTCATAACTACAAATTCGCTCCAATTCCTTTGCCAATTCATTTGAGTTATTGAATTGTTGAGTCGTATATTTGAAATGATATAAGAACCATATTTCCAAACAGCGCTCGTTCTCAAAAAAACGTATTAGACTTTCTGTTCCCTGCCGCTTTTTGATGATCGTTTTTTGATGATATTTTGTTTTTAGTCTTAAATAGTTCTCTCGATTACGCCCTTCTTTCTTATTATCCATATCAATTAGACAGAATATCATATTATATCCATCATTAATGCATTGTTCTATGCGACGTTCCAATTCAGCCATGCTAGTGGCATGGTTTGGAACAACAGGTTTCACTTGTGCATGAATAACACCTTCTAATGACTTCAAATAATACTTTTCAGTCGGTCCTTCACCAATAACAGCTATTGTAGTTTTTGTTTTCCGCGTTTTCATATCACTTCCTTAAAAAATGGAACCTAATTCCGGTTTAGCACCAAGTTTCCCAGTCTTGTATGCTTTATAAAGAGATAAATTCTTGTGCAATCCAAATTCAGAAGCACAATAAAGTTCAGTAGATGCATCCTCCTTGGATTTCTCGGTAAACCAAACCATATCCCGACGTATAAATTCTTCGTCCAATAACTGCTGGTCTTGCGTAGTGAACAATATTTGAGAATTGGCTGTATTCATCATAAATGTCGTCAGAAAATGTAGTAAAAGATCATAATGCAAATTACTTTCTATTTCATCAAAACTATATATATGATCTTCACGCAACATATTGAACATGCATTCCTGTAGCTGAAAATAGCGTAATGTCCCCAATGATTGGTCAATAGAAGATAAAGTAAAATCAGATCCGTCTATGGTGTGATGTGTAAAAAACACATCTTTGCCACTTTGTATTCTTGCTTCATTGTCAATACTTATATTAGAAATATTAAAATCAGCCTTTCGCATAGCCGATATAAAATAATCTTTCTTCTCTTTATTATCAATCAACTGTTGGGCAATATCCAAAAGAGTATTTCCCTTCATACCATGCACATACCGTACAATCCAGTTATAGGTATCACGGAATATCTTTGCATCTTCATTTAGAGATACTTTTGCGAAAGTAGACAGTACAGTATGGTTATTCAAAGTATTGTCCACTATTGTTTTTTTACTTTTCAAATGTAAACCAACTGTACGACCAAATTCAATATCCGGTACCACATCTTCATGGACAAACTTCCGACTATAAAATAAAGATAATACTCCATTAGGAGCATATTCCATTTTCTCAGAAATGATATAGCGGTTATTATACTCCACTGAATAGTCGTATCGTACTTGCCCTATATAAAAGGACACGGACAATCGGGTATTTTTATACTTATCCAAAGCAAACGGATAAAAAGGTATAGCCTGCAGCTTATTGGTATAGGGAGAAACCAACATTCTCCATATTGTTTCATAGGCATAGAGAATATTACTCTTCCCAGAAGCATTAGCCCCATAAAGTATAAGCATACGATTTAACCGCATCCCCGGTTTGATTTCGACAGTCAATAACTCATGAGAGGTCTTGTCTTTGGTAGCCTCGAAAGATAACACCTGCTCTTTTCGTATTGACATGAAATTTTCTATACTGAGTTCTCTAATCATACATTCACCCTTTTATTTCGTAACTTTCCTACAAAAATAACAAATCATCTGCATAAAAAATACTTTTCTTGCTATTATTTCACTTTTTTATCTTTTGGGATAATTTCGTATCATCACCGGTTGATTAATTCCATTCTTTATGAAAAGAGCTGACTTTCTATGACAATAAGTGACACTATAACCTAAATCATGCAAATACGCCCTATCTTGCATCAAAATTATGGTGCAACTAAAAAAATATCATTATTATGGAAGTCATTTACATTGAAACCAAACTGTTTGAAAAAATGATGAATCAATTCAACGCTTTTACAAAACAAGTAGATTCGCTTTGTCAAAAAGTCAATGTCAAAAATCTTAGTGCATGAATGGATAGCCAAGATGTATGTTTGAGATTGAATATTTCTCCCCGGACATTACAAACCCTAAGAGATAACGGTAAATTACCTTATTCACAAATTCAGCACAAGATTTTCTATAAACCGGAGGATGTAGAGGCATTATTGACTTTTGTAGGGCTTCAACGGAAAGAGAAAATTTTAAAATCAAAAATATAAATAGGTCATGGAAGGTATTATAATGAAAGACAACAAACAGGTTGTTGCTTTTTTCAAAGCATTGGACAGTATGCTTGTGAAAATGAACAAGATCGTAGATAATAGCCGTCCTCCATTGAATGGAGAGCGATATATTACAGATAAGGAGTTAGCCCAATGATTAAAAATTAGCAGAAGAACTTTGCAGGGGTATCGTAACAATGGAATCCTTCCTTATTATCAGTTAGGAGGGAAGATCTTGTATAAAGAATCAGATGTGGAAAAGTTATTGGAAGATAATTATCGTAAGGCTTTTCAAGAGTAGATTCTCTATCTGGTCTGAAATATTATCAAAGGCGTTCCGTATAATATTCATCTGATTATAAGAGTATTACATTCAATTAATGGCTCATAAATTAGCATATCAAATAGAAATTTCGTAACTTTGTAACATGATAGAAGGATGAATACCACTGTAAAATGCAGCAGGTAATACAGGGTGAAATCGGAGGACTTCACAAACCCGATATCTTAGAAAGGTTGATAATCAAATGGTTACAGAAGCATAATATAAAGTGTTCGAGCCCCAGGCGGATCACCAAAAACAAGATTAAGCCTCTGATTTTCAGGGGCTTTTCTTCTTATCCAAAGGCCTTATTCCCATTCTACTCTCCATTAAATATGAACAACAGAAAAAATTATATAGTCTACCTACAACAATCAGCCATGAAGCAGGAATGTCAAGACCCGAAGTAGAGGTACAAAAAAAAATTATACAGACTTACTCGACAGACAGAAACTGATTACTGAAGATAACCATTCCTCAGCCAATAAAAAGAAAAGCAATACACGCCACAACTTATTTTGCACAACTTGTTTGGAAAATAAAATATTTTTTCCTTACCTTTGTATTAGGATTTATTTCAAATCTTAATAAAAATAGAGCGTTAAGGCATTATCCAAGTTCAGGAAATCCCCAATTTCAAGACAACAACTGGATAATACATTGGACGCTCCACGTACTATTTATATATTAAAGTGTTATATATATAGGCGTGGGGCTTTGTGTATTATATGTTGTTGAGTATGGGGATACTTCTGAACGGTAATACCAAAGTTCCCACGCTTAACTTTATATATAAACACAGCTCCAGGGAACAGAGTTGACTAGAAGATAAACATTATGAAAGCAACTTGTTCTAAAAGTAAGACGACTGTCTCGACCGGTTTCTGTTCTTCGTTTGTTACTGTCTTTAGTGAAATTCTTATTCTGTTTATTTCCATTCCTGTTTTTTTCAAAACACACAATCACTATCTTACAAATTACATGCCAACATATTTTTCTGAGACCTTCCTCCATGATAGCCAATAATAGCGGTTCCTCTCACCATACAGAAAAAGACCTTTGGTTACAAGTTCTCGCTTTGGCAAAGGAAATACAGGACTGTAAGTCTTATCTGTATCCTAAGACCTTGGAATCTATATATGATAATATTGTAAGAATAGAAAAATTGTTGGATATTTTATTGATTATCACTCGTGGAAGTGACAAATAGACATTATTATTCCGCCTTATGCGACAATTTGTCCAATGCAGTAAAAATGTCGCATCATTAAACTATCGTTAAAAGTTTCATTTTTATAGATTACCTCTATGAAATGGAATTTTTATATACCAAGAAACGTACGCAATCAGTTATGTAACCTTAATGTTCAGAATAATGATAGATAAACGAATAGAAAGTACCATGAATGAATTGATCAACGCAGAAATATAGTCAACCAACTTATACCTGTCTTTACAGGTTTATTTTGAAAGTGAACAACTCCCGATACTGAGCTCCTGGCTAAATACCCAGGCTCAGGATAATATGAACAAAGTCTATCAAATGATGAGCTGGATATATCATAATGGAGGATGCGTTGCAATTAATGAGATAAAACGGGATGTGCAAAATGGCAAGCTCCAGTAAGTGCCTTAAACGAATTGATTGAACATGAACGATATATGTCCCGCCTAGTCTCCATACTCCTCATACTATGCCGAAACGTGGATGCGTCCTCTAATTCTTTCATCAACAGGCTGTATTCAGACCGAATATATCTAAGTACGGCCCTTTTGGAATTATTACGTATTCTTGCCCAAGAAAATGTGCGGAGACGACCTTATTTCTAACAGTATGTCCCTCCATTTAACATCTCATAATATTAAAGATTATATAACCTTGTATGGTCTACTTTTTGCAACATAATAAACAATAATAAAATAGATCATGAATATTTTATTAATAGGATAACCCGGTTTTATCGACATTTTGGGACAAGTTTATGCTTGTTTCAAGATAAGAGAGAATATTAAATTATTATTAACTCTAAAAATTTAAATCATTATGAGTGAGAAATTACAAAATGCTTTGAATGAACAAATCACAGCAGAATTATGGTCTGCCAACTTGTATCTGTCTATGTCTTTCTATCTAAAAAAAGAAGGTTTTTCAGGTATGGCCAACTGGATGCGGAAACAATCTGCAAAAGAAGTGGGACATGCGTGCACCATTGCCGAGTATATGGTTAAACGTGAGGCGACACCGAAAGTAGACAAAGTGGATGTAGTTCCACAAGGATGGGGAAATTCTTTGGAAGTTTTTGAACATGCCTTGGAACATGAAAAGCATATCTCCAAGTTGATTGACGAATTGGTATACTTAGCTTCAGAAGAAAAGGATAATGCCACACAGGATTTTCTGTGGAAATTTGTCCGGGAACAAGTAGAGGAAGAAGCCGGTGTACAGAATATTGTAAACCTGTTAAAGAAAGCCGGAGATAGTGGTATCCTTTTCATAGATGCTAAATTGGATGGATGCAAATAATAAACCTGAATAGTTAAAAGATAAATGATATGAGCAAAACAGTAGATATATTAGGTGGGCAGGCTGAATACTACCTAAACCATACATGCAAGACAATAGATAAACAACTGATTCATATTCCGGGTCCGGATATAGTAGATAAGGTATGGATAAATTCGGACAGAAACATTCGGACATTGGAGAGTTTGCAAACTTTATATGGACATGGACGTTTAGCGAATACCGGCTATGTATCCATCCTACCTGTAGACCAGGGTATAGAGCATTCTGCTGGGGCATCTTTCGCTCCCAATCCACTTTATTTTGATCCGGAGAACATCGTAAAATTGGCTATTGAAGGAGGATGTAATGCCGTAGCATCTACATTCGGCGTATTAGGCGCCGTAGCACGGAAATACGCCCATAAAATTCCATTCATCGTCAAATTGAATCATAACGAACTGCTTACTTATCCGAATAGCTATGACCAAGTAATGTTCGGTACAATAAAAGAAGCATGGAATATGGGCGCCATAGCAGTTGGAGCCACTATTTATTTCGGTTCGGAGCAAAGTCGCCGCCAAATAGTGGAAGTATCGCAAGCTTTTGAATATGCTCATGAACTGGGAATGGCTACCATTTTATGGTGTTATTTGAGAAACAGCGGTTTTAAGAAAGACGGAACCGACTATCACGCTGCAGCCGACCTGACAGGCCAAGCCAACCATATCGGAGTAACGATCAAGGCTGACATCGTAAAACAAAAACTTCCGTCCAATAATGGTGGCTTCAAAGCCATCGGCTTCGGAAAAACAAATGAGCGCATGTATACAGAGCTGACAACTGACCACCCGATAGACCTTTGCCGTTATCAGGTAGCTAACGGCTATATGGGACGCGTCGGACTAATCAACTCGGGTGGTGAATCTCATGGAGAATCCGACCTGCATGATGCTGTTGTTACAGCAGTAGTGAACAAACGTGCTGGCGGTATGGGGTTGATTAGTGGTCGGAAAGCCTTCCAAAAACCAATGAAAGATGGGGTCCAGCTATTGAGCACCATACAGGATGTATATTTGGATTCTTCAATAACCATTGCATAAAGACAGGTCGTCCATGAAAAGAATAGTATTATTACGTCATGGTGAGAGCCTATGGAACCAAGAAAACCGCTTCACCGGGTGGACAGATGTTGATTTAAGTGAAAAAGGCGTTGTAGAAGCCTGCAAAGCAGGCGATACATTACGAGAAGCCGGATTTTCTTTTGAGATTGCCTACACTTCTTACTTAAAACGTGCTATAAAAACGCTGGACTACGTTCTGGACCGCCTGAATGAGAGCTGGATTCCCGTCGAAAAGACATGGAGGTTGAATGAGAAACATTACGGCATACTTCAGGGACTTAACAAAAGTGAGACGGCTGCCCAATATGGTGAAGAACAAGTACACACCTGGCGGAGAAGTTATGATATAGCTCCTGCAGCATTGGGAGAGGACGATTCGCGCAATCCGAGTAAAGACATACGTTATGCAGATGTCCCGGATATGGAACTTCCACGTACGGAATCCTTGAAAGATGCCATTGAGCGTGTAATGCCTTATTGGAAATGCATCATCTTTCCCACATTGACATGTAAGGATAACCTGCTGGTAGTTGCCCATGGCAACAGCCTGCGTGGAATCATCAAGCATCTCAAGGAAATATCCGATACAGACATTTCCAACCTGAACCTGCCTACAGCAGTTCCTTACGTTTTTGAATTCGACAACCGGCTGGCTCTTGTCAAAGACTATTTTCTCGGTGATCCGGAAGAGATACGTAAACGGACGGAAGCTGTAGCAAAACAAGGAATGACTAAACAATAAAAGTTCTGTCAAGCAGCCAGACATATTTTCTAAACTTTAATTATTAACTAAAAAAGGAGGTAAAAATGGTACCTACAAAAATGAACCAGAATTGGTTACCAAGTATTTTTAATGATTTCTTTAACAATGAGTGGATGATGAAGGCAAATGCAACAGCCCCCGCTATTAATGTAATTGAAAATGAAAAGGACTATAAAATCCAATTGGCAGCTCCGGGAATGACAAAAAATGACTTCACCGTTAATGTGGATGAAAACAACAATCTAGTAATCTGCATGGAAAAGAAGGAAGAGAAGAATGAGGAGAAAAAAGACAAAAAATACCTACGCCGTGAATTCTCTTATTCCAAATTCCAACAAAGTATCATACTGCCGGACAATGTTGAAAAAGATAAGATTACAGCCAAGGTAGAACATGGGATTCTGTCTATAGATATTCCCAAAACAGTGGACAAAGAAGTTCAGAAGATAACCAGAACTATTGATATCAAATAAGATATCTTAGCTAAACTTTACCCAAGGCGTTCCTTATATTTAGGGGGATGCCTTGATATAAACCTTTGAACCTCAAATCACTATAATGAAAACATTCAATTTTGATGAAGCATTAATAGCTCTGCAAAGTGATCTGCTAGGTTTTGCATATAAATTGACAGCTGACAAACACGATGCTGAGGATTTATTGCAGGAAACAATGTTGAAAGCTCTGGATAATAAGGATAAATTTGATCCTGGAACAAATTTTAAAGGCTGGATGTATATCATTATGCGTAACGCTTTTATAAATAACTACCGGATAAAAAAAAGCCAGGGAGACTTATATATATTATCCGAACCCGACTATCATTTCCTGCTAAGAGATGACTCTTTTGCTTTCATAGACAATAGTCAAGATGCCAAGGAGATAAGGGCAGCCCTTAAAACACTACCTAAAGAACATTACAACGCTTTTATGTTGTATATATCCGGATTCAAATATCGGGAAATAGCTCAAGAAACAGGAGTGTCGCTAGGTACAATAAAAAGCCGTATCTTTCATAGTAGGAAAAAATTAAAGCAGTTACTTTCTGATTTTGTCTAATAATTGTATAAAAATGAATTATGAATAACAAGTATATTGGAATCCTGACTTCCGGAGGGGATGCGTCAGGAATGAATGCAGCGATCCGCGCCGTAACCCGTACCGCCATCTTCAACGGCTTTAAAATAAAGGGAATTTATAGGGGATACGAAGGACTGATTGCCGGTGAAGTAAAGGAACTCACAACAGAAGACGTGAGCAGTATTATTCAAAGGGGAGGTACTATACTGAAAACAGCGCGTTCCGAAGCTTTTACCACTCCGGAAGGACGTAAGAAAGCCTATGAAGTTATACAAAAAGAAAATATCAGTGCACTGATTATTATCGGTGGAGACGGTTCCCTGACGGGAGCCCGTATCTTTGCCGAAGAGTATAACGTGACATGTATAGGACTACCCGGTACGATTGACAATGATTTATATGGTACTGATTTCACCATAGGATACGACACGGCATTAAATACAATTGTTGAATGTGTAGATAAAATAAGAGACACCGCAACCTCACACGACCGCATTTTCTTTGTCGAGGTGATGGGACGTGATGCGGGCTTCCTGGCCCAGAACAGTGCGATTGCTTCAGGGGCTGAAGCTGCCATTATTCCGGAGGACAAAACGGATGTGGACCAGCTGGAGACATTTATCGGACGTGGATTCAGAAAAACAAAAAACAGCAGTATCGTCATTGTGACCGAAAGTCCCCAAAATAAAAATGGAGGTGCCATGTACTATGCCGACCGGGTAAAAAAGGAATATCCTGAATATGATGTAAGAGTTTCCATTCTGGGACATCTGCAACGCGGTGGGGCTCCAAGTGCCAACGACCGTATACTGGCAAGCCGATTAGGAGAAGCAGCCATCCAGGCTCTGATGGAAGACCAACAGAATGTGATGATAGGCATACGGAACAATGAAATTGTCTATGTTCCTTTTGCACAAGCAATCAAAAATGACAAGCCTATTGACAAAAGCCTGATTCGGGTACTTAACGAGCTGTCCATATAAAGTTATTAATTCACCACTGCTTGGAAAGACACTCCGGGAGGCAGACATACCGGACTGTATCATCATCGGGAAACTACAAAGTTTTATCCGGTATGGATAATGCCCTATTATAAAATAAACAAGGAAATATAAACTATTTAATGTACAATGTTATGGAATATCCAAGTTATAATGTAAACACTCCTCAATGGAGGGAAATTACAGTCGGTTCACATCTTCCCATGGAATTGGGAAAACTTGCGGAAATAGCACGTAATCTATGGTGGACATGGAATGATGACGCCAAAAGTATGTATTGCGACCTAGATCCGGAGCTTTGGGAAGAAACGGAGCAAAATCCGATATTGTTCCTGGAGCGGATGAATTATGAGAAGCTGGTAACACTGGCACATGATGAGTTTTTTATCCGCAAGATGAATACCGTCTATACTGCTTTCAAGGAATACATTAATGTAGTTCCAGATCATAAACGTCCGTCAGTAGCCTATTTCAGTATGGAATACGGCTTAGACAAGGTCCTCAAAATATATTCCGGTGGTCTTGGAATACTTGCGGGCGATTACCTGAAAGAGGCATCAGACAGCAACGTTGACCTTTGTGCCGTAGGACTGTTGTACCGTTATGGCTACTTTGACCAGTCTCTTTCCATGGACGGGCAGCAGATTGCCAATTATGAAGCACAGAATTTCGGACAGCTCCCAATCGAAAAAGTGATGCAACCAGATGGAAAACAGCTGGTAATCCACATTCCCTACGCCGACAGCTTTATTGTACATGCCAATGTCTGGAGAGTCAATGTAGGAAGAATCCCCCTTTATCTACTGGACACGGACAATGAACTCAATAGCGAGTTTGACCGTCCAATTACCCACCATCTGTATGGCGGTGACTGGGAGAACCGGCTGAAACAGGAGATTTTACTCGGTATAGGCGGCATGATGACACTGAAAGCTTTGGGTATAGAAAAAGACGTATATCACTGCAATGAAGGCCATGCCGCATTAATCAACATTCAGCGGTTATGTGATTATATAGCCGGTGGTCTGGATTTCGGCCAAGCGATGGAATTAGTACGCGCTTCTTCTCTTTATACCGTACATACACCTGTACCCGCCGGCCATGATTATTTTGACGAGGGACTTTTCAACAAATACATGAAAGGGTATCCCGACAAACTGGGCATAACCTGGAATAACCTGATGGATCTCGGACGCCATAATCCGGGAGACAAAGGAGAACGTTTCTGTATGTCTGTATTCGCCTGTAAAACCAGCCAGGAAGTAAACGGAGTCAGCCTGTTGCATAAAACTGTGTCACAGGAAATGTTCGCTCCTATCTGGAAAGGCTACTTCCCGGAAGAGAATCATGTGGGCTATGTGACTAATGGCGTACATTTCCCTACTTGGTGCGCCACCGAATGGGAAAAGCTTTTCAAAGACAATTTTGATGAGAGCTTTATTCATGACCAGTCCAATCAAAAAATCTGGGAAGCTGTCTACGACATTCCGGACGAAGAAATATGGAATACCCGCCTGAAACTAAAAACCAAACTGATAGATTATATCAAAAGAAAATGCAGCAAAGACTGGCTTAGAAGCCAGATCGATCCGTCATTAACCATTTCCATTTTTGAGAAGTTTAACCCGAATGCCCTTCTGATTGGTTTCGGACGACGTTTTGCTACATATAAAAGGGCGCATCTTTTGTTTACCGATATCGACCGCCTGGCTAAAATAGTGAACAATCCGAAATATCCGGTACAATTCATCTTTACAGGGAAGGCTCATCCCAGTGACGGTGCCGGCCAGGGACTAATCAGGCAGATTGTGGAAATATCCCGGCGTCCTGAATTCCTAGGTAAAATCATATTTCTTGAAAACTATGATATGGATCTGGCAAGACATCTTATCGCAGGGGTGGATATCTGGCTGAACACTCCCACACGTCTGGCCGAAGCCTCAGGCACATCAGGGGAAAAGGCACTGATGAACGGTGTACTTAATTTCTCAGTGTTGGATGGTTGGTGGTATGAAGGCTATTGTAAGGATGCAGGATGGGCGCTGACCGACAAAAGTATCTACCAGAATGAACAATATCAGAACCAGCTGGACGCCGAAGCAATTTACTATCTATTGGAGCATGACATTCTTCCTGCATATTATGAACATGGAGATAAGGAGTATTCGGAAAACTGGATTAAGTACATCAAGAATTCAATCGCACAAATAGCTCCCCGTTTTACCATGAAAAGGCAACTGGACGATTACTATGAGAAATTCTATATCAAACTGTCGGAGCATTTCCACATTCTCTCTGCTGACAATAATGCAAAAGCCAAAATGATATCTGACTGGAAAACCGCTGTCCGAAACAGGTGGGATTCCATTGAAATCAAATCCATAAAAGCCGGAAACGGGTTGGATGCGACAATCGAAGCCGGAAAGGAATATGAAGTAACAGTTGTTGTCGATGAGAAAGGTCTGGATGATGCAATTGGAATTGAATTGGTCATTATTCAGCATGAAAGTGGTCAAGATCATATCTATGAAGTCATACCTCTTCCACTAGTTTCCAAAGACGGGAATCTATATACCTTCAAGGGGACATCTCAAATTTTTAATGCCGGAAGTTTCAAACAGGCTTTCCGCATGTATCCCAAAAATAATCTATTACCACATAGACAAGATTTTTGTTACGTCCGATGGTTTTAAAAAAAAGGGAGGTGTGTCATAATGAATAATAAAACGCAAATTATCGCAGAAATAATTTCATAAATCGTTGATTAATATATAAATATAATTGAAATAATCTGCGATAATTTGCGTTAATCTGCGTTTTGACACACTCCGCTTTTATACATGACAAGTTTCAAAGGTTATTCAATAAAAGATAAAGAACAATGAAACCGAACATTATTCTTATGAATTTCACTCATGTCTATGAGCAGGAAAGATTTATAAACGACATCCATTTCCAGTGGATAGATTGTACCGACCTAAACGGAACCAACTGCTACTGTGATGCAGAAGCAGCCAAAGTCATTAGACAAAGAATGGCCCCCTACTTACCTGAAGGAATACATTTCATTGATTCCGGTAACTATCATTATATCAGTAAATTTTGGACGGATAAAATAAAGACCCCATTCTCACTAGTTGTCTTTGATCATCATCCAGATATGCAACCTTCCTTATTTGACAATCTAATGTCATGCGGATGTTGGGTGAAAAAAGTATTGGATACAAATCCTTATCTTCAAAAAGTATGTATCGTCGGTGCTGCTGAAAAGTTGATCAAAGCACTGCATCCCAATTATGGAGAAAAATTAAAGTTTTATAGCGAAACAGAACTTTCTCACGAAGAAGGATGGAACAGATTCTCTCATGAACATCTGAATGAGCCTGTCTATATATCAGTGGACAAAGATGTATTGGACATAAAATCAGCAGTAACCAATTGGGATCAGGGTTCCCTATCACTGACCGAATTGGAGAAACTCCTCTCCATCATTCTAAAAAAAGAAGAAATTATCGGAGTAGATATCTGCGGTGAATGTTCCAGTTCTTTGGATGTTTTCCAAAAAAACAGAGAACTTTCAATTAACAGTAAGGCCAATAAGGAACTATTAAATCTATTCCTGTCCAATCAAAACGAGATTCATCCCCTATAAGTAAATCATTAACATAGTCATGAATATTATGCTTAGCACAATAATTAGTGAATTGACCGTACATGATAATTCCACATCTCTTTACACTTTTCTAATTCTCCATCTCTTAATATTGCTATTTTCAATAGAAGGTTGTACTTTTGTCATCATTTTATCAGTCAATCTTTTATACAAATGGTCTTTATACACAATTTATTACTTATTCTGGGACGTGGAATAGGACAAGTGATGTTTCAGAATAATGCGTTATCCGGATTATTCATGCTAATTGGAATATTTCTAAACTCATGGCAAATGGGAATACTAGCAGTCTGCGGTAATATAATAAGTACACTGACAGCCCATTTTTCGGGATATAAGTATGATGATATTAAAAATGGATTATACGGATTTAATGGAACTTTAGTAGGTATAGCAGTTGGCGTATTTCTACAATTATCGGTAGGAAGTTTAATCATGTTGATTATCGCTTCGGCCCTTTCCACATGGATTGCCTATTTTTTTAATCAGCAACGTTTAATTCCTGGCTTTACTGCTCCTTTCATTCTTGCTGTATGGGGAATGTTGGGAGTTTGCAGCTGGCTTATACCAGATTTACTATCAGTTTCCTATACGGTTATTGATACCACACAGAATATTAATTATTTCCAAGCCTTCTGCTTAGGTATAGGGCAAGTCATGTTTCAGGGAAATACAATTCTATCCGGATTATGTTTCCTTATAGGCATTTTGATTAATTCTCGAAAGGCAAGTCTCTATACTATCTTGGGAGCACTTCTTCCTATTCCCCTAGCCATTTTACTTGAAGTGGATGCTACAGACTTAAATGCCGGATTAATGGGCTATAATGGGGTATTATGTGCAATAGCTTTAGGAGGAACGGGCTGGAAAAGTGGCGTATGGGCAGGATGCTCTGTCTTACTGTCCACCGTATTACAGATTCTAGGAATGAGTTTGGGTATCACTACCTTAACCGCTCCCTTTGTTATATCTGTATGGATCATACTAATGATACAAAAAGTAATAAGAACGCAGAATAACTAAATTAGTCTTCAAATAAAAGTTTGTGATATTTTTTTTCAAAGAAAAAGATAAAAGATATCATCTTGTCACCCGAAATATTTGCTTTTGTATTATGAATACTACACCATAATGCAGTAAACTTAAAAATAGCATCCAAACTCCTTGAATTAAAAAGAGTTTGGATACCTCAACATTTACAGTAAAAAATATTATTTATAAAGTCTCAATCAGATCTTAGTTATGCTTACAACATAAAGGTGATAACTACCCATATAAACAACAGACAGAAGTGTATCACATAATTATGATAACATCATCTCATATCTTTTCACCCACAATCAGCAACAGTTTTTCATTTTCCCCTCTTAAAAACTTTATTTCTTCTTTCAACCAATCTATTTCC
>ERZ838399.1476-NODE-1476-length-21607-cov-4.872170_pt1 | contig 21607 bp, 31 predicted proteins | sample MGYA00519683_ERZ838399 | MGnify/ENA primary metagenome ERZ838399 (study PRJEB31850, sample SAMEA3708833) | human gut metagenome | biome: human gut; feature: human-associated habitat; material: faeces | place: China | collected 2014 ...
TAAGACGTCGCCCTCTCACGGCGAAAACAGGGGTTCGATTCCCCTACGAACTGTTTAAAATTTCCAAAAAGTAAATAAGATGTGGTTCGTTGGTCAAGCGGTTAAGACGTCGCCCTCTCACGGCGAAAACAGGGGTTCGATTCCCCTACGAACTGTTCTGTTTTTTATAAAACAGCCCAACCCGAAAGATACTGCAGGTAACAGATGTTGCTTGCAGTATTTTTTTAGTTATAAATAAAAATCTGGTTTGGGTGTATTATTCAATCGGCATTGTGAGAGGAGCATAAATTTGTTATAAAGGGATTGAGCGTTGACGAAATTTTGACATTTATAGATTATACTAATTCAGATAAGAAACTACGGGAGGAGCATCAATGGCTTATAAAATATTGATTGTGGATGATGAAAAAATGATGACGGAATTACTTTCGGATCATTTACGGGATTGCGATTATGAGACAATCACAGCAAATGACAGCAGGGAAGCAATAGAATTACTACAAAAGAATCCAGATTTAATCATTTTGGATATTAATATGCCGGACATGGACGGTTTGGAGTTGTGTCGGAATATCCGAAATCATGTGGATTGTCCGATTCTTTTTGTCACGGCACGGATTACCGAACAGGATAAAATCAATGGATTGCAATATGGCGGCGATGATTATATTACAAAACCGTTTAGCTTGAATGAACTGACAGCACGTATTGCAGCCCATTTGCGGCGCGATGAACGGAATAAACATAAATCCAACACGGCTGTTTTGACATCCAATGACCTGATTGTTAATTTAACGGAGCGATCCGTGTATTATCACGACAAACAGATTCCATTTTCCAGACGGGAATTTGACCTGATCGAGTTCCTGATCACAAATGCTAATCAGGTGTTTGACAGAGAGCGCATTTATGAAGCGGTATGGGGATATGACGCAGAGGGCGACAGCAATGTGGTGAAGGAACATGTGCGGAAAATACGTGCAAAATTAAATGAAGCAACGGGACAGGATTACATAGAGACAATCTGGGGAGTGGGCTATAAATGGAAACGTCAGTAAAGAAAATCAAAAATTTACCCTTGCGTAAATATCTGGTCTTTAGCGTATTGATCACGCTTGCAATTATTGTATTGTTGTCAGTCGCGACTATTTTTGGATGTATGACTTTTCGAAAATATTTGCTGCCGGAGTCGAACAATGTGTTTTTGACGGTGGATGAAACCTATGCGGACAGAACAAATGTATCTTATTCTATGCGGGTCAAAGTTGGCGAAGAAGGCGCAGAGCTTCCGGTTCTAATGTCAGAAGATGGAACGGCTGCGGCATCAAAGCAAACAAAGTATACAATCCAACGGATTGAGAACAGTGTGGATTCTTTAACACCAAAGAGAAAACTGGCATATCGTTTTTGTGGTGCGGTCATGATCGTGTTTCCGTTATTGTTTTCGATTGTTGGAATTTTGTTGTGTGGATTCCATTTTTATAGGAAGAAACTTTCTGTTCCGCTGAATTTATTGTCTGATGCTACAAAACAGATTTCTGACCGGGATCTGGATTTTCATTTACAATATGAAAATGAGGATGAAATGGGAATACTGTGTGGTTCCTTTGAACAAATGCGGCAGACATTGCGTGAAAATTATCGGGAAATGTGGAATCTGCTTGAGGAACGAAGATTGTTACAGGCATCAATCGCGCATGATCTGAGAAATCCCATTGCGGTGATCGAAGGCTATACGGAATATCTGCAGATGAATCTTGCCAAAGGAAAGCTGAATAATCAAAGAGTTTTGAAAATTGCGGAGAACTTAAATCTGGCTGCCCGACGACTGGAGCATTATACAGAGTCAGTTCGTACGCTGAACCAGATGGAGGACATGGAAGTCAATCGACAGAAGGTGAAAGCGTCGGATTTTGTTTCTGACATGGAAGAGGATCTGCAGATCATGGCGCAGAAACGTAAGATTCGTCTTACAATGGACATTGTATTGGAAAATATAGAAATCTGGGTGGATCCGTCTATTTTGTATCGCGTGTTGGAAAATGTTTTCGGCAATGCGCTTCGCTATGCAAAAGAACGTGTACGGATAGAGGTGTCGTTAGAGAATCAATTATTGTCATTTACGATTATCGATGACGGAAATGGATTTTCGGAGGAAGTGCTGACAAGGCAGAAAAAACTGCTTCTTGCAAAGCCTTCGGAGGATGGACATCTGGGAATGGGACTGGCGATCAGCAGAATCCTGTGTAAAAAACACGGTGGCTGTCTGGAAATAAGAAATGATGTGGGACATCATGCGGTCGTGAACGTAACATTTTCGGTAAACGATACTTTATAAAGTAGACACAATGAGAAGAAGGATTACATAAAAATGGACATAAGAAGTTTGACTGATTTTTGACTTTTGTATGATAAGGTCTCCTTGTAAGCTGTAAGGCAATAAATGCAAGGAGGTCCTTTTTTATGAAGAAAATATTTGCGGTGCTGATGTCACTTGTTTTGGGTGGTTCATTATGTGCCTGTGGAAATGGTGTTCAAACACTGGGAGAAAATACAGGAAAAGAAAGTAGTGGCAGTTCTGTATCGGAAGAACAGGCAGTGGCTGGAGGAATAATGAAAAAGCAGTCGACCCAAGAACAATCATCAAAAGGGCAGGCAGTAGAAGGTTTGCAGATTTTGAATGATTCGGATCATTTGGCGAATTGTTACACGAAGGACGGCTATTATTATTTGACGAAGGATGCCACAGAACTGGAAGACGGTACGTGGGGAACACACCTGATGTATATGGATTTTGCAACCAAACAGGAGGTGTATTTGTGCAGTAATGCGGGATGTAAGCACAATACGGCGGATTGTCCGTCGGTGTTTCTGATGAATGAATTTCCACTTTATGCAAGTGGTATTTTTGTTTATGGGCATAAAGTGTATGTGCTGAGCAAGGAAAGTGATAACGAAGGTTCCGTGACGCAGGATTTGGTGGTTAGTTCCGATGATGCCGCAGTTGAGACGGAAGCTGCAAAGGCAGTGTTGTATGAAATGAATCTTGACGGTACCAATCGGCAGAAAGTGTTTACGTTTGATGCCGGACTGACCGTAGAAGATGTTGTACTTGGAGATGAGTCCGGACTTTATTTTGTGACGAAAAAGTTATCCAATACGATGGGAGAAGGGAATAACAGCGTCACAACGTCAACCGACAGAAAACTTGTGTTTTGGAACAAAAGCACACAAAAAGCGGAGGATATCTGTTCACTGAATTTTGAGGATGGTATCAACTGGAAAATTATTGGTTGCATGGATAATGCCTTGGTATTATCTGGAACAGATTATGGAAAGGCGCTTACAACGGATGATTACACTAAAAGTGATGATGACTGGAACAATATGTATAAAAATTCCAGTGAGGTTGTGGCTACTCTGGATTTGAATACAAAAACGCTGGATGAAAAATATCGGATGGACAATGCGACATTACATAGTATCGCGGTTATGGATGGAACACTTTACGTGTCAAATTCTGAGACTGGAGAGATAAAAACTATTAATCTGACGACAAAGGAAGAAAAGGTACTATGTACGCTGGCGCAGAATTACATTATGAATACGTTTGACCATGTTTTGTGCTGCGATACCTGGAATGACGAAAATGACCGTACTTATTATTTCGTAAACACAGATACCGGCGAAGTGCAGCATTCTTCCCTTGTAAATCAGGCACTTGGCTGGAATCTGGAGTTTAAGGCAGAGGTGGGTTCGCAGATTTTGGTGATTTATGATTATGAATACACGCCACTGGGCGATAATTCCTATGATATTACGCAATACAAATATGCACTGATCGATAAGTCAGATTTGTATGCAGGAAATGCAAAGTATGAGCCGATCCTGATGGTTGGAAAGGGGTGTTAGTGTATGCTTTGTCTTACGAATATAACAAAAAAATACAAAGAGAAGCTGGCGCTGGATGATGTGTCGCTGGAGCTTGCTCCCGGTATTTATGGGCTGCTTGGTCCAAACGGAGCGGGAAAATCTACGTTGATGAATATTGTTACGGGAAATCTGAAGCCGGATGGCGGGCAGGTACTTTGGGATGGAAAAGAGATCAAAAGTCTTGGTGCGCAGTATCGAAGTATTATTGGTTATGCACCGCAGCAGCAGGGGCTGTATGATGCTTTCACCGGAAAACGATTTTTAGCTTATATGGCGACATTAAAAGGCATTTCAAAAAAGGAAATGCCCGAAGAAATTGCGCGGGTATTGTCCTATGTGAATATGCCGGAAGCTGCAAACCGTCCGATCGGTACTTATTCCGGTGGCATGAAACAGCGTATTTTGATCGCGCAGGCTATATTAGGGGATCCGAAGCTTATTGTGTTGGATGAACCGACGGCAGGACTTGACCCCAAGGAGCGGGTGCGGATCAGAGAACGAATCGCAGCGCTTGCTGGAGATAAAGTGATTTTGGTATCCACGCACGTTGTCTCTGATATAGAACCAATTGCAAAGGAAATCATACTGATCAAGTCTGGAAAAATCATAGATCAGGATACGGTGGAGCACCTTTGCGGCAAATATGGCAGGGTAAATGGTCTGGAAGAATTGTATATGCGAATTTTTGAGGAGGATACCTCATGTGCAGACTGATTTATTATGAACTTGCAAAAATATGGCGTAAGCGAAGTTTAGCATTGTCCGTTTGTGTGTTGCTGATTTTAAACCTGTTTCTTTTGTGGTATGTCAATTGTTCGAATGGTGAAAATGTGCCGCTTTCTGCTTATAAGTCTTTTCAAAATGAGATAGCGGAAATGTCTGAAATCGAAAAAGGGGATTATATTTCCAATCTGAAAGAGACGATGGATGGTGTCTGCTTAGTTCAGAATGTCTTGGATATGCAGAAAATGCAGGGAGAAAGCGGAAAGGCGCTTGCCGAACAGGAGATGACTGCGAATCCGGGAGTTTTTGAAAAGTATTATAAAACATATCAAGCGGGCAGCTATTTGCATTTTACGGATTCTATCTGGCAGGAAAAGAATCTTATTGATGAACTTTATAATGAACAGCAGAAAGCGGCAGGTTATGAGGAATATTTGCAGTCTGTGCAGGGAAATAAGGCAAGTTTAAGTGGTATTTCGATCTTTGATAATCAGGATAAAAATAATTTTTCCACAAGAAACATTGAAAAAAGTGCAGAGGATTATGCGGCATTGTCGGATCAAAATATTCGATGGATGCCGTCAAAAGCACTTTCGGTTTCCATGGAAAATATATGGACGGATCTATTTCTGATTCTGTCGGTATTTCTGTTTGCCGGGAATTTGATTTTTGAAGAAAAAGAGAAAAAGCTTTTTTATATTACACGAAGTACGAAAAGAGGGCAGTTTCAGAGTATTTGTGCCAAGCTGACAGCGTTGCTGATTCATTGTATAGCAATTGCGGCATTGCTTTATGGCTGCAATTTGATTTTTTCGGAAGTTACGATTGGCTTTGAAGATGTGACAGCAAGTATTCAATCGATAGCTGCTTATATGAAAAGCAATCTGAATATCAGCGTTTTAGGGTATATTGCAGGTTCGGTTTTGACAAAGAGTACAGTGCTTTTTAGCATGGGAGCGATTCTTACGGCGCTTTGTATCCTGACGGATCAAATGTTTTTGCCTTATCTGGCAGGGATGCTGTTCTATGGCTGCAGTTACTTATTGTATCTGCTGATTCCGGCGGTTGGAAAAGGTTCGCTGTTTAAATATATCAATCTGATCGGGCTTATGAAAACAGAAAATCTGTATGGAAGCTATTTGAATTTCGATATTGGCGGATATCCGGTTTCACGATTACTGGTTTCATGGAGCGTGATCATTATGCTTGCTGTGTTTGGAATTGCTGCTTTGATTTTGCTTTTTCTGCATGGAACAAATTTTGAGTTGAGCAAGAGACAGTCAAAACAGCAAAGACCGTTTTACCCGCATGCATCATTACTCCGCTATGAGAGTTATAAAATAATGATTATGAATCGGGCACTTGTGATTCTTTTGTTATTTAGTTTTGTGATCGGTGGTCGCGTTTTGAATCAGAAATATAGTCCATCCGTGCAGGAACAGTATTATCAGAATCTGATGATGCAGTTAGAAGGGGGATTGACGGAGCAGAAAGAAGCGCTGATTTTATCGGAACAGGAGCGGTATACGCAGGCGTTTTCTGAAATTGAGAAAATTGATGGGTTGGTTTCGGACGGTGAGATTGATGAAAGCACGGGAGAGCAGTTGAAGGCAGACTGGTATGGGATAACATTTTTCTATCCTTCTTTTCAACGGGTGATGCAGCAGTATGAGAACATACAGGAAGACGGTGGTGAGTTTATCTATGACACAGGTTATCTGTATTTCTTTGGAAGAATAAATGACGATTATCTGATTGATCTGTTGCTGCTTTCACTGTGTATGGTGATCGCATTTGGAAATGTGATGGCAATGGAATACCAGAGTGGTTCATGGTATTTGTTGTGTGCAACGAAACAGGGAAGAAAGAAAAGTATTGTTAGAAAAATGGTGGTTTGCATGATGGCGGCAATGATCATGTCAGTGCTTCCAATGATATGTCGGTTTGTGAATATTTCGTCAGTTTATCCGTTGCATGAATTGACAGCAGCGATTACGGATATACCATGTTATCAGGAGTTTCCGCTGGCAATTCCGGTATGGTTTTTCGTATTGTTATTGCTTTTGACCCAAATGGCGTCAATGATCGCAGTTGTGATTGTGGTTTTGTTGATTTCGTATTGGAGAAAAAATTATATTCAGACGATGTTCTTTGCAATACTGATTTTGGTTGTGCCGATTGTTTTGAAACTACTTGGATTTGAGTTTGCGGGATGGGGTTCGGTTTATCCACTGTATTCCTGGACGGCTCTTAGATGATCATTAGACCATATGGAAATGATCTGTGCGATTGTTTGATAACGAAAGAAATTTATATCGTTGAAAAACGCCTGCGTGGGTAGTTAGAGGTACCCATTGACAGGCGTTTTATTTACGAAAAAGTATTATTATAATTTTAATAATCAGAGCATGCGCATATTATTTGTTGTTTTTAGCAGGATGCTTTTACATCAAAATCCGGGTTAAACGCATAGAAGTTCTTGGAATTCAACCGGTCGGTCACGAGGCGGAGTCCTTCTCCGAAACGCTGGAAATGAACGATTTCGCGTTCCCGCAGGAAACGGATCGGATCACATACTTCCGGATCTTTGACCAGGCGCAGAATATTGTCGTAGGTGGTGCGGGCTTTCTGTTCCGCAGCCATATTTTCGAAAAGATCTGTGATGGCATCACCTTTTGACTGATATTCGCAGGCATTGTGCGGAATACCGCCGGCAGCCATTGGCCAGAGACCAAGGGTATGATCCACGTAGTAGGTGTCAAATCCGCTTTTCTGAATTTCTTCCGGTGTCAGGTCCTGGGTTAATTGACGGACAATGGCACAGATCATTTCCATGTGGGCAAGTTCATTCGCTCATACATGATGGAAGTGATTATTTTTGCACAAAAGTAGGAGATTACAGGCAGAAAAAAGCCTTAATACAGTGAAAATAATGCCTACGCCCAAAGATCACAGGCGCAGGTAGATATCAAGTTCAAAGGGATTGGCAACGAATCGTCCGATACCAGGCTTGGATTCACTGGAATTGTGATATATGATTTTTTCAATGCAGGATTTGAGGAGTATGTTCATTTCCGATGCTGAAATATCCGTATCTTCAAATTTAGACAGGCAGTCAGAAAATCGGGAAACCCGTTCCTGGTAATCAACTTCCGGTGGCATGGTATCTTTTGCCCGCTGGATGGAAAGCTGCACTTCGCAGATCTGTTCCTGCAGCTTGGCATTTCTGGAAGCATATTCTTCTTTTGTATAAATCCCATCTTCGTAAGCGTCTTTCTGACGCAGATCCTTATCCTTTAATTTCACAAGATCCTGTTCCAGATTTCGGATGATATTCTCATGGATCCGGACAATATTCCCATCATCATTCTGTAATTTAATTTCAAAATCATCCACCGTCTTCGATAATATTTCTTTTACACGTTCCACAAAAGCACTATATTGTACCGATTTGGTATGACAGATACGTTGATTTGGACAGATCATGCTTTCTGATCGGCGGGGAACTTTGCTCCGGTAGTTTGTAAACTGCTTGAGAGCCATGGAACGTCCGCATCCGACAGTTCCACAATAGACCAGCCCGGCGAACGGGTTTCGCAGTTCATGATCGCGTTTTACCTTTGGAGATTTTCCTCGGCGCTCCGCAATAGCATAAAAAGTTTCCTGATCAAGAATGGCAGGATGCTTGCCTGGCACCAGTATGTAGTCTGTTCCGTGGTTGGTAGGGCGGGATTTTACAATCTGGCCATTCTGCATTGTTTTGATTGTTTTAAAATGATTCCAGCGTATCATTCCAATATAAACCGGATTGGATAAAATATCACTGATGGCAGCAGGAGACCAGTGATCAGATTTTAATGGTTTGATTCCAAGAGAATCCAGATGTGCAGCTATCCGTGTGAATCCATTTCCGGCAAGGTAGAGTTGCGCCATCATTCTGACAGCGTCAGCCTGCTCAGGAACGATTTCAAGCGTGTGTGCGGTATCTTTTCCACTGCCAGTTTTAATCTTGCGATATCCGTAAGGAGCGATGCTCCCAATGTAGTTTCCCTGCTTGACGGATGTCAGCCGCCCGCGGCTCAGAATCTTCTTGGTATATTCCAGATAATCATTTCCCCTGGTCAGTTCCATTTCAAAAAACTTCCGGTCGTACTCGTCAGAGAGATCATAAGTTTTCGGTGGAGTAAGGACCAGAGTATTTGTATACCGAAATGCATTGATAATGCGTCCGCAGTCCTCCAGATCACCACGGGAGAGACGTTGTGGCTCAATGACCAGCACACCTTTGATCTGACCGCTTTCAAGGTATTTCATGACGCTTTGCATAACCGGACGGTCCGCAATGGTTTCACCGGAAACAACTTCCCGGAAAATCCGTTCTTCCGGAATGGTGGATCCGAAAGAGGAGCGAGCATAGTCCTGGAGCTGCCGCTCATGCCGAGCCAGGACTTCTTCCACAGTCATATACGGATCATCTGATCGGGATTTGCGCAGATACATGATAATTTCATTGATAGAGATGTTTGTTTCCTGCATGTCATCATCCTCCTAAGTAAAAATATGTAAAAAAGGGTATAAAAATAACAGCCAGCGGGGAACGGGTGTTCCGCTTGCGAAGCTGTTCCGAAGATGATACAATATTTTAGCATAGTTGGAGTATCATTTTCGGATGTTATTCCTTGCCGGTTCCTGTTGAAGCAGGAGCCGGTTTTTAAATTGACATTTAAAGCATATTTGCTATAATATACTTAACAAGACAACTGGGGCGATGGTCGTACCCCATCTGCTTCAGTAATAGTAAGTATCTAAAGAATAGACGTCAACTCTACCAAAGTCAGGGCGTCTATTTTTTATGCGTGTAATTCAGAATGGCTACAATTAAACCAGCAGTTGTCAGTATAATCATAAATTCTTCATATGTACTCATATCAACCACCCCTTCCACAAGACTAGAAGCAGGTGGGAAACGCCCTCCCAGTTGCCTGGGTAAACATATTATTCAGTTTTTTTTATTGTTCCCCTGCCCGCATGGAGCAGGGGAAGCGGTAAGTGATTTTTACAAGTTCAGCAATTGCTTCTTTTTTGCTTCAAATTCTTCCTGCGTGATAATACCATCATCTAAAAGAGATTTATATTTTCTGATTTCATCAGCAGCAGATGTGATTGAATAATCCGGATCAAGAATAAGAGGCTCTGGCTCGGATGAGTTATTTTCTATTTCTGGATCAGTAGTAATTTCTTTCAAAATTTTGTCACAAGCAGAATTGAATGTTTCCAATACTTTTGCAACGGCATCGAATTTATAGGATACAATAAATGAAAACATTTTTGCATCATCGCCAACAATTATAGCACCAGGTTGTAATCCGTCTGCTTTGAAATCAATATGAGTTACTTTTTCTAATGGCAAAAAATCATTGTTGGGTGTTTTGGTATTCCGCATAAAAATAAAGCGCTTATCTGTTAAATATACAACACCAGGAAGTGTTAATAACTGTTGTTGTGTGGAAAGAATGATTGTTGATATATTTGTAGGTGTTACAAATAAAACAGTTTCGTCATCAGAAAGCAAAGATTCTGATTTTTCTAAAGTCTTTTTGTTTCCAAAAGTTTTGATTTTGAATTCTTGCAGTGCGCGACTTACATCTTCTCTCATATTAATCTTCTCCTTTTATAAAAATATTTATAATGGTATGGTAAATCACCATATATTGTAATTGATAGTAATAACAGCGTAAAATTTTTTATTCTTTTTTAAATACAGTCAAACATGGGATAAAATAGATTATGTAGTTGTCTACCGTGGTGTACACTCCATATTTATCCCTGTATGCGTTCAGTGCATCATTCAGAAATTCTTCTGTAACTTCCAAATATTCAGCTACTTCATAGGTGCTGCGGCATCCATGATGAAATGCTCTTACAATATCCATTAACCCAACCATTTCATTGTATGCCCACATTCTGGCGCGAAACTCCTGCTTACGATTCTGAACATTTGTTTGATCTAAGATATCTCCAACAGAAGTGCAGTGGTGTCCCAGTTCTTCAGCTAGTACACAGGTCTTTTGTACGGTTGTTTCAATATCCTGCCGGATAGCAACTTTATTTCCTTTGATGCGTCCGTTATTGTATTTTAAAGGTTTCTCTTTTACGATTAGCCCAAGATCAGAGGCTTCCGCTAAAAGAATTTCATATGAATCCATTGGTTACCTCCTGTTCTGTCTAAAAGTTTTCGTCATCCATAATATCGTTATCAGAAGTGTCAGTGCCTTCTGGAATATCGATATCAGTACGTTCATGAGCTGCGTTAAGCATAAATTGTTTTTCTTGCATTTGATGAGAATATTTAAGTTTACCGAAATTCTTAAGCTCAGTTCCTGTTGAATAATTCCCACTTTGGATAAGATCCATGATGTAATCAAATACTTTTTGCAAGCCATTTAAATTTAACAATTCTAATTTTTTGATGATTTCAATAGTTGCAATGTATTCATTGGTTCCTTTTATTGTAGTTAGCATATTTGCAATATATAAAATTTCTGAATCACTGAAATTATTTCTGGAATCAAAATTTGCTTCTGGCACATCAAATCCCATAAGCCAAGCTTCATTTACCTGTAAGGCTTTCCCTAATACAAATAATTTATCTTGGTTTGGTTCAGTTTTACCAGAACAATATTGACTTATATCTGATTTATTCATTTTAACATTGTATTTTTGACAATAAGGCTCGGTCAATTTTAGTATATCTACTTGTCTCAAATTGCGCTCTACCATTATTTGTTTTAAGCGACTGGATGTGTTTTCTCTTTTCATTTAGAATACCCACCTTTCTAAAAAGTAATATAACATACATTATACAAAAGTTCAATAACAAAAACTTAAAAGTTCGACAAACTGAACTTTTGTATTGACAAAGGCGGCGAAAGCTGATATGCTGATAATGGTTCAAAAAATTGAACTTTTCTAATGGAAGGAGGATAGACATGCCGTTTGATTATAGTAGACTACGTGGTCGAATAATTGAGAAATTTAAAACACAATGCGAGTTTGCAAAAGCTATGAATTGGTCTGAACGAACTTTGTGTTTAAAAATGAGTGGTGTTCGAGCATGGAAACAAACTGATATATGTAAAGCAGTTCAATTATTAGAATTAGATACGGAAGATATACCAGTTTATTTTTTTAAATATAAAGTTCAAAATATTGAACAACCATATGGAGGAACAGAGAAATGAATGATTTATTAAAAGTCAACTATGACACAGAACAGCCGACGGTATCGGCAAGAGATTTACACGAAAAACTGAATATTCGAACTGCATTTAAGGATTGGTTCCCAAGAATGTGTGAATACGGATTTGAGGAAGGAAAAGACTTTTGCTCAAAAATGAGCGAAACCTCTTCAAAGGGTGGAAGACCATCAAAAGATGCAGATATTTCCATTGACATGGCAAAGCAGATCTGTATGATTCAGCGCTCAACAGAAGGGAAAATGATTCGTCAGTATTTTATTGATTTGGAAAAAGCGTGGAACACACCAGAGCAGATTATGGCTAGAGCATTAAAGATGGCAAACCAGTCCATTGATTCATTAAAAGAGAGATGTGCTTTTCTGGGCGGACAGGTAGTGGAACAGCAGAAAGTAATCAGCGAATTGCAGCCGAAAGCGAACTATGTTGACACCATCTTACAGTCAAAATCGTTGGTACTGACAACTCAGATTGCAAAAGACTATGGAATGAGTGCCAGAAAGTTTAATCGTATTTTAAACGAATTGAAAATCCAGTACAAAGTTGGTGATCAGTGGGTGCTGTATTCCAAATATCAGAGTAATGGATATGTTCATAGCCGGACAATCAATATTATCAGATCGAACGGAATGCCGGATACAAAGATGCAGACTGAATGGACGCAGAAGGGAAGGTTGTTCTTGTACGATGAACTTAAAAAAGTTGGATATGTGCCATTGATTGAAAAGGCAGCATGATGAGCTGATCAGTGATCCAACAGAGAGGAATGTGTTGTAGAAGGGGGTGAGTAGAGATGTCAAGACCGAGAGGAACTGATTCGGCAAAAGTAATCAAAGTAATTGAAACCCAGTCCCTAAGAGGGAGTGGAACAAAAGAAGATAATTGCAGAGTAGTTACACAGTATTGGGATTTTGATGGAAATTTACTGGCGGAAAATGATCCGTGTATAAAAGAAAAAGAGTAGTTTCCTACTCAGTTTTCTTTCGCTCATGTTGTTTGTCGGTATTGATTTGAACAATGGATGATAATAATTCTTCACGTTCATGTGGAACGATATACCAGTCTTTGATAAGAATTTCTACAAGGGCAAGTAACTTGTGTGCTTCACCGGAATCAATATCAACGATTACATTAATATCCTTTTCCATATGAGCGCCAATATTTCCAAGTTGACGCAGAGCATCGATAGCTGACCATAAAGTAGGATCTATTTTATCCTTTAATGCAGAAATTTCTTGATTGAGATTTTTAAGAACAATGTGCCATTTATCATGAATCATTCCTTGTATACAACGTCGTGATAAAGTTGCAGAAGCTTTTGGACTTAATTCAAGGATAGAATATGCTTCTTGATAGTCTTGGCGAATTTGAAAAGGAACATATTCAGGATATTGCTTGCTGGAGGATAAAGGAAGAATTTGCCGTTTGGGGAAGTTTGTGTTCTCGCCCATACCTGTTGCAAACAAAGATATTTTGCCACAACTTGGGCAAATAAAGTATTCGATGCGTACCGTTGACGCATCAGCTTTCATAGGTAGATGCCCTTCTTTGTTAATAAGAAAATGACTATAGGTTTCAAAATGAAGAGCAAAAATTTTTTGGCAGTATGGACAAGTAAAACTATCAGACATATTAAATCATTCCTTTCATCATTTGATGAAACAATTATACCAGTAGTCGAGTAACCAGGCAAGGTGTAAGTGAGGCAGTGTAGGAGGTGAGAACAGTGAAAAACCAGACACTATTTTCCAACAGTGAACTTGCAAGAGTAATAGATAAGGCTGAGAGAAATCATCTGATCGAGTGTGCGCAGGATCAGTCCAAGATTGACTTGTGGTATATGGAGATTATGGAGAAATATGATTTGTTTCTCTGATTAAGCAGCGTAACCAGACAACCCATAAATACATATCTTCTAAGAGAGGAAGGTGAGAGCATGACATATTCCAAGGTAAAGACATTTAACATTGATGGATGCAAAGTCAGAGTGCATTTCCCAGATCTTCCAGAAGAGGAGAGAACGAAGCGCAAGAATGCACTGATGAAGGCGGCGGAACGCTTTCTGAAGCATGCAGAGCGTGTGAAGAAAGAGAAAGCTGAGCAGGAGAATATGCCAGAAGCAAAGGAAGGATAAAACCATGAACAAACTTAAAATTGCCGGAATCATCATATCAATAGTGGCAGCAGTAGCATTTGTGTTTCTGTATTTCCGGAAGCCACACACACTTGTTGGTGCAATCTTGGCGCTGATCGCAGGAGCAGTTGTTGCTTTTGGAATGATAATGGTGGCAGCAAGCGAAGAATTGAATCTGGAGGATACCAAAGATGAAAAATAAAATTGCATTTGGAATGACTGCTTGCGGAATACTGACATTTCTGTTCGGTGCAGCAGGAGTTGAGGCAAAAGGACAAGCCGGCTATATAGCTTTAGGAATTGCAGCTATTGGTCTGGCAATCGCCGGAGCAGGAGTAATTTTGAACAAATTAAAAGAGCATGCGACCCTAGGAAAGTACATGCTCAATCACTAACAGCATAGGTAAAAACCTATGTCTGGATTATATCAGACGAGGAGTGAAAAGTAAATGGAAAAGGAAGAATTAAAGAAGCTTAAAGAGTGGTGTGAGGCAGCTGCTGCAGCGGTTAATACACTTTCAGCTGTAAAGAAGATGGCACCAGAGAGTATTGTGCTTATTAGTGAATTTCCAACAGATAAAGAGGTTCACGTTTTTTCTGACATTGAAAAAATTTCCGAGGCATTAAATCAGCCGATATGTTTTGAGACAAGGCGTGGATTTTCTGAAAAGAGAGTGGCTTATGGCGAAGTTACTTTTTTCCAGATTGAAAATCACGAAAAGGAATAACTAAATATTTTTCCGCCGTCCTGTAGTCGGACGCTTAACAGCAACTCATTGACTACTACGACACATTTAAACAGATACGTTTGTCAGAATATTTCTCCATTAAATAAATTTTACATACACAACAAGCGTCCGACTGCAGGGCGGTGGAAGTGGGAGCAGACATGGATACAGCAATGGATTTATACGGCGATGATTATGCAAAACATCGCACGCAGCATGTAACACAGTTGGGCAGACAGGCGGAAGCCTACAGAACAATAGAAAGCGAGAAAAAAGACTATGAATATTTTTGGAATCACAGGTCAGTACTTGGAACTTCTCCAGATGGCAGAAGATGAAACGCTGGATCAGCACATGATCAATGACACATTGGAGGGCGTTGACTGGGAGTTTGAGGAAAAAGCCGATGCCTATGCAAAGGTAATGAACTCACTAGAAGGAAATGTGGCAGCCATTGACAAAGAGATTGAGCGGCTGTCTCAGCACAAAAAGAGAATTTCCAATAACATCAAAGGAATCAAATACAATCTGGAGCGCGCAATGCAGCTTACCGGAAAGACAAAATTCAAGACAGAGCTGTTTAGTTTCAACATTCAGAAGAATCCGTCGGCGGTTGTGATCGACAATGAGGAGGATATTCCAAAGGAGTATTACATTCCGCAGGATCCGAAGCTGGATAAGACAGCAATCAAGAAGTTTCTGAAAGACAATGAAGTATCATGGGCGCATCTGCAGCAGGGAGAATCGCTGCGGATCAGATAGGAGGATGTTATGAAAACTATAAAAATTACTGCAGATAACCTGCTTTCTGTGATTGACATTAATCTGAATGATTATCGGGAAGTCCAGAAAGCTTTAGACTGTGATTTTTTTGAATCTGTAAAGACAGAGAAGATGTTTCGGTATTTCGGAGAGCCGATGATGATTTTTGTTGACGAATCCGGGTTAATTAAAGGGCTGCCAGTAAATGCAGTAGGAAGCGTCCTTTATGGAACACCGGAGCATGGATATCCGATTTGTGGCGACATTATTTTTGCGGTTCCGGTAAGGGAATATACAGAAGCACCAGATGATGTCGAGAAAATGAAAGCGAAAATGCTGAAAGATTTTGATTTTTTAATGGAGGTACAGGAATAAATGAGCAGAGTAATTTGTATCGCCGGTGAATCCGGATCAGGAAAAACAACTTCTATGAGAAACCTTGATCCAGCAACTACATATTATATCGATGCTGATAAAAAAGGTTTGTCATGGAAAGGCTGGAGAAAACAGTATAACAAGGAAAATAAAAATTACGCAGCATGTGACGATGCCAATCTTGTCCGACAGTATATCCAGAAGATCGCAGAGGGGTGTCCGCAGATTAAAGTCATTGTGGTGGATACAATCAACGGTCTTATGATTGCGGATGAGATGCGCCGGAGCAAGGAAAAGGGATATGACAAATGGGTAGATCTGGCAGCATGCATCTGGGATCTGGTATGCGAAGCATATTCCTATAGGGATGATTTGACAATTATTTTTGTGGCACATACACAGACGGACCATGACGAAGCTGGCTATATGTTTACCAGAATCAAGACATCCGGTAAAAAGCTGGATAAGATCTGCCTGGAAAGTAAGTTTACGACCGTTCTTTTGAGTAAGTGCGTGGATGGTGCATATAAATTTGAAACGCAGGCAAACAACAGCACGGCTAAGTCTCCAATGGGAGCATTTGAACAGTTGGAGATCGATAACGATATTGTAGAAGTAATGAAAGCATTGGAGGAATTTTAAATGAAAAAGTTAAAGGGTTATGAAAGCGCAAAACCGTATTCCGAGCAGGAGAGACTTCCAGCAGGCGGATACATCCTTAGAGTTTTAAATGTGGAATATCAGGAAAATGACTGGGGAGATGTGATCATTCTTTCTTTCGATATCGCTGAGGGTGAATACAAAGGATTTTATAATGAAAATTACGAAAATCAGGCAAGCGAGGATAAAAAGTGGAAAGGAAATTACCGGCTTCGGGTTCCGGCAGATGATGGCTCAGATGAGGATGCATGGAAACAGAGACGTTTCAAAACGATTATTGCCGCATTTGAAGACAGTAACAATGGTTTTCACTGGGACTGGGATGAGCAGAAGTTAAAAGGAAAAGTAATCGGTGGAATTTTTAATAACAAAGAATACGACTATAACGGTCATACTGGGTTCTTTACCAATTGCCACAGTCTGACACCCGTAGAGAAAATTCGCTCCGGTAAATTTAAAATTCCGGAAGATACGTTACTTAGACATAATGAAGGAGCAGCGCAGGCAGTAGACAACAACGGTTGGATGAATGTACCAGACGGGATTGATGAGAACCTGCCGTTTAATTAATCATGACACCGTTTGATTTAAAAGCATCTTTAAAGACCATGACGCTGATCATGGATACCAGAGAGCAGGACACGGAAAGACGGGAACAGCGATTACAGGTATGCGGATTGCCGTATGAACGTCAGATGTTGGACGCAGGGGACTATTCCTGCGTCTGCCATTTGCCGAACGGTGAAAAAGTGGACCTGACAAAACATGTGGTTATAGAGCGAAAAATGAATTTAGATGAATTGTGTCAATGTTTCGGGCGTGAACGGAAGCGGTTTGAAAGAGAATTTGAACGGGCGAAAGCTGCTGGAACAAAGATTTATCTGCTTGTAGAAAATGGGAATTGGGAGAAAGCATACAACGGCAAATATAAAAGTCTTATGCCACCGCAGGCACTTATTGCAAGCATAAATGCATTCCGTGCAAGATATGGGATGCAGTTGGACTTCTGTAAAGAAGGAACGACAGGAAAAGTAATCCATGATATTTTGTATCGCGAATTGAAAGAATATTTGGGAAAATTGCCATGACAAAAGAGGAATTGAAAGAATCATACAGCATGAGAGACATCTTAATTAAATGTGGTCTCTCAGAACCGAACAGAGCGGGATTTATCCAGTGTCCGTTCCACAAAGGTGATCGGACGGCATCCATGAAGATATATGAAAAAGATTATCATTGTTTTGGCTGCGGAGCAAATGGAGATATCTTTTCTTTCTTAGAACAGTTTTATGGCATATCGTTTAAGGATGCATTTTTGATGTTGGGTGGAGAATATGAGAAAAAATCGTCTTATAGTTCAAAACTGGCAATTTACCGTGCTGAAAAGCAAAAAGAAATGAAACGAAAAAAAGAACAGAGAAATCGCGAAAGACGCAAACTGAATAATGATCTGATTGATATCTATCGAGCTTATATGGAACAGTCAGAGCCGTTATCAGATGTTTGGTGTGATTGTTACAATGCATTGCAGTATCAATTATATATAGGCGGCTATCTGGACTGAAAGTGAGGTGATAAAAGTGGAGCCATTGGCGAAATATGACAGAAATACCATATTAGGCGAAGATGTATTCATAGAGATCTTCGACCAGGAAGACGAGATTATGAAGGCACGTCTGATCTTATCCCTCACAGACCGTGCTGCGGAACTTGGTGTAAAAGGAAAATTTGAGGAGCTTCTGAGAGCATATAAAAAAGTTGACCGTGAAAACAAACGGCGGGAGCGTGAAAAGCCGGTTGCAATGCTAGAGCGGTGGACTAATTTTGATGGACCTTATGAGAACATGTTCTGCGGTGCATGGTTAGCAGGTGAAGACGGGGTATATGCACAGAATGACAGTCAGATTGATGCTGTAGCATGTTACCATCCGATTCTGCCAATCGAACGAATGAAGAACCTGGAAACTGGTGAAGAACAGATAAAAATCGCATATAAGCGAAATGGAATATGGAATGAGATCATCGTTCCCAAAACAATGGTGACATCAGCAAGCAAGATCGTCTCTCTTTCGGGCAGAGGCATATCTGTTACATCTGAGAATGCAAAACTGCTGGTGAGATATTTATCAGACGTGGAAAATATGAACGACAGCCATATCAAGGTACAGTATTCCACCAGCAAGCTAGGGTGGATCAGCGGGCAGTTTATCCCTTACGATACAGATATCGTATTTGATGGAGATCAACGATTCCGACAGGTTTATGACAGTGTATCAGAGCGTGGCAATTGGAAACTCTGGCAGAATCATATTTTAAAACTGCGCCGGTCAAACCGGATGGAAATTAAATTCATGATGGCAGCATCGTTTGCCAGCGTACTGGTAAGTCTTTTGGGTGGACTTCCGTTCATCGTTGATCTTTGGGGAGAGACGGAAGGCGGCAAGACAGTATCTTTGATGGTTGCAACATCTATCTGGGCAAATCCGGATGAATCCGCTTACATAGGCGATTTTAAGACTACAGAGGTTGCGTTGGAAGCAAAAGCGGACATGCTGAATCATTTACCGATGGTTTTGGACGATACCAGTAAGACCAGCAGCAGGATCAGAGATAATTTCGAAGGAGTGGTTTACGACCTGTGTTCCGGAAAGGGAAAGAGCAGGTCCAACAAAGAGCTTGGTATCAGCCGGGAGAACCATTGGAAAAACTGTGTACTGACAAACGGGGAACGTCCGCTAAATTCTTATGTATCACAGGGTGGTGCAATCAACCGTATTCTGGAAGTGGAGTGTCAGGACCATGTATTTGCTGATCCGCAGGAAACAGCGGAAGTCGTTAAGAAAAACTATGGACTGGCGGGAAAACGGTATATAGAAGTCCTAAAAGATCTTGGTGTGGAAGAAATCCGTAGGATTCAAAAGGAGTTTCAGAATCAATTATATGATGATGAGGTCATGCAGAAACAGAGTATGTCGTTAGCCATTCTGCTGACAGCAGATAAGATAACAACAGATTACTTATTCAGGGATGGAGCTTATATCACATTGCAGGAAGCAAAACGCGTTTTGGTCAGTCGAGATGATCTGAGCGACAATGAGCGCTGTTATCGATACCTGCAGGATAAGATCGCCATGAATAACCAGCGATTTGATATTGAGACAAAAACGGAAAAATGGGGTGTTCTGGAGAAAGGATATGCCATTATTTACAACCAAGCTTTCAAAGAATTGTGTAAAAGTGGTGGATTTTCAGATAAAGCATTCTTGTCTTGGGCGAACCGTAACGGCTTAATTGAGACACAGGGAGATCGCCTGACCAAAGTGAAGAAAGTAGACGGAAATCCAATCAGATGCGTGTTCCTGAGACTGAATGATAATATCGATGCAGATGGTTTTGAATCCGTAGAAGCGATGGAAACATGTGAGCAGGAGGAGCTGCCATTTAAGTAAAAGTTACCAAGTTACCCGGTTACCGAGCAAAATTCACCCTATATAGAAAAAATAAAATGTGTATGAATCGAATATATATTTTTTCCCTATATAGAAAAAGTAGCGGTAACTTGGTAACCGAACGTCAAAAAGTGCCATAAAGCCAGTAAATACAAGGGTTTGAGAGGTTACCAAAATGCGGTAACAGATTGGCGAAAATGGAAACTTTGGTAACAAAAGATGTATAACAGGAGCAATATTATGCATGAAAAAATACAGGATGTCATGAATACGGCATGGAAGAATTATAAAGATTACCGGAGAAACGGAGATATGCGGCAGTATACCAAGCAGATGAGCGTATTGGTGGAAAAGTATAAAGACGATCCGCTGCTGCTGCAGTTTGCTGAGAATATGGCAATTACTTATGCGCCGGTAATCAATGCGATGGCAGAGGAGAAAAGAAATGAGCAGCAAATTGGTCAGAAAGAAAAAAAATAGACCAAAGTATAGCTGGATGCAAGATGAGATTGATGCAATTGTGTATCGGGATGTTTATGACAAGTATGTTGCCGGATATGCAGTAACAATGATGCAGCATGTTTTGGAAATCGGATTGTGGACGCTGCATGATAAGTTCGGATTTGGTCGGAAACGATTGGAAAGGGTACAGGGAATCTTCAATGAGTACCTGAAAGAACATTACGAGAAAAAGCTGAATGTTCGTGAGTTCCCGATTCTGGTACAGGCAAAAGCCGGCGCAGATGTTGAAGCGGAAGCGAAAAAGTTCTCTCAGAAGTGTCGGATGAATCTGGCAAAGATGGAATATCCGAAGAATCCAAGAGATCTCAAGGTAAAACTGATCACAATCACAGATGCATTATCCACAACCTATGCGATGATCTGCACGGAGTTGATCACCAGAGAGAAGATGAGTGGAACGAAAGTGCGTAAGTTTCTGGAAGAATGTGCAGCGTTAATCAATGAGTACCTGAATGGCGGTTGGGTAAGCCAGGAAGATATCAGACAGATTTTAGCGGAAGAAACAGGTATCAGGATTGCGCTTGGATAGGAGTAAGAGCAATGTTTAAGGTTGGAGAAAAATATAAAATTTACAGAAGTGGAGCAATAGAGCTTAAGGATAAGAAGTGGGCAAAGGCTGTGGTAGAGCATATCCCGGAACATGAGCGGTTTGTTCGTTTCCGGCTGCACTTTACAACCTGTTTTTGGAGAACACACCAGCTATATTGAATCATTTACGATGAATGAGCTGGTGAAGATGGCAGCAAGGGGAGAGCTGGTGAGAGCCTAGAGCTTGAATGAATCTTGGGTAACCTTGGATAGATTAAATAAGACTAAGACAAGGTGGAAAGGAAAAATAATGGAAAATAATTGGATAGACATAAACGATAGACTTCCAAATCTGGGAGAATATGTGCTGGTGTCGTTTGAAAACTCCACACTTCCGGATATCGGAAGATATGAAACAGACAGTGATGGATCCGGAGCATTTTATCCGGGAGATGATGATGCAAGTTACGCAAGCTTTGGGATATTTGTCAACGCATGGATGCCACTGCCAGAAATATACAGGAGAGAGGAATAGAT
>ERZ838399.1480-NODE-1480-length-21573-cov-5.593782_pt1 | contig 21573 bp, 17 predicted proteins | sample MGYA00519683_ERZ838399 | MGnify/ENA primary metagenome ERZ838399 (study PRJEB31850, sample SAMEA3708833) | human gut metagenome | biome: human gut; feature: human-associated habitat; material: faeces | place: China | collected 2014 ...
ATATTCTGTGACTGCACCAGATAATTTCGATGGAATGGAGACTTTTGGAAAATTATTCTTCTCAGATATATATACATTTGAAAAAGAGCTTCACAGTGAAATTGAAAAAATAGCAATTATGGATGAACTACCGATTAATTGGACTTATCCGGAAATTCAACCCAAACTGCTGGAAGAAGCAAGGAAAAGAGGATTTCTGCCCAAGAAGGAAGAAATAAAATGGCTGTTTTTTGATGTTGGCTCGACGTTGGTTGATGAAAGCAAAGTTTATGAAGACAGGATGAAAAGGATAGCGGATTTATCAGGTTTAACTTACGAGCAAATTAATAAATATGCCATGTCGTTTTATAAAGAAAACAAAAAAGGAGATTTAGAGGTAGCAAGGCAATTGGGGGTGAAATTACCTAAATGGGAATCGCAATATGAGAGGCTGTATACAGATACTAAAGATTGTTTGAAAAAGTTAAGTAGAATTTATAAAATTGGTGTAATTGCAAACCAATCACTAGGAACTTCTGAGAGATTAGAAAATCTTGGAGTACGAAAATATCTTGATTTGATCATCGCATCAGCAGAAGAAGGTGTTTCAAAACCAGATAGGCGAATATTTGAAATTGCATTGGAAAGAAGCCGTTGCAGACCAGAGAATGCAGTTATGATTGGTGACCGTATTGATAATGATATTGTACCTGCAAAACAGTTGGGTATGAAAACTATATGGGTAAAACAGGGATTTGGAAGTTTGTGGAATATAACAGATGAGAGTGAAAAAGCTGATATTGAAGTTAATAATCTATCTGATATTTTGAATTTTTTATAGGAGACCAGTTATGAAATATGCAAAGAAATTAAGAAAAGGTGATAAAGTTGCAATAGTGAGTTTATCGAGTGGAATGCTAGGTGAAGCATTTTGTAGTCATAATATTGAAATTGGTGTTAAGAGATTAAGGGAATATGGTTTAGAACCATCGTTTATGCCAAATTCGCTAAAAGGAATTGAATATTTGAAGGCTAATCCCAAAGCAAGGGCAAAAGATTTAAAAGATGCTTTTATGGATGATTCAATTGCTGGCATTATACGTGCAATAGGCGGCGATGATACTTACAGACTTTTGCCATATTTGCTAGAGGATGAGGAATTTATTGATGCAGTTCACAAGAGTCCAAAATTGTTCACGGGTTTTTCAGATACTACGATTAATCATTTGATATTTTATAAGCTGGGACTATCTACATATTATGGACCTAATTTTATATGCGACTTAGCAGAAATCTCTGATGAAATGCTGCCATATAGTAAGAAGGCATTTGAAAGCTATATAGAAGGAAATGAATATCGTGAGATTACATCAAGTGAAATATGGTATCAGGAAAGAACTGATTTTTCAAAAGAGGCAGTTGGGACAGAGAGAATCTCACATAAAGAAGAGCATGGATTTGAGCTTTTACAAGGAAAAGACTACTTTGAGGGTAGATTGTTAGGTGGGTGTTTAGAGAGTTTATATGATATTTTGACAACAACGAGATATGAAAACGAAAAAGCAGTATGTGAAAAATATGGACTGTTTCCTGATATAGCGGAATGGAAAGAGAAGATTTTTTTTATTGAAACCTGTGAAGAAAAACCGGTGCCAGAGCAGTTTGAAAAAGAAGTTGCTATGATTAAAAAGAAGGGGGTATTTGATGTTGTCAGCGGAGTTCTGGTTGGAAAGCCACAGGATGAGGAATATTACGAAGAATATAAGGATATTCTTGTGAAGGTAGTAAATGATCCGGATTTACCGATTGTTTACAATGTGAATTTTGGACATGCAACTCCAAGATGCGTTTTGCAGTATGGTGCTATGGCTAGAGTGGATATGAAAAGGAAAATAATAAAATGTGAGGTAATGTAAATATGCTAAGATTAAGACCATACAATAAAAATGATGCAGAAATAATTATGTCGTGGATAAAGGGAGAGAATGCTTTTTGTAAATGGACAGCAGGAGTTTTAGGTGAATATCCAATTTCTGCGGAGCAGTTCAATATGGTAAGTAATCTTATGGCATTTACTGCTATTGATGATAATGAGATAGTGGGATTTTTTACCATGAGAAGACCGAATGAATTTTATGAGGAATTACGGTTTGGCTTTGTAATTGTTGATTCGAAAAAACGTGGGCAGGGATATGGAAAAAATATGCTGAAATTAGGCTTAAAATATGCTAAAGAAATATTTGGTGCTAATAAAGTTTCATTAGGAGTTTTTGAGAATAATGAATCAGCTTATTATTGCTATAAGGCAATAGGTTTTGAGGATGTATCTCAAGATGAAATAGAAAAGTATACTGTAATTGGAGAAGAATGGAATTGCTTAGAATTGGAAATGAAACTATAAAATAAGATTTATAGCTGACTTGAAAAAGTAAATTCCAGTGCAGGGGTAAATTCCACCACGCTTTAAAATTCTTTGATTTTTTAGAATTGTGGGAGGCTAAATCCTTATAAAACTGCTATAATTAGATTAACTTTCCATAAAACATCTTACTTTCAGGCATGGCAAACAAGCCTCTGGGGAGTTTCTGTGCGAAACTAAATTCCACAGGCCGCATTCAAAAAATGTGAATTGTTAAGTTCCAGCCTGACAGCAGATTTTTATGCTAAGTTAGTGGTTAAAGCGTATCAGCTTAGGCGTCAGATTGACCTCATCGGGTGGAATCGGCCTAAGCTGAAGTGCTTTTAAGATGTCTATACCATAGTTTTCAAGTGCTACATCATACGGTGTTCGACCACCAAGGCTTTCTCTTGGGGTTGCATTTATGTGGTCTACGATAGTTCTTAAATCCCATTGTGTGAGATATTCAAAGCTAGTCTTTTTAGGAAGAATCATTCGAAGCATGGTATGTGTTTGTTCGATGCCGCCTTTTTGACCGCTTCTCATCGGATCACAGTAATAGATGCTTGACCGCATAATGCCATTAATGCCGTTTTCGAGAGACTCCGGATCTCCGAATTCGGATCCGCGATCCGTAAGAATCGTGTTGAATAAGGTTAAAAAATCATATGTGCCAAGCTGGTGTTCCAACTTGTTAAAAACAAGTTTTACGGCACCTTTGGTGCATCTGTTCATAATGAATGCAAGAAACAGTTTTTCACGGGTTAAGAAGAATGTCAGGATGACACGATTTGAGTCCTGTGATGAGTGAACGGTATCCATTTCAGCAAAATGGTCAAGTTCAAGGGCTTGAAAATCAGAAAACATACGTCTGATAAAAACGGATCTGTTTTTGATCTGGGTCTTGTGTACTTTGCGGGGGTTGAATTTTACCTGACGTTTCAGATCGATGTTTCTTGCGGACAGGATTCCTTTATCAAGGTAAGAATATAGAGTTCTCACGGACATATCGAGTTCTGGATGATTCGTTATAATCTGATATGGAGACTGGCCCTGAAAAATCAGGGGCGTGATGACCATATCTTTCTGATGCAGTTTGTGTCTGGTCATGTTTATACCGGCCCTGGACTGTGAAAGACATTCTTTGTATTTGCGGTCAGCAAAAATAGCATCATAGCGGTATTTGTGGGCAATCGTGCAGTGATTGATTGCTTGTGGACAACCATTACACACATAAGGTGCTTTATCGAGTCGGTTACATCGTTCTTTGACAAAGTCCGGACATGTCTGGTTGCAGGTTGGACAGGTGGTACATTTGACACCGCAGAGAATGATCTTGCCACAGGCATTGACTTTTTTGCAATGATATCTGTGGACGCAAAAGTTATGTGCATTGTTAAAACAGCCTTTGTGATACTAGTCGCTGAGCCTGTGCAGCCTAAATTCTTTTGAGATTGTTGTTGGATCTTTACAAAGATATCTTGCAATGTCCTTAAAAGAACAGCCAGCGTTTAGGGATTTTTCAATGTATTTGCAATCTTCGAAAGTAAGATGTTTTTGATTACCGGGAATATATTTGCTCATGCTAGTTCTCCTTCTACTGCTGTCAGAAGGCCAACATGAGCATACCATTTATGATATGAAAGATTTAACTCCACTTGTGCAGAAAAGAATTCCACTGTATAAATGGATGGTAGAATTAAACTTTGCAATTTTCATAGGAATTATAATTAAGTCAGATATTTGTATTAATATGCTATTTATAGTATAATAGACAGAAAAAAGGGGGATTGAGTTATATGAAGATTGATTTATCGTCAGTTAATATTTTTGAGGACAATGAGCTGGAATTAGATAAAAAGATTACTTTTATTTTCGGAAAAAATGGAACGGGAAAATCGACAATTACAGAAGAAATCAAGAAATTAAATTCAGATTATGATGTTTCGGTTTTTCAGGGATTTAATAATATTATTGATGAAAATCATCGGTTAAATGCTGTTGTGTTAGGTGAAGAAAATTTGGTTATAAATACCCAGATTGAACAAAAGAAAAAAGAAATTGAGCTAAAGCAGGACGAAATTGATAAGATAAGTAAAACTTTATCTGAACCGGAAGTGGAGGAAGATTCAAATTTTTGGACTAGAAAACGAAATGCACAAGAAGCATATAGAGTAGCGGAGAAAAAACTGGATGATTTTTATACACAATCAGCATCAACTATTAAAAATAAGAAAAATCCACAAATTGCAAAAACATCTTATAATAAGAGAAATTTTCAAGATGATTTACAGTCCGCAGCATTACTCCAGGATGATGAAAAGAAAGAGTTAATAGAAACTATAAAATCTGAGGTTAAAACTGCTCCGAATATCCTTTTTCCATGTGAAGATATGACACAACTTTTGAATGAAATAAATAGTATTTTACAAAAAACAGTAACGGAAAGAGTAAAAGTTAAAAGGATAGACAATAATCCGGAAAAAAGAGAATTTGCAAAAAGAGGACTAAAACTGCATAAAAAGGGGGAAGTGTGCGCTTTCTGCGGAAATGAAATAAAAGATGATGTTTTCGATGAATTAGAAAGTTATTTTTCGGCAGATGAGGTAAAAGAGTTTCAAATGCAAATTGCTGAAAAGATAGAAAGTATAGATTTAATAATGAAAAACGTTTCTGGCATTCAGGTATCAATTGCGGATTTCTATCCAGCCTATATAAAAGAAGCAACGACAATAAAAGAAGAAATAGAGATTATAAAAAAATCTTATATGGTATTTCTCACTAAAATGAAAAAAGTACTTGATGATAAACAAAAATATCTCTTCGAGTCTAGGAATGAAGTAGAAGATGAGGTGCCAAAAAGTTTTTCTGATGTTGAAAAAAAGTATAGGGATATTCAAAAAAGTAACAATGAAAACGATATAGAAGCAAAAAAACAGGAGTCAATAAGAAAGATACGTTGTCATTATGTAAAGCAGCTAATAGATGAATTTGATTATTTTTCTAAGAAAGCTGAAGCGGATACTTTGCTAATCGAAATGAATCAAAGGGAAAAAGAGTTTGATGATGAAAAAAGTAAAATTGATGGTCATGGCGGTCTGAAAGATAGTATAACTAATATTTTGGCAGAAATAACAGATTTGCAGAATCAAACTAAGAATGAATCTATATTGGCTGATAATATAAACAAGAAATTGTTACATATGGTATCTTTTAAATTGGAACATTTTGAAGATTCAGAGTCTAAGGGATTTTATAAAGTTAAAGACTGCAATACTAATGCGATTAGAGATATAACAGAATTGTCTACAGGTGAAAAAAATGTAATTGCATTTTTATATTTTCTCGAAAAATTAGATGAGGTTAAAGAGACTCCTGTTAATAAGCCTAGAATAATAGTTTTTGATGATCCAATGAATTCTAATGATGATGGAATGCAATATTTAATAATAGAGGAATTACAGACACTGATGAAGAAATTATTAGAAACAGATCATTTTATTTTGCTGACACATAATAAGCATTTCTACATTAATGTTAGATATAATCATAAGTACAATAAGGATAAATTTATTAGATTTCATTCAAATGGCACAAAAACACAAATAATTACTTTAGTGAAAGATGAGGATGATTTTAAAACGAGCTATGAATCATTATGGATTGAACTTAAACTTTTGTATGAATATGACGTAACGTCGGCAGATATGTTACTAAATCCTATAAGAAGAATTATTGAAACATTTACAAAGTTTAATGCACTTGACAAAACAAATTTCTGTAATGAGGTATCTGGAGCAAAAAAATTGTTTGATGTAAATTCTCATTCTATTGATGATATAGAAGCAGAACTAAATGGCAAAACCAAGCAGGAAGTTATACAGATGTTTTATGATTGCTTTGCAAAAAATGATTATGGAAATCACTTTTTGAAATATTGGAAGAATGTTAGTATTGATGAAACAGGCAAATTAGTAATGGAAAACTGAAAAATATTATTGATTGCTTAGTAAATATGGCTCTATTTTGGCTCTAAAAATTTGGGACGAGGTACATAAAAATGCAAAATACGATGAATACGAAGAATAAAACACACAAATGTGTACCGTGAAACAACCAGATTAATCTCTCCGCCCAAGAGTTTGAGTAATGTACATATCACAGGGCACATCACATTATCCTGTAAAAGGCAAAAATGATTATCCTATCAGCAACAGAGAGTAATACCGCAGCGTAGCTTTGTTGCTGTTCTTTTTTGTCATTTCTGCCCCGGTCACACAGGATTCTGACTCAGATAAAATGAGGCGTAAATAAGCAACGTGATATCGGCAAAAGCTGTAAAAATCCACGTTGAATTTTACAGTTTTCTGTATATAATAGAAGTAGACGAAACATCACTGCATGAGTTTGCTGCGAAACTACAAGGGCATGGGTAACACTGCGAAACGTTGATATTTCCTGGTGTTGCAGGGTGTGAGGGATGCTTTGGACGATGCTGCGAAAGTGACATTGCGATAGTGCTGCTGTGTAAGATGATACTGTTATATTGGACGCGATAGAAGTTGGGTTGTCAGGATTACCACTGCGGAATGTGCTGTGGAATTGCGCTGCAGTGCCGGAGGGTTTTGCAGTGTGGCTTTGCAGTGTGGCTTTGCTGTGGGATGTGAGGATAGTGAGGATACTGGATTTTGCCCTTTGAGGATAATGTGGTGTGCCCCGGAACATAGTATATTTTCAATATGCCGTTTTTGGGAAAAGCGGCAACTGCCCGCAAACCCAGTAAAATCAAGGGTTACAGCGATTTTATGATTTTTCCCCAAAATAAAAAATTTCCCCTAAATCTTGTTTTTGGGGATTTTTTTATGTTTTTGGGAACATTTTTGGGAAATCGGTGGGGGCGGTGTCTCACTTCCCCAACGGGGAGGAACGGCGAAAATAAATATTCATTTACAGAAATTGGGAAATTGGTTTTTTACTCAAATCTATTTCCTGATTTTTTAATAGCATAAAAATAGATTTTCTAAAAATCCTAATTTCCCAATACTTCGTCTTTTTTTCTTCCAGCATTTTTATATATTTTCTAACTGTACCTCTGTTTAGTCCGGTTATCCGTGCAAGCTCCGACTGGTTGATTTTGTGCTTCTCGTAAAGTAGATAACTTTTCATGAAACGCTGGGGGATATCTGCAACGGTCGTGTGGGGACGTCCGATGACTTTCCCCTTGGCGGCGGCATTTCGCATTCCTGAGGTGACACGTTCGGAAATCATGTTGCGTTCCAGTTCGCAAATACGCCCATCATCTTGACCATGCCTTCAACCATCGGGTCTAAGGTATCCCCTGTACAGTCCACCTCAAAGGTGCCAAGGATGAGTTTTAAATGTTTCTCCTTGGCAATGTCGATAATCTCAATCAAGTCCTTTGTAGAGGAAAATCGAATTATCAAGAAGCAGAATGCAATATTGAAAAAGTTGCAGGAAGTGTTTGGACAGGTTGGAATTTTATTAAAGTAATGGAAGGATCGATTGAATGACATTAGAAGAAAGCAGAGAAGTTATTCCGCTGATGGAGAATATGATAAACCAGATCGAGGAACAACAGGAACTTATAAAGGGGACGTTTTTGCGTTCCCTTTTAATATTCTACCTTCGAGGGGTGTGTTTTTTCTCTAAAATAGAGTATGATCAATAAAAAAGGAGGTAGATGGATGGATCTTATTAAAATTGGAAGATATATTGCAAGTAAACGAAAGTCCCTGGGGATGACACAAAAGCAACTGGCAGAAAAATTAGGTATGAGTGATAAGTCTGTTTCTAAATGGGAGCGAGGAGTTTGCCTGCCGGATGTATCTGTTTATAAAGAACTTTGTTCAATTCTTGGTATTAGCCTCAATGAGTTTCTGGCGGGAGAAGATATAGCCCAAGAGAATTTGATTCAGAAGTCAGAAACAAATATTATTGAAGTAATCAAAGACAATATAAATAAAGAGAAATGTCTAAAGGTTATGAAATATATATTATTAGTTATATCTATTTTTGCGTTATCAGTACTTGGATTTGCCATATACCGTTTGAAAAAACCACAGAATTATATTTCTCCTGTTGCAAAGGATAGCATAGAAATGCAGACCGCAGAACTGCTTGCCGGACCGGATGGAGCATTTGTCTACAAGTTTATCACAACGGATGAATATAAAAAACTTAGATTACATATTTATCGATACGAATCAGGAAAATTGAGTGATCAGGACAAAGTTGAAATGGGATTTGAAGATATTAGTTCGCCCCAAAGTGGTGAAATTGTAATGGTACCTGATTTCAATAATTATGTAATTAAGTTAATTATTTCTGGAGGTGGTAGTAGGTTGTCAACAGAAATTCCTGTTTTAGAAAATGTAGAAAATAGAGAATACTATGGCAGAACAGCAACTGAAATAAAAAATGTCGTAGACATTAAATATAATAAGCAGCAACCACTCATTGCTTTTGTTTATGATAATGACGAAATGAATGTTCCAACTTTAGACAATTTTATAAATAGCCAAACAGATTTTCTTTCAAAAAATGATTATGTGTACTATGTAGCATTTGAGTTTTGTAAGTAATAGATATATACGGAGAAGCATCGGCGAACAAATTTCACTTCACAACGAACACCCTGCTGTTCGGCTATACACTTCCCACTATCCGTGATCAAGGAATGTTTCTTCTATTGTTGAAACCGTTTTATCTCTTACCTTTTCTGATAAAATAATAAGGCTGAACTGTTACAAATCAACAGAGGAAAATGTAAAAAAGCTTGCAAATCCACCTTCTTTCCTTTAATATATTGACAAAAATATAGAAAGGGAAGAAGGTATGTTTCAAACGATTATTAGTACAATCAGTTCTTTTATGTACAGCAAGCTGCTGGTCATTATACTGATTGGTGCGGGAATGTATTTTACAGTCCGCACCAGATTTCCGCAGGTAAGATTATTTAAGAGAGCTTGTGGATCCGTAATGGAAAAGCCAGAGGATAAAAAGGCAATTTCCTCTTTTCAGGCACTTATGGTTTCAACAGCATCCCGTGTGGGAACGGGAAATATTGTCGGAGTTTCATCGGCGATTTGTATAGGAGGATTTGGTTCTGTATTCTGGATGTGGGTGATTGCGATCATCGGAAGTGCATCTGCTCTGATCGAGAGTACATTGGCACAGATTTATAAGAAAAAAGGCGAAGACGGAAGCTGTTATGGAGGACCGGCTTACTATATTGAAGCGGCACTTCATTGTCGCCCGCTGGCAATTGTTTTCTGCGTTGCAATGATTTTAACCTACGCATTTGGATTTAATATGCTGGCATCTTATAATCTGCAGTCTACATTTTCAGTATTTTCCTTTTATGAAGCAAAGATAAGTCCCTGGATTATCGGTGGAATTTTGGCAGTGCTGACAGGCTGGTGTCTGCTTGGCGGCGGATCACGTATCGTAAAAGTAACGTCAATGGTTGTACCGGTAATGGGGATTGCGTATATCGGAATTTCACTTTTGGTAGTAATTATCAATATTCAGAATGTGCCTGCAATGTTTGTGCGCATTTTTGAAGAAGCATTTGATTTTAAAGCAATTTTTGGAGCATTTTCCGGTTCGGCCATGATGCAGGGAATCCGCCGGGGTCTCTATTCCAATGAGGCAGGTATCGGTTCGGCTCCGAATGCATCGGCTGCGGCAAATGTCAGCCATCCGGTAAAACAGGGGCTGGTACAGATGTTATCCGTATTTATTGATACCTTGTTGCTTTGTACAGCAACAGCTATGATGTGTATGTCATCCGGGATTGATCCGGCAAAAGAATTGCAGGGAGCACCATGGGTGCAGGCATCACTTCAGGAATCACTTGGTTCTTTCGGGCCGATCTTTATTACAGTTGCAATGGTATTTTTTGCATTTACAACTCTGCTCGGAAACTGTTTCTATTGTGACAATCTTTTAATCTACATTCACAAAAAACAGCCGGGAAAAGCTTTTATGAAAGGCTTCAGACTGGTATCGGCACTTGCAATCTTTCTGGGAGCAGGAATGGAAATGTCTCTTTTGTGGGATCTTTCCGATGTACTGATGGGTGTTATGGCGCTCATTAACATTCCGGTTATTCTGATTTTATCAGGAATTGCAGTTAAAGCGATCCAAGATTATGAAGTGCAGTTAAAACAAGGAATCAACCCGGTTTTTAAAAGTACAGACATCGGTCTTAGTCAAAAAACAGATTTCTGGAGCTAATTTTAACAAAATCAAAAAGACAAAATCCTGTTCAATATATGAATATGAGCAGGATTTTTCTATATACAACAATATTTTTTACAATATTTCCTTTGATTATCCGGAAAATTTTTCACTGTAATGACTATTCATATCCTCCCAGTCCATGAACAATACATAAAATACTTTGCCATATTGCTGGCTCTCAACAATTCTCCCATGGTCAAGCACAGACAGATACGATCCATCCGCTCTTCGTAAATGAAAGTGGATATAGTCATTTCCATTGCCATTATCAATCTGTTTCCAAATGCTTGCTTCTATCTTCTTCTGCTCATCTTCGCGTATCAGGTTGCGGAAACTTTTCTTTGTAAGTCTGAATAGTTCATCCATATCTTTATACCCGGCCATATGAAGAAACTCCTGATTTGCATAAAAGAGTTCGTCATCTTCTTTGTCTGCTCTGTATATGATAAATGCTCCTGGAAGGTTCTCGGAGATATCCTTGAATGCAAATCCAAGTTGTTTACGAGCCCTTAATTCAAGCCCTTCCTTATAAGCCATACAGCCATTTTTCCCATGAAGTTTTATTTCGTAAAGGGCTGCATCTGCACAGCGCATAAGCTGTGAACGATTAGACGCAAATGTCGGATATTCCGCATATCCAAGAGAAATATAAAATTGATGTTCTTTTCCCTTGTATGAAAATGTCTTTGGAGCCATAGTGAATTGCTGTAGCTTCTCTTTTACATCCTCGTAGGAATAATTTTTTAAAAGAATACAGAACTCATCTCCACCATTTCTTCCTAGTAACGCATCAGACGGGAAAAAAGCTTTCATACTGTCTGCCAGACTCCTTAATGCTTTGTCTCCGTAAACATGTCCATAGATATCATTAATAAATTTAAAATCATCAATATCAAGAAGTACAGCCACAAATTTCGCTTTCGGATTTTTATTAATCATCTTTTCTGCCAGTTCATCGAATCCATAGCGATTGTAAATACCTGTAAGAGAATCTGTGTGCGCCAGTATTTGAAATTTGTTTTTATTTTCTTTTGATACCAGCCATACCCGGGTAAGAACTGCCAAAAGCAAGGTAATCGCAATAAAGAAAACACTGATTACTGCTATTAATGTATTGTTTCCCCAGCCATTTTCAGGCATTACTTCAAACTTCCAGTTCTCCGTTCCTATCGTAAAGTCATAGGAAACCGGATTCGTTAATTGACGATCTGACTGATAAACAACTTTATAATGATCACTCCATGGATTATCCGTTTTTGAAAGACTATATTCATATCCAAATTTCGAAAGTGCACTTGTCGCATCTGAAAAAATATCCGGAACACGAAGGATAACAATGGTAAATCCCCAAAAATATTCCTGCCCGTTTTCATCTTTCAGATAAATAGGATTGCGGACAGCAATTCCATATCCACCCTGTTTCAATTCAAAAGGCCCCTGTGTAACGATTGTATGATGATCTCTTGCATATATGGAAATTTCACCACGGTCTTTATCATGAATCAGATCAATCTTACCTGTCTCATTTCCCTCGGCCGGATAAATATCCGTTACAATACCAGCCGGAGCAAGCTGTACGCTTTCAACAGAATCCGACATAATATTTTTTGCAATTGTGTCAAATTGATTGATTTCTCCATTTTCACTGATCAAAAGCTGTTTCAGAACATCTGTAATCTCTATTCCATTTGTAATCTCATTCTTTATACGTTCCCCATAGGTTGTTACATTTAATTGTGCTGTTGTGCGGCTCTGCTCTTTTTCATGGGTATCTGTTTTGTATACAACTAAACTAACAAGGCATATGCCCAGTAAAAAAACGATAAGAGGCACAAGCGTTTTTTTCTTCACCTGATTTACCTCGTTTTATCCATCTGATGTTTTTATAATAAAGCATTATATCACAGAAGTAAAAAATTTGAATAGATTTTGCCCAAAAAGTTATAGGACGTTTTTCTATTGTACTGATAACGTTTTCCTTGCGTACAATGGAAATATTGGTGTAAAATGCAATTAGTTCTTAACGTAATTTTAAATGATTGAAGATGACGAGGCAACCGCAAATGAAAAAAAGAAGTAGCGCTTCTAAACAAATAAAAAAATACAGTTTGATTGTTGGATTACTTGTTTTTATGGCATCCTTTCTTTTTGGATGTATTAGTTTAAAGAACCTGGAAAAAGGGAAAAAGACAGCTGCCACTTATACTGCCCAAAGTACAGTAAGACGAATCAATGCACAATTGAATCAGTATGTTGAACTTTCAGAGTTTCTTGGAAATGTAGTTCTCGCAGGATATAACCTGGATCAGACTTCATTTTCAGAATTGGCGGAAATGCTTCCAAATGAGAATGGTATTGTGAAAGCTTTTGAACTTGCACCAAATGGAGTTGTTACTGATGTTTTTCCACAGCAGGAAAATGAGAAAGCCTTTGGAATAAATATGCTGACAGATCATAACCGTAAGGAAGATGCAAACCGTGCGAAAGAAACCGGAAACTATACACTTGGCGGTCCATATAAATTAAAACAAGGAGGAACCGGTGCTTTACTGTTCCATCCGGTTTATAAAAGTGATTCTATTGACAATGACTCTTTTTGGGGATTTGTAATCATGGTCATTGACTGGGATAAATTTATAGATGAAATAGGTTTGGAGCGATTAAATGAAGCTTCCTATTGCTATGAAATATGGACAACCGATGATACTACAGGCAACCGAGTTGTCCTGACTCAAAGTCAGAAACACATACCTAAGAACAGTCTTACAGTAGAATGCGAGATTCCTAATGATACATGGTATGTAGATATTGTACCAGACGAAGGCTGGATTTCCATTTATCAATGGATTGCTGTTATTGCCTTTTCCTGTATAACGTCCTTAATGAGCGCCACTATTTTTAATCAGGTGCACAGTAAAAAATATCGTGAAGACCAGTATGCAGTGGAACTGAAAAAGTCCGCTGAACAAGCAAGAGAAGCAAGTGAGGCAAAAACTCGATTTCTGTTTAATATGAGCCATGACATCCGAACCCCGATGAATGCGATCATTGGTTTTTCAGATCTTCTCGGAAAGAATCTTGACAACGAAGAAAAGGTACGAGAATATTTGGGAAAGATTAAGTCTTCCGGCAACATTCTGATGAGAATCATCGATCAGGTTCTGGAAGTGGCGCGTATTGAAAGCCGAACTGCTATATTAAAAACAGAAGCAGCAAATTTGAGCGAATTATTTTATTCGGTAAATACAGTATTAGAATCTGATATCCAAATGAAAGGTATCCACTGTTCTATCGATACAAATGTTCAACATAAATATGCATTTTGTGATAAGACAAAGCTCCAGGAAATATATTTGAATATCATGAGCAATGCCATCAAGTATACTTCTGACGGTCATGCGATTCATGTGACTATTAATGAGACGAATTTCGATGATAAAAAAGCACGGTATGTATTTGTCTGCGAAGATACTGGAATTGGAATGGCCTCGGAATACCTTCCACATATCTTCGATGAATTTTCCAGAGAACATACAGCTACGGAGAATAAAGTCAGCGGTACAGGTCTTGGTCTTTCTATCGTGAAATCCTTTGTCGAACTGATGAATGGTAGGATTCATGTGGAAAGTGAGCCGGGAAAAGGAACAAAATTTACAGTAGAAATCCCACTGGAACTTGCTTCTGAAGAGGATATATGCAAAAAAGAACTGCCAGAGCAAACATTTATGACCGATAAGAATATTGGAAAGCATATTCTTCTTGCAGAAGATAATGAATTAAATGCCGAAATTGCGATGGAGCTATTAAAAGAAGAGGGCTTTCTGATTGACTGGGTCAAAGACGGTCAGGAATGTTATGATAAACTGGAAGAAGCGGATGAAGGATACTATGATCTGATTCTTATGGACATTCAGATGCCTATCTTGAATGGCTATGATACAACCGCAAAGATAAGGCATATGGAAAACTCGAAAAAGGCAGCCACACCTATCGTTGCCATGACCGCAAATTCCTTTGACGAAGATATTGAGATGACTAAAAAAGCAGGAATGAATGGATTCATTGCAAAACCATTAGATGCGGAAAAAATGTTCATTATATTAAAACAGAGTATTGTAGAGAATTAGTTATAGAATTAAGAATGCCTTAGAAGTATGTCATGCAAAAAATATCATTCATCGTGATATCAAGCCGGCAAATATTATGGTCTTCCCAAAAGGTTACTTTAAACTGGGAGATTTTGGTGTTGCCAGACAGCAGATTTCAGGAACTATGACCGTGATTGGCTCTTATGATTTTATGGCACCCGAAGTTTACAAAGGAATGCCTTATAATCAGACTGCAGACATTTATTCCCTCGGTATGGTTCTTTATTATCTGGCAAATGATTTCAAACTGCCTTTTTCTGAAATTCAAAGCTCCATAGACCGGATAAACCGGCGTATGAACGAAGACACTGAATGGGAGTGGAAGCAGAAACTGCCAATCTGGGGACTTACAACAAATATAAAGAATAAAATGTCCGAAGAAATCCTCTATGATACCGTAATGACCGCCTGTGCTAATGACCCGAAAGCACGATATCAATCAGCGACGGCAATGAAACGGGATTTAATAATATGCATGGATAAAATCTGTACATTAGAAAAAAGGAAGGATAACTGAGAAGCTGCGAAGAAGAAATAAAAGAAGAACCTTGGACTTTGATTGCCTTGGTTCTTCCTTTTCTTCTCTCCTGTTAGTTTTCCACGTTATAGTCTCTGGTTCATGTATTTTTCCACATTAAAGTAGCCATTATAATTATCCTTAATTATAATGGCTACTTTATATTAAATTTCATTATATTCATATTTTTTATTATCGGAGGTTTCTGTTGATCTTGTTCCCTGCCTGTTTTCCTTTCTTTTAGAACTATAACATGTAATTCAAAGTCGCCGATTTACGCTTCATTGATTTGATTTATATAACCCTCATCTTCTATATTGAAGTTCCTTACTATTCCCTATCTATAACTTTCTCATAGTAGTTATCGCTATCATTCTCTTCCATGAGATTCTTCAATATACTCTACGACCATCCAGCTATTCCGTCTATAGCATCTCTTCTTTATAGAACTCATTTTTTATATAAATCTCGATTAGTTCGATGTTTCTTTACACATCTTCTAATTCCTTGAATTACTGCGGTATCTTTATCCTCAATATGTTCTGCAAATGTTTTCTCTTTTATACCGGTTATCTTTTCTTCTCCGATTTATCTTTTTTATTCAATCTTCTTACCGGATTTTTATGATCTATGGTTAAGGCTTATTCTGTGGGAACTTCCATTTGCCATACCACCAACATATTGACTATTTATAGATTCTGAATTGTCCAACGGTTTAAGCCTCCTTCCTTTCTATTTCGTTCGTCCCTTTCTCGTCAGGACTTCTATCGATGATTCCTAAGGAATTATTCTATCAAATCTTCTTATACGAATTTCGATTTAACCTTTTGGGTTATTTTAGGTTATTCTATCTTAATCTAAAATTTTTTGATTTAATTTTCGATTTAATCTTTTCATTAAATTTTTTTACTGAACTTTTTTGGTTCTTCTTTATCGTTTAATTTTTTTGATCATATCTTATATTAAATCTTTTTTGATTTGATATTTTGTTTTCCTTTGGATTGACTATATAATACCATCTAGGTTTTGTTTTGTCAATACTATTTATGATATTTATTTTAATTAATTTATAATTGTATTATTTACATAGAATATTCTGTATATTTATATTTTATCAAGTTGTTTTCTGATGATGTTTCATGATTTTAGTGTGTGATACATAACCGTCTAATACACAAGAGAGCAGGTAATCCCCTGCTCTCTTGTTATCTTACATTTTCAGTCTTATAATCATCTTATAGTCAGATACTAATAATTAATATAGCCCTGAAGCCACATATTTGCCTTAAATCTGCGTCCTACTGCCGGTTCCCCAAGAAGTCTCTGTCTCGGCACGCAAACGTCAAATACAAGGCCATTTACGTCTAATTTCATCACGTAAACATTTTCCCCTGTATACTCATTCATGATTTCATGGAGTTCCTGGATCTCACCTAATATAGAATATCGGTCACACTCCACACTATACGGCATGATGTATGTATCCACAATACTGAATACGTCTTCCGTCACCAGTCGCCTTGACACCTTTGAGTAAGTATCAATGTCTTCCAGTGTGAGCGTCTCGATTGCATTGGGATCTCCGGATTTTGCAGCAGAGAGAAGCTGCATGCGGTTATACACCTCTTCTCTCTGTCGTTCTTTTTGTGAATGATCTTTCTTTACCGGCAGCAATATAGTTCCTGACTCGCATAATCCTGCAAGTGTTACAGATGTATAGTTCATCTTGTTACCGCTCAATTGCTTTTCCTTCAAATACTGTGGCACATTTTGCAGATAAAATATAATCGTAATTCCGATTTTTGCATCTTCACAGATTCCTACATAAGCCTCTCTGTCCATTCTGCGCTCAATCGTGATATCTGCATAGGACGTGATTCCTGTTCCAAGAAAATATGGATAATAATATCTTTTCGTAAAGTTATCCACAGAATCCATGTCTCCGCACAGACATATCCCCATTCCAGGTCCGAATTCCTTCTGATATTCACAAAAATCTAATTCTTCGTCCTGATATACAAGCTCATGACACGTATATTGCTGTTCTACTTTATCCAGTATCTCATATAATTCTTTTTTTGACTTCATGCTGCCAAATCCTATGGCATTCAGATATTGATGCATTTTTATTTCCTTTTGATTTCAGTCATTCCACCCATATATGGACGAAGTACCTCTGGGATTCTTACAGAACCATCTGCCTGAAGATTGTTCTCCAGAAATGCAATCAGCATTCTTGGTGGTGCTACTACAGTATTATTCAGTGTGTTTGCAAAATATTTGTTTCCATCAGCGTCTTTTACACGGATTCCAAGTCTTCTTGCCTGAGCATCTCCAAGGTTAGAGCAGCTTCCGACCTCGAAGTATTTCTTCTGTCTTGGTGACCATGCCTCAACGTCACAGGATTTTACTTTCAGATCTGCCAGATCTCCGGAGCAGCACTCAAGTGTACGGACCGGGATATCCATAGAACGGAACAGATCTACTGTGTTCTGCCATAATTTGTCATACCACATCTTGCTCTCTTCCGGTTTACATACAACGATCATTTCCTGTTTCTCAAACTGGTGGATACGGTATACTCCTCTTTCCTCGATACCATGTGCTCCTTTTTCTTTACGGAAACATGGAGAATAACTTGTAAGTGTCTGTGGAAGCTGATCCTCTGTCAGCATTGTATCGATGAATTTACCAATCATGGAATGCTCACTTGTACCGATCAGATACAGGTCTTCACCCTCTATTTTGTACATCATGGCATCCATCTCTGCAAAGCTCATAACTCCTGTTACTACATTACTTCTGATCATAAATGGAGGAATGCAGTAAGTAAATCCTCTGTCGATCATGAAATCTCTTGCATAAGAAATAACTGCAGAGTGAAGTCTTGCAATATCTCCCATAAGGTAATAGAATCCATTTCCGGCTACTTTTCCGGCACTTTCAAGGTCGATTCCATTAAAGCTTTCCATAATATCTGTATGATATGGAATTTCGTAATCAGGTACGACCGGCTCACCGAATTTTTCAATTTCAACGTTCTCGCTGTCGTCTTTTCCAATTGGTACAGAAGGATCAATAATATTTGGAATAATCATCATATTCTGTTTGATTTTAGCTTCTACTTCTTTTTCTTCTTTAGATAAAGCCTCTACTCGTTCTGCATTTTCCTGAACTTTTTTCTTTAACTCTTCTGCTTCTTCTTTCTTTCCCTGTGCCATACATGCACCAATCTGTTTGGAAATCTGATTCTTATCAGCACGAAGAGCCTCTACTTCCTGTTTAATCTCACGATTTCTCTGATCTAATTCGATAACTTCATCAACCAGTGGAAGCTTATCATCCTGGAATTTATTTTTGATATTCTGTTTTACGACCTCCGGGTTATTTCTGACAAATTTGATATCTAACATCTCTCATATCCTCCTTATTTTTCAATAATCTCGCTTTTTTCAATCTTTTCTATATCATGGAAGATGGCTTTATCCAGTGCCTCTGCCTCTTCCTCAGCAAGCTCTACATAGCTTTCACCTTTTACGATTTCTTTCACATAAGTGTAACATCCTTCACGACTGTGCATTGCATTGATGATCCAGCCGCTGTCATTTCCATCCAGCATAGCAAGTGCAAAACTCAGTTTTCCACCCATCTCGTTAAATGCATCGTATTTTACAATTCCGACTTTCTGGTAATTTGTCTCTAATTTACGGTTTAACTCACGGATTTCTGTTCTGTTCTGCTTTGTAAACTTAAGAACCGCCTCTGCTTCCTCGAATTTATCTTTCAGACTCTGCTCAAGGGATTTTCCATCTTTCCCTTTCATAAATGTTGCATAGCTGTTTTTCAAACGATTGTATTTCATGGTTACATTTACATATAGTATAAACAAAACTACGAATAGAATCAGCATAAACAGGAAAATAAATGCTGGATCTATCCCTAGTGCATTCAGTATCTTGCTTTCCATATTATTCTTCCTTTCCAATGCTCATAATCATATCGAACATTCGTTCTAATTCCTCATCAGAATAGTATTCTATCTCTATTTTACCTTTTCCATTTCCTTTAGATGCTATACTAACTTTTGTACCCATAACTTCTTTCATTTTATTCGCAAGGTCTTTATAAATGAAATCATTTACGGTCTTTACTTTTTCTTTTGGCTTTTTCGGATTTTTGATTTCTTTTACAAGCTTTTCTGTATCACGTACACTTAATTTTTCATCAAATATCCGGTTTGCCAGATTATACTGTTCGTCCTTATCGTCAATTGCAAGTAATGCTCTTGCATGTCCGGTCGAAATCATGTCATCAATAATCATTTGCTGAACACGCTCGTCCAATTTCAGAAGTCGCATAGAGTTTGTGACTGCAGTTCTGCTTTTTGATACACGCTCGGCCACTTCATCCTGTTTCAGGTTAAATTCTTCCAACAATCTCTTAAACGCCATTGCTTCTTCAATTGGATTTAAGTTTTCTCTCTGGATATTTTCAATTAAACCGATTTCTACTATTTCCTGTTCTGTATACTCTTTTACAATAACAGGGACTTCTTTGACTCCGGCCTGTTTGGCAGCTCTCCAACGTCTCTCTCCTGCAATAATCTCATAATAATCTTTATTCTTTCTTACAAGAAGCGGTTGCAGTACTCCGAATTGTTTGATTGAATCTGCCAGTTCAAGAATTGCATCTTCATCAAACTTTTTACGCGGTTGATCTCGATTCGGCTCAACCATATTAATTTTCATCATTTGAATACCCGAACCTGACTCAGACTCCCTCTTTTCTTCAGCCGGCTCTTTTGCTAATGGCTTATTTGATTTCTCAGGAATCAGACTATCAAGTCCTTTTCCCAATCCTTTTTTCTTAACAGCCATGGGAACCTCCTTATTTTTTATTCTTCTCTTTCGATAACCTCATCGGCCAATCTCATATAGCTTTCTGCTCCTGTTGATTTTGGATCATACTTATTAATTGGCAATCCGTAACTTGGTGCCTCTGCCAGTCGAATATTTCTAGGAATTATAGTTTTATATATATTCTGTTGCAGATTGTCTTTTACATTCTCAACTACCTGAAGAGATAGATTCGTTCTGGCATCATACATTGTAAATACGACACCTTCCATTTTCAGACGCTTGTTTAATCTGTCTTTTACCAGATCAATCGTATGGATTAACTGCGAAAGTCCTTCCAATGCATAATACTCACACTGAATAGGCACTAATACTGATGTCGCTGCAGTCAACGCATTAATTGTCAGCATATTTAGTGATGGCGGACAATCAAGTATTATGTAGTCATATTTGCGTCGAAGCTTATCTGTAATTCCTTTTAATATAAATTCTTTATTATCGATGCCTACTAATTCGATTTCTGCACCGGAAAGATTAACATTAGATGGAATCAGGTCTACGTTTTCGACAACATTTTTTATAATCGTATCTTTCGTCTCGGCTTCTCCAAGGAGAAGTTCATACAATGTATTTTCTACAGAATTCTTGTCAACGCCAAGTCCACTGGTTGTATTACCCTGTGGGTCTATATCAATTGTAAGAACCTTCTTTCCCTTTTCTGCCAGACAGGCCGAAAGATTAATTGCAGTTGTTGATTTACCAACTCCGCCTTTCTGATTGGCAACTGCTATAATTCTTCCCAACTTCATTCCTCCTTTATGAGGTTTTATTTGTCATTGTGCGTATTGCAGATTTATTATAACACTTTTATTTTAATCCCGCCACATAATGTTTCACGTGAAACATAAAAAAAGAAATAAATTTTTTTAAAAAAATTGTTTAGTTTGTATGGCTCATGATTTTCTTGTAAAATCAATGTCCTCGCAGTATAATATCTTTATATATGTTTAGTGTTTTTTATAGCAATTCCAGAAAATAATGCAATTAAGACAGTTCAGCAGAGTGTGAAGGACAAGGAAGATATCTGCAGGCATGCTGACACAGGACAAAGATATCTGACACAGGACTTCACTCTCTGACGGGCTGAATTAATTGCAGTATTTTATGAAACTGCTATAGTTACTGTCACATGCTATTTTGTCATAAAATATATTCCTTAAAATAAGGTATGCAGTAACGTTTTAAACATTTGCTATGCTTAATAAAGGAGGCTGAAAATGAACAGAAACAAACATAAATTTCTTACATTTGCTGCTCTGATGACTGGTGCAACTGTTACAGTCCATCTGATCAACCGCACTGTTGCTGCTGCCGCACAGCTTAAACAGATGATTCATATTTCTGATGATA
>ERZ838399.1487-NODE-1487-length-21465-cov-16.843157_pt1 | contig 21465 bp, 21 predicted proteins | sample MGYA00519683_ERZ838399 | MGnify/ENA primary metagenome ERZ838399 (study PRJEB31850, sample SAMEA3708833) | human gut metagenome | biome: human gut; feature: human-associated habitat; material: faeces | place: China | collected 2014 ...
GTCGGACAGCGCCTGCTGCGTGGTTCGGCATACGGATGCGGGTCCTGTACGATGGGCTCGCTGTGAACCAGGTCAGGTGGGGAACCAAGCAGCCTTAAGCAGTGCGTTCGTGCGTTTCAGTAAGCCTGCATCCGTATGCCGAGTTACGCAAGGCGGGGACAAAACCCCGTCGAGCGCTGTCCTTTTATTTTTGCCGCAAAGGCCGGGAAAGGGGAGAGATCGCCATGTATCGTGCACTTTACCGCAAATGGAGACCCCAGCGGTTTGAGGATGTGGTGGGCCAGCGTGCCATCGTGACCGCCCTGAAAAACCAGATCACCGCAGGGCGCGTGGGCCATGCGTATCTGTTTACCGGCGTGCGCGGCACCGGCAAGACCACCTGCGCCAAAATTTTTGCAAAGGCGGTCAACTGTCTGCACCCGGTAAATGGCGACCCCTGCGGGGAGTGCGAGATCTGCAAGGGCATCGACAACGGCAGCCTGCTGGACGTGGTGGAGATGGACGCAGCCTCCAACAACGGCGTGGATGATATCCGCGACCTGCGGGACGAGACCGCCTACACCCCCAGCGCCTGCCAGTATAAGGTGTATATCATCGACGAGGTGCACATGCTGTCCACAGCGGCCTTTAATGCGCTGCTGAAAACGCTGGAGGAGCCCCCCGCACACGTCATCTTCATTCTGGCGACCACCGAGATCCAGAAAGTGCCCGCCACCATCCTCTCCCGCTGCCAGCGGTACGATTTTACCCGCATCGGGCCGGAGGATATCGCCCGGCGGGTGGAGTATATCGCCGGGGAAGAAAAGCTGGAGCTGACCTCCGACGGCGCGGAACTGATCGCCCGTCTGGCCGATGGTGCGCTGCGCGATGCGCTGTCCATTCTGGACACCTGCGCCGGTGTCACTGCAAAGATCGACGCAGACGTGGTGCGCCGCATGGCGGGTGTGACCGACCGCAGCTACCTGTTCCATATTTCTGACGCCTTGGAAGCGCAGGACGCCGCCGCCGCGCTGGCACAGCTGGCGCAGCTGCGGCAGCAGTCGGTGGACGTAAAACGTCTGACTGAGGAACTGATCGCCCACTACCGCGCCCTGATGCTGGCGGCGCTGCCCGGCGGGCAGGCGCTGCTGTCCGGTGTTTCGCCGGAGGAAGAGGCGCTGTACCTGCAAAAAGGCCCGGAGATGGGGCAGCGGGAAGCCATCCGCGCCATCCGCACGTTAGGTACGGCGCTGGAACACATGACCCGTGGTAGCGACCAGCGCATCGAGCTGGAATTGGCACTGTTCAGCCTGTCCGAGCCGCCCCAGCAGATGCAGACGGTAACGGTACAGGCAGCCCCCGCCCGCGCGGCACAGCCGGAAGCACCCCGCCCCTTTGCGGCAGCGGCGCAGCCCTTTGCCAGCGCCCCGGTGCAATCTGCCCCCGCAGCTGCCGCACCCCAGACCCCGGCAGTAGTAGAAGAGCCTGCCCCTGCTGTGCAGCAGACCCCTCCGCAGCCTGCCGCGCAGGAAGCACCGCCCGCCCCTGCGGAGGAGCTGCCGCCCATGCCAGAGGAACCGCCGGTACAGCAGAGCGACACCGCCCTGCCGTGGGACGAGCCTGCCCCGCAGGCACCGCCGCCGGAGGAGTCGGAGCCGGTCACCCAGCCGGAGCAGCCCGCCCCTGCAGAGCCTGCGCAGTCGGCTCCTGCGGCAGAGGAAACGCCTGCCCCGGTGCAGGAGCACCCTGCCGATCCGGTGCTGACCAAGCCCCGCAGCGTGGCGCAGCAGGGCACGAACCCCTTCCCGTACTGGGGACAGATCGTGCAGAAGCTGGAAGGCATCGACCCCATGCTGTATATGTATCTGCGCAAGTCCAAGGCTTACTTTGACGGTACCCGCGTGCTGATCGATGGCGGCAAGACTTTCCGGGATTTTATCCGGGTGAACAAGGACAGCCAGAAGTTGATCAAAAAGCTGATCGCCGAGGTATCCGGCGTGCCGGTGCCCATCGGCCCCTACGAGCCCAAAACGGCCGGAAAGACCGCCTCCAACGCGGAGCAGTCCCTTCTGGCGCTGGAAAAGCTGGGGTTAGAGGTCAGCATTGAGGATACCGCCCGCAAAAAGCGATAAAAATTGTTTATAATAAAGGAGAATACCATTATGAAAGCAAGAATGCCCGCAGGCTACGGCCGCCCCGATATGAACGCCCTGATGCGTCAGGCTCAGAAGATGCAGGAGGACATGAAGAGCAAGCAGGCCGAGCTGGAAGCCGCCGAGTACACCGGCAGCGCCGCTGGTGAGATGGTGACTGTGAAGATGAACGGCAAGCACGAGGTGCTGTCCATCACCATCAAGCCCGAGGCTGTGGACCCGGACGACATCGAGATGCTGGAAGACATGGTGGCTGCTGCCATCAACGCCACCGTGAAGCAGGTGGATGAGACCGCCGAAGCCGAGATGGGCAAGCTGACCGGCGGCCTGAACATTCCGGGTCTCTGAGCCGGGAAGGGGAGATACCATGGACTACACTGCCGCACCGCTGGAAAAGCTGATCGAGGAGTTCGGCAAGTTTCAGGGCGTGGGCCGCAAGGGTGCTACCCGCATGGCCTATCAGGTGCTGAGTATGTCGGATAAGGACGCTGCGGCGCTGGCCGATGCCATCCGCGGTGCGCACACCCGGCTGCATCGGTGCCGCATCTGCCAGAACTTTACGGACGCTGACCTGTGCCCGGTGTGCGCCAGCGCCAAGCGGGACACCTCGGTGATCTGCGTGGTGGAAAAGCCCCGGGACGTGCAGGCCTTTGAGCGCACCCGGGAGTATAACGGCCTGTACCATGTGCTGCACGGCCTGCTGGACCCGCTGGCCGGTGTGGGCGCAGAACAGCTGACCGTCAAGGAGCTGCTGGCGCGGCTGAAGGACGACACGGTGAAGGAGGTCATCATGGCCATGAACCCCACCGTGGAGGGCGAGGCTACCGCCATGTATCTGGCAAAGCTTATCAAGCCGCTGGGCATCCGGGTCACCCGGCTGGCATCCGGTCTGCCGGTGGGCGCCAGCCTGGAATATGCGGACGAGACTACCCTGTACCGGGCACTTTCCGGCCGGGGAGAGCTGTGAGTTTGTAAAAATTTACAATTCTGTCAGAAACAGCCCTTGCATTACCCTGAAAAAATGGTATACTGAAACAACAAACGGAACGGAGAAAGGAGGCGCGCAGCATGGTACCCACAAAGGAGCGCCCGGCGACCAAGAGCATCGCCACCAACCGCGAAGCGCGCCACGAGTATTTTGTTCTGGAAGCGCTGGAGACCGGTGTGGAGCTCAAAGGCACCGAGGTGAAAAGCCTGCGGGCCGGCGGGGTCAACCTGAAGGACAGCTGGGTAGATATTGAAGACGGCGAGCTGCTGGTAAAGGGGATGCACATCAGCCCCTACGACCACGGCAACCTGTTCAATCAGGACCCCATGCGCGTCCGGCGGCTTCTGGCGCACAAAAGTGAGATCCGGCGTCTGCACCAGCAGTGCAAACTGCAGGGCTATACGCTGGTGCCGCTCTCGCTTTATTTCAAGCATGGCCGCGTAAAAATGGAAGTGGGCCTGTGCAAAGGCAAAAAGCTGTACGACAAGCGTGCCGATGCCGCCCAGCGCGATGCAAAGCGCTCCATTGACCGGGCTGTGAAGTCCAACGGCAAGTACTATTAAGCACTCCAATTGCAGACTGCGGCTCACCGCAAAACCAAGCTTTCCGCACATCGCAAGATGTGCTTTATAAGGGGGCGTAAAGGTTTCGACGGGGGGAGCGAGGTCTGGGCAGCGGGTAGCAGCGGGGGAACTGCTCTATAACTCCTCCAAAAAAATTAACTGACAACAATAATTATCAGTTGCTCGCAGCCTGAGTGCTGCGCGTTCCGCCCACTCTTGTGTCGTGTGGGGCCGGGGCGTCCTTTAGACACAGCACCTGAACGGACCTAAGCTTTGCGGACCGGCAGGAACTCATGAAGCTACCAATGCGCTAGCCTGACGATCGGCGTGGCGCGGCGGGAATGTTGTAGATCGCCTGCACCCGGAGACACCTACACTGAGCTCTTTTCGGACATGGGTTCGACTCCCATCGCCTCCACCAAACGTGAGCCAGACGAACCCTGTGTGTTCGCACAAGGTCGTTTATGCTCCACCAGTAAAAAAAGCCACCTGAAAACGTAAGTTTTCGGGTGGCTTTTGCTATACGGAGCGATGTTGTATTGTTACGCCAGATCCGGTAGGATATCCGACCACAGAGCCTGCTCCTGCCGCAAGGCATCGAAGCAGCAGTCCAGATACATTTTATTGACTGCCGCAAAAATGGTGCTGCGCAGCAACAGACGCTCGTCGTTGAGCGTAGCCTCCGGCTGGGTGGCCTTGCCGCCGAACACCACAGAAAGACTAGTCTCCAGCTCCTCGCAGAAGATATCGTAGGCTGTCCCGGCGGAGCAGTGCTCCCGCTGCATTTTGAACAGCGTGTCGATATTTTCGATCGAGAGCACCGTCTTGGAGACTGCAATGTACATCAGGGATGCGATCTGGTCCCGGGTGTATTTTTTGCGGATGGGGTGATCCACCACCCCTTTTTTGACGTAGTTGCTTACCATAGATGGGGTCAGCTCCACCCCGCAGAAGCTGCGGAAGTAGCCGTTGACAAACTGCACCGTCTGATCCAGATACAGCCCTACCGAGGGGAGATCGTTGTACCGGGGCAGGGCAAAGCCCGCAGCACACGCCGCAACGCGGAGTTTGGTTTCAGCTTTCATAGTATCTTATTCCGTTCATGCTCCTGCACTTTTTACAAGCAGGAACGTTGTTTTTGTGCAAAGGCAGGAGAAACACTTTCAGTAAAAGCACTTCTGCCTGTGAAATAGTATACCGCATTTTGGAAAATTGGTCAACGGGAAGCAAAAACTTTGTAAAAGAATTTGAGAAAACAGTTGACAGGGTTTTGAAAAACTGCTATGATGGTCACGGACAAAGGAATGACTGCGGCGTGCGCCGCTTGAAAATGGAGAAAAATATGAAAAGCAAAATCGTTGTAGATTCCTCTGCAAATGTGTACGAGCTCCCCGATGTAGGGTTTGCCTGTGTGCCGCTGAAGATCCTGACCGACGAGCAGGAGTATGTGGACACCGCAGAGATCGACGCCCCCGCACTGGCCGAGATGATGCGCACCTATAAGGGACGCACCAGCACCTCCTGCCCCAATATCTCGGACTGGCTCACCGCCTACGAGGGCGCAGACGAGGTGTATGTTGTAACCATTACCGGTACGCTGTCCGGTGCCTATAACGCTGCACTGCTGGCGGGCGAGGAGTACGAGCAGAGCCACGAGGGCGCGCGGGTCTTTGTGCTGGACAGCCTGTCTACTGGTGCGGAGTCCCGGCTGCTGGTGGAGCGTTTGGCGGCGCTGATCAAGGCCGGCAAGCCCTTTGATACCGTATGTGAGGAGATCCGGGCGTACCATGAGCACACCCATCTGCTGTTTGCACTGGAGTCTCTGGCAAACCTTGCACGCAATGGCCGCGTGAAGCCGGCTGTGGCTGCTGTGGCGCGGATGCTGGGCATCCGGGTCATCGGGCAGGCCAGCGATGCCGGTGATCTGGAGGTTCTTTGCAAGACCCGCGGCGAGCACGGCGCACTGGAGCGCATGGTGCTGGAAATGAAGGCGCACGGCCTGACCAACGGCCGGGTGCACATCGACCACTGCTGCAATGCTGCCGCTGCGGAGCGGCTGAAGCACATGGTCCATGCGGTGTTCCCGGAGGCCAAGGTGGAGGTAGGCAGCTGCGGCGCGCTGTGCAGCTACTACGCGGAGTACGGCGGCCTGATGGTGGGCTACGAGGACAACGAAGCCCCCACCGTCTGAGCGGAAAATATATAATAGAATCTTGGTTCACCGGGGCATCTGCGGACGCTCCGGTGAACTTTTTGTAAGGAATAAAGGCGGCCGGCACGCCGGTGCACCCGACACCAAAAGCTTGCAAAGGGTGAAAAACCGCGTTATACTTAACTGTATTATAGAGGTAAGGAAACACGGGAAAGGGGAAGATGGTATGCTGTTCCGGCTGCCGATCGTCAGGTTTTTCAACCGCATCCTCAACCGCATCACGGTCACGGTGGTGCTGGTGGCATTGCAGCTTGCATGGCTGGCGTGGGTGTTCTTCGCCCTCACCACCGGCGCGGCGCGGGTGTGGGTCACCGGGGTGCTCAACGGGTTAAGCCTGCTGATCATTCTGTATCTGGTGCGCAAGGACGAAAACAGCGCCTATAAGGTGGGCTGGATCGCCCTCATCGGGCTGTTGCCGCTGCTGGGCGGTGCGCTGTATCTGGCCTTTGGCAACAAGCGGCCCTCCCGCCGTCTGCGCAGCAAAATGCAGGCGGTGGAGCAGGCGCACCGGGCAGACCGTGCTCAGCAGCCCGGACAGACCGCCGGTCTGTGCGATGAAAACCGGGGCGTGAGCCGTTACCTGACCCAATACGGCTGCTACCCCGCATGGCAGAACACCACCGCCCGGTATTTCTCCTGCGGTGAAGCCATGTATCCGGCATTGCTGGCCGACCTTGAAAAGGCAGAAAAGAGCATCTTTCTGGAGTTTTTCATCGTCAGTCAGGGCAAGATGTGGCAGGGCGTGGAGGACATTCTGCGGCGCAAGGCGGCACAAGGGGTGGACGTGCGGCTGATCTACGATGACTTCGGCAGCCTGCTGGGTCTGCCCAAGGACTTTGTGGTGCGCATGGAGCGGGCGCATATCCGCTGCATCCCCTTTAACCCGGTGGTACCGCTGCTTTCGCTGGTGATGAACCATCGCGACCACCGCAAGATCGTGGTGATAGACGGCAAAGTAGCCTACACCGGCGGCATCAATCTGGCAGACGAATATATCAACGCGATCACCCGCTTCGGCTACTGGAAGGACGCCGGCCTGCGTATCGAGGGTGCTGCGGTGTGGAATTTTACCGTGATGTTTCTGGATTTCTGGAATGCCTTCCGTCCCTTTGAGCAGGATTACAGCGCCTTCCGTCCGCAGTTTGCGGTGCTGCCCGCCAGCGATGGGGTGGTGCAACCCTACGCGGACAGCCCGCTGGACGAAGAGCCGGTGGCAGAAACGGTCTATTTGGATGTTCTGGCACAATCACAGCAGTACGTTTATTTTTATACGCCTTACCTTGCCATCGGCGAGGAGATGCTGGACGCGCTGCGCAACGCCGCCAAGCGCGGGGTGGATGTGCGGCTGGTGCTGCCGGGCATCCCGGACAAAAAGCTGGTGTTCCGGCTGAGCCGCTCGTACTATCTGCCCCTGCTGCGGGCGGGGGTGCGCATCTACGAGTATACCCCGGGCTTCCTCCACGCCAAGTGCTGCGTCAGCGATGACCGCGCGGCGGTGGTGGGCAGCATCAATATGGACTACCGCAGTATGTTTCTGCACTTCGAGTGCGGGGTGCTGCTGCTGCAAAACAGTCAGGTGCTGGCCTTGCGGGACGATGTGCGCCGCACCCTGCCCCAGTGCCGGGAGGTGCAGTGCGCGGACTGCCGCACCGGTCTGGCCGGTACGGTGCTGGACAGCGTGCTGCGGCTGTTAAGTCCTTTGATGTAACTGTCTGCTCATAAAATCCCGCGCGGCGGGGCACACTAGCTCCAAAGCCTGCATCTGCAATGCAGGCACGGAAAGGGAGCGTATGTGACGATATGAAACAGGCATCGCGATGGTTTTTGTGCTGCACGCTGGCGGCAGCACTGGCATTGACCGGCTGCGGCGGGGGAAGTTCCGGCAGCAGCTCCGGTACTATGAGCGGCAGTACCTCTGCGGGCAGCAGCGCGGCGCAAGGCGCAGCGTGGCGCACCGGGTTGGGGGTTCTGACCGAAGCGGCCGGCACAGACCGTGTAGGGAATATCCGCACGGTGGCGGCTGCCGTGCTGCTGGACGCGGACGGTAAGCTGGCCGGGGTAACGCTGGACGAGTTGGAGCTTTCAGTCAGCGCGGACGGCACCGGCAAGGTGACCACCCCCACCGACACCCGTACCAAGCGCCAGAAGGGGAAAGACTACCCGCTGGCAGAGGTGTCCGGCCTGAAAAAAGGCTGGGCAGAGCAGGCCGATGCCTTTGGCGATTGGCTTAAAGGCAAGACCCCGGACGAGGTGAAAAAGCTGAAAACGGATGCGGACGGCAAGCCCACGGAGGCAGACCTTCTCTCCGGCTGCACCATCGCGGTGGACCGTTACCGGGATGCTGTCGTCCGCGCCTGCGAGAATGCACAGGTGCTGGGTGCTGCCCGGGGCGATACGGTCAAACTGGGCGTAGAGGTGGCAGAAATGCCGCAGGGGCTTACGGGCACAGACGACAAGGACGCACAGGTGCAGGCTAAGATCACGCTGGCGGTGGTGACCATGGACGAGAACGCCCGGGTGACCAGCGCTATCGGCGATATGACCGAGCCGGAGCTGACCGTCAGCGCGGATGGTACTGTGTCTGCCCCGCGGGAGCCGGTGTACACCAAAAACGAGCTGGGCGACCGTTACGGAATGCGCAGCGCAAGCGCGTTAGGCAAGGAATGGTACGAGCACAGCGCAGGCTGGTGCGGCTATCTGAAGGGCAAAAACGCCGTGGAGATCGGCAAGCTCTCCGCAGACGGCACGGATGCCGACCTGAAGGCGCTGTGCACCATCTCAGTTACCGACCTGCAAAAAGCGGCGCTGAAGGCCATGGCGGAGCAGTAATCATAAAAACAGGATGTCCCTCTGCACAAAAAGTGCGGGGGGATTTTTTATGGATACCCCCTCAGGCGCAAAGCCGGAAGGGGTATGTGCACACTTTCCCACAAAAAGCGGGCTTACGGGCGGGGCAAAGCAGTGCATTGTGCAAAAAATAAAGGTTTCCTCTTGCAAAACGGCGGCAAACGCGCTATTCTATAATCACAATTTACCGCTTTAGCATGGTAAAATGGTAAATCGAGAGGGAAGCGGGACGCAGAACGTCCCCTATGGGAGGAAAAAGATATGAAGCTCAAGCGTATTGCAAGTGCATTTCTGGCCGGTGCTCTGGCACTGAGCCTTGCAGCCTGCGGCGGCAGTGCATCCACCTCTGCGGCGGCGTCTGCTTCCGGCAGCGCAGCCGGTTCGACTTCTTCCGCAGCGGGCAGCGATCTGGACTACATCAAGGGCAAGGGCAAAATGGTCATCGGCTACACCGTGTACGAGCCCATGAACTACACCGACGCCGACGGCAACTTTACCGGCTTTGATACCGAACTTGCCACTGCGGTGTGTGCAAAGCTGGGTGTGGAGCCGGAGTTTGTAGAGATCAACTGGGACACCAAGGTGGTGGAGCTGGACGCCAAGAGCATCGACTGCATCTGGAACGGCATGACCCTGACCGAGGATATCATGGCCAACACCGCCACCACCAAGGCCTACGCCAAGAACGCACAGGTCGTGGTGGTCAAGGAGAGCACCGCCTACACCTCCACCGCCGACCTTGCCGGTAAGACCGTGGTGGCTGAGGCGGGTTCTGCCGGTGAGGCTGCCATTCAGGGCGACGAGAACCTTGCCAAGGCAGACTACGTTTCCAAGAGCGTGCAGACCGACTGCCTGATGGAAGTGGCTGCCGGTACGGCAGATGCCGCTGTGCTGGATCTGACCCTTGCCAACGCCATGATCGGGGAAGGCACCGACTATGCAAGCCTGAAGATCGTGGACGAGCTGAATGCCGAGGAGTACGGCGTGGCCTTCCGCAAGGGCAGTGATGCCGCCGCCGTAGTGGACGCCGCCTTTGACGCGATGAAGGCTGACGGCACCATGCAGGCACTGGCCGAGAAGTACGAGCTGACGCTGGCCGACTGAGCCGGGCGTAAAACAAAACGATAGATGGGTGTGTTTTTGTGTCTGTGATCCTTGGGCGCCTTTCCGGCGCGTTCCTGCTCAACTGTGAGTTGTTTGCCCTTACGCTGCTGTTTGCGCTGCCGCTGGGGCTGGTCGTGGCCTTTGGCTCCATGAGCCGGTGCAGGCTGCTGTCCGGTGCGGTAAAGACCTTTGTCTGGGTCATCCGTGGTACGCCGCTGATGCTGCAGATCATCGTCATTTATCTGGGCCCCGGTCTGCTGGGCATGAATAATCCGTGGCCCTCCGGCTCCGGCGGACGCATGGTGGCGGCGGTGGTGGCCTTTGCCATCAACTACGCCTGCTATTTTTCCGAGATCTACCGCGGCGGCATCGAGGCGGTGCCTAAAGGGCAGACCGAGGCCGGGCAGGTGCTGGGCATGACCCGCACGCAGATCTTTTTTAAGGTCACCCTTTTGCAGGTGGTCAAGCGCATCCTGCCGCCCATGGGCAACGAGATCATCACCCTTGTCAAGGACACCTCGCTGGCGAACACCATTGCCAACAAGGAGATCATCATGATGGCCAAGGAGTACAGCGCAAAAGGTCTGATCTGGCCGCTGTTCTCCACGGCGCTGTTCTTCCTTGTGTTCGTAGGTGCGCTCACCCTGTTGTTCAACTGGGCTGAAAAGAAACTGGATTATTTCCGCTGCTGAGGAGGTTTTTAAGAATATGGCATTACTGGAGGCCTCCGGCATTGGCAAAAATTTCGGAGATACAAAGGTCTTAAAGGACATTTCTCTTACCTTAGAGCAGGGCGAGGCGCTGGCCATCATCGGCTCGTCCGGCTCCGGCAAGACCACCCTGCTGCGCTGCCTGAACTTTCTGGAGCGGCCGGACACCGGTGTCATCAAGGTGAACGGCGAGACCATGTGGGACGCCGCCGACCCCGCCACCCAGCGGGAGAGCGAGGTGCGCAAAAAGCGCCTGCACTTCGGTCTGGTGTTCCAGAACTTCAACCTGTTCCCGCAGTATACGGCATTGCAGAACGTGATGCTGGCCGGGGAGCTGCTGGCCAAGGAGCGCCCGGACTACAAGGCCAACAAAAAGGCCATCCACGCCCAGCTGGAGCAGCAGGCGAAGGATCTTCTGGCCCAGATGGGCCTGTCGGAGCGGGCGGGCCACTACCCGCATCAGCTGTCCGGCGGCCAGCAGCAGCGGGTGGCCATTGCCCGGGCCCTGGCCCTGCACCCGGACATCCTCTGCTTCGACGAGCCCACCAGCGCGCTGGACCCGGAGCTGACCGGCGAGGTGCTGCGCGTTCTGCGGGACCTTGCCGACCGCAAGACTACCATGATCATCGTGACCCACGAGATGAACTTTGCCCGTGACGTGGCCGACCGCATCCTGTTCATGGACGGCGGCGTGGTGGTGGAGCAGGGCCCGGCCCGGCAGCTCATCGAGCACCCGCAGGAAGAGCGCACCCGCCGCTTCCTGGCTCACTATTCCGAATAAAAAAGCGCAGACCCGCACCGCAGGCCTGCGTCCCGGCTCCTCCGCAAGGGGGAGCCTTTTTTGTTTTGATTTACTGTGCGTCGGTCAGCACGAAGGTCAGCTCTGCGGTGGCGGCACATTTGCCGTCCACATAGGCCGAGGCCTTGCCCACGCCCACCGGGCCGCGCTGTTCCACCAGCTCGCAGTGCAGGGTGAGCACGTCGCCGGGGGTGACCTGCTTGCGGAAGCGGGCATTTTTGATGCCGCCGAACAGGGCCAGCTTGCCCTTGTTTTCGGGCAGGCTGAGGGCGGCCACGGCACCGGTCTGGGCCAGCGCTTCCAGAATGAGCACGCCGGGCATCACCGGCTGGCCGGGGAAGTGCCCGCAGAAAAATTCCTCATTGCGGCTCACGCACTTGCGGCCGATGGCCCACTGGCCCGGCTCGTAGTCCAGGATGCGGTCCACGAGGGCAAAGGGGTAGCGGTGGGGCAGGATCGCCGCGATCTGCTCACTGGTCAGCGCGTTGGGCGTTTCGCGCACGGTACGGGGTTCGGCCATGGCTCACTCCTCCCATCTGCGCAGGGCGATGCAGGCATTGTGCCCGCCAAAGCCCAGACTGTTGCTCAGTGCGTAGGTCATGTTCTGGGCGCGGCCCACATTCGGCACATAGTCCAGGTCGCACTCCGGGTCGGGCTGCTCGTAATGGATGGTGGGCGGGGCAAACTGGTCCCGCAGGGCCAGTGCCGTGAACACGGCTTCCACGCCGCCCGCGCCGCCCAGCAGGTGGCCGGTCATGCTCTTGGTGCTCACGACGGTCAGCTCCTTGGCGTGCTCCCCGAACACCGCGTGGATGGCAGCGGTCTCGCAGGAGTCGTTCATATGGGTGCCGGTGCCGTGGGCGTTGATGTGATCCACCTGCTCCGGGCTGATGCCGGCATCGGCGAGGGTGAGCGCCATGCAGTCGATGGCACCCGCGCCGCCGGGAGCCGGGGCGGTGAAGTGGTAGGCGTCGCAGTTGGCACCGTAGCCCACCACCTCGGCGTAGATGTGTGCGCCCCGGGCTCTGGCGTGCTCCAGCTCTTCCAGCACCAGCACGCCGCTGCCCTCGCCCATCACGAAGCCGCCGCGCCGTGCGTCAAAGGGCAGGCTGGCCGCATCCGGGTCGGTGGCGGTGGAAAGGGCCTTCATGCTGGTAAAGCCGCCGATGCCCAGCGGGCTGATGCAGCTCTCGGCACCGCCGCAGACCATGGCGTCCTCGTAGCCGTCGCGGATGCGGTGGAAGGCATCGCCCACGGCGTTGGTGCCGCCGGCGCAGGCCGTGACCGGGCAGGTGCACATGCCCTTCAGGCCGAAGCGGATGGCCACCTGGGCCGCCGCCATGTTGGCAATGGACATGGGCACGAAGTAGGGGCTGACCTTCTCCATGCCTTTTTCCTCGCCGCGGGTGTGCTGCTCCTCGATGGTGGGCAGCCCGCCGATGCCGCTGGACAGGATGACGCCGGTGGTTTTGGCGTTGGCTTCGGGATCAAGGCCGCTGTCCTGGATGGCTTCGTTTGCGGCAGCCAGTGCCAGCAGGGTAAAGCGGGCCATCTTGCGGGCCTCTTTTTTGTCCACGATCGCTTCCGGGTCAAAGCCCTTCACCTCAGCCGCCAGTTTGCACTTGAACCCAGCGGTATCGAACTGGGTGATGGGGGCAATGCCGCACTGTCCGGCCTTTGCGGCGGCCCAGCTCTCGGCCACGGTGTTGCCCAGCGGGTTCACAGTGCCCAGACCGGTAACGACCACTCTGCGTTTTTCCATGAAAACGTTCTCCTTTACATTGCCATGCCGCCGTCCACACAGAGCACCTGCCCGGTGAGATAGCTGCTTTGTTCTGCGGCAAAAAATGCCGCGGCGTTTGCCACGTCCTCCGGCTTTCCGGCCCGGCCCGCCGGGATGCTGTGCAGCATTCCGGTGCGGACGGCTTCCGGCAGGGCGGCGGTCATATCGGTCTCGATCAGGCCGGGGGCCACGGCATTCACCGTGATGTTCCGGCCTGCCAGCTCCTTGGCCAGGCTCTTGGTCAGGCCGATGAGCCCCGCCTTGCTGGCGGCGTAGTTGGCCTGACCGGCGTTGCCCCGCAGGGCCACCACGCTGGACAGGTTGATGATGCGGCCATGCCGCTGGCGCACCATGCGGCGGGCGGCCTCCTTGCAGCAGAGGAATGCGCCCTTGAGGTTTGCGTTCAGCACGGCGTCAAAATCGGCCTCAGACATGCGCAGGAGCAGACCGTCACGGGTGATGCCTGCGTTGTTCACCAGCACATCCACCCGGCCAAAGGCGTTGACCGCCGCGTCAAACAGCGTTTTGCAGCCATCAGCGGTGGAAACATCGGCCTGTACGGCCACGGCGTCCACGCCCTCGGCGCGGCAGAGCGCTGCCGTCTGCTCCGCAGGCTCTGCGCCGTGGCAGTAGTTGACCACCACGTTGCAGCCCTGCTTTGCCAGTGCCACACACACCGCCCGGCCGATCCCCCGGCTGCCGCCGGTGACCACCGCCGCGCGGGTCACAGTCTCTTCGCTCATGCTTCGTCCCTCCATGCGGCCAGCGCGGCGTCCAGCTGCTCCGGCGTCTCCACCGATGCGCACGGCACGCCGGGCAGGGTCTTTTTCACAAAGCCGGACAGGGCACTGCCGGGGCCGACTTCCAGGATGTGGTCCACACCCAGCGCGCCCAGGCGGCGGAGGGTGTCCTCCATGTACACGCTGCTCTGCACCTGCTTCACCAGCAGGTCCGGGATGGTGTCCGCGTCGGCCTTTTCACGGCCCAGACAGTTGAACAGCACCGGGATCTGCATCTCACGGAACCGCTCGGTCTTGAACCGCTCGGCAAGGGCGTCCCCGGCGGGGGCCATCAGCCGGGTGTGGAAGGGGCCGCTCACCTTCAGCGGAAGGCAGCGGCGGGCACCGGCGGCTTTGGCCAGCTCCGCAGCTTTGTCCACAGCGGCTTTCTCGCCGCCGATGACCAGCTGGCCGGGGCAGTTGTAGTTGCAGATCTGCACACAGCCCAGCGCCGAAGCCTGTTCGCAGCAGGCGGAAAGCGCAGTGCGGTCCAGGCCCAGCACGGCGGTCATGCCGCAGGTGATGCCCTTGGCCGCATCGGCCATGGCTTTGCCCCGGTAGGCGGCCAGCTCAATGGCCTGCTTGGCGGTGAACACCCCGGCGGCTTCCAGCGCGGAGTATTCGCCCAGCGAAAGCCCGGCCACGACATCCGGCTGCACGCCATGCTCAGCCAGCACGGCGGTGACGCCGCAGGCAAAGGCCACCATGCAGGGCTGGGTGTATTCGGTCTGATTCAGAACGCCGTCCGGGTCCTCAAAGCAGACGCGGTGCAGGTCAAAATCCAGCGCCGCGCTGTCGAAGGCGGCCCGGAAGGCGGGGGAGCTTTCGTAAAATTCTTTGCCCATGCCGGGGTGCTGGGCACCCTGACCGGCATACAGAACAGCAAGTTTCATAGGTCATGCCTCCATTCGGCGGTCAATTCGTCCATCAGTTCCCGGACGGTGTACATCCGGTCCAGTCGGCCCACGTTGGCCCCGCAGAAGAACAGCCCCTCTTCCACATTGCCCTTCACCGCTTCGATGAGGGCGTGGGTGATGCAGTAGGGCACCTTGGCGGGGTCGCAGGTCTTTAAACAGCGGGCGCAGTGCCGGGGCGCAAAGCGTTTGCCCTTGGCCAGAGCCTGCACCAGCGGGGTGTTCAGCGCCCGGCCCGGCATGCCCACCGGGCTGTGGATGATGCGCACATCCTCCGGCTTTGCGGCCAGGAGCACATCCTTGTAGGTCTGGCTGGCATCGCACTCGTAGGTGGGGATGAACCGGGTGGCCAGCTGCACCCCGGCGGCCCCCCGCTTTGTATAGTGGGCCATGTCGGCCCCGGTGTAGATGCCGCCCGCCACGAATACCGGGATGGCATGGCCGAACTGCGCCTCATAGGGCTGTACCTCGGCCAGCACTTCCGGCAGAATCTCGTCCAGAGACTGGCAGTGGTCTGCCAGCAGGTCGGCCTCGGCAAAGCCCAGATGCCCGCCTGCCTTGCAGCCCTCGATGACCACAAAGTCGGCGGTGCGGGCAAACTCCTTGGCCCAGCGGCGCAGGATGAGCTTAGCGGCCCGTGCGCTGGACACGATGGGCGCAATGGCCACCTCCTGCGTGCCCACAAGGCCGGGCAGCTCCAGCGGCAGGCCCGCGCCGGACACCACCGCGTCCACGCCCGCTTCTACCGCGGTGCGGATGGCAGCGGCATAGTCCTGGGTGGCCACCATCGCATTGATGGCCACCAGTCCCGCGCCCTTGGCAAGGGCTTTGGCTTTCTGGATCTCAGCGGTCAGGGCGCGGTGGTTGGCGCTTGCCGGGTCCCGGGCAAAATCCGGCTCCCGATAGCCTGCATCGGCGGTGGAGATGCACCCCATGCCGCCGCAGGCCGCCACAGCCCCGGCCAGCCCGCCGAGGGACACGCCCACGCCCATGCCGCCCTGCAGGATGGGCACGGGCAGGGCCTTTCCGGCAAGGGTCAGCATAGCTCGTTCAGCGCCGCGATGCGCTGCCTCCCGCCTTCCCACAGGTCGTTCAGGATGTCGGCCACGGGGCGCACCTCGTGGAGCATCCCGGCCACCTGACCGGCCATCAGGCTGCCGGTGGTGGTGTCGCCCTCAAACACGGCCCGGCGCAGGCTGCCGAGGGTGTATTTTTCCAGTTCCATCTTGTCGGCCCCGGCCTTTTCCTGCCGGACGTACTCGCGGCTCATGCGGTTTTTCAGCACACGCACCGGTGCGCCGACGCTGCGGCCGGTGACGATGGTGTCACTGTCTTTGGCCTTGAGCAGGGCGGCTTTATAGTTCTCATGGATGGGGCACTCCTCGCTTGCCAGCAGGCAGGTGCCCACCTGTACGCCGCAGGCGCCCAGGGCCAGCGCAGCAGCCAGCTGGCGGCCGTCGGCGATGCCGCCCGCCGCAATGACGGGCACGCTCACCGCATCCACCACCTGCGGCACCAGCGCCATGGTGGTCATTTCGCCCACATGGCCGCCGCTCTCGGTGCCCTCGGCAATGACGGCGTCGATGCCCAGCGGCTCCAGATGCTTTGCCAGCACGGCCGCTGCCACCACGGGAATGACCTTGATGCCGGCGGCTTTCCACATGGGAACATACTTGCCGGGGTTGCCCGCGCCGGTGGTGACCACCTGCACGCCTTCTTCCACCACGATCTTGGCAAACTCGTCGGCCTGCGGGTGCATCAGCATGATGTTCACGCCGAAGGGCTTGGCCGTCAATTGCTTGCAGCGGCGGATGTTCTCGCGCAGGGTGTCGGCGTTCATGCCGCCCGCGCCGATGATGCCCAGCGCTCCCGCGTTGGAGCAGGCGGCGGCAAACTCGCCGGTGGCGATGTTGGCCATGCCGCCCTGAATGATGGGGTATCTGGTCCCTAAAATTTCATTTAAAAGTTTCATAAAGTTTTCCTGCGAAAGGCTTCCCCCTCGGGGGAAGCCTTTATTTCTTATACTCCACGATCATGCCGCCCCAGGTCAGGCCGCCGCCAAAGCCGATGCAGGCGATCGTCTGCCCCGGCTGCAGCTGCCCGGTCTCGGCCAGCTCGTTCAGGGCTACCGGGATGCTGGCGGCGCTGGTGTTGCCGTGGCGGTCCATGTTCTTGTAGAATTTGGCCGGGTCGGCGTGCAGAGCCCGCACACAGTGGTCGATGATGCGGCTGTTGGCCTGATGACAGACCACCCAGTCTACCTCGTCCAGCGTCTTGCCGGTCTCGTCCAGCACCGTGTGCAGGCAGCGGGGCAGGGCATCCACCGCAAAGCGGAACACTGCCTTGCCGTCCATGGTGATGGGGGCGGAACCGTTCCGGTCCGGCCCACCGGCGTGCAGGACGTCGCTGCCCCGGGCCCCCAGCGTGAGGGCAAAGGGGGTGTCGGCCAGCCGGAAGATGGCCGCGCCCGCGCCGTCGCCAAACAGGACGCAGGTGGAGCGGTCGGCGGGGTCCATCAGGCGGGAAAGGGCTTCGCACCCGATGACCAGGGCGTACTGCCCGCCCAGCGTGGCCAGCAGGCCCCGCGCTACGGCGGTGCCGTACAGAAAGCCGGAACAGGCCGCGTTGACGTCCAGTGCAGGCCGGTTCTCCGGCAGGCCCAGCGCCGCCTGTACCTGACAGGCCACACTGGGGGTGGCGTCCGGGGCCGACAGGGTGGCGCACACGCAGCAGGCGATGTCTGCCGGGGCAAGGCCGCTGCGCTGCAGCGCCTGTTTTGCGGCGGCAATGGCCAGCGTGGCGGCGGATTCGTCCGCGGTGCACCAGTGCCGGGTACGGATGCCGGTGCGGGAGGTGATCCACGCGTCACTGGTGTCCACGGTGCGGCTGAGCTCTTCGTTCGTGACCGTCCGGCCGGGCAGCGCCCCGCCGGTGGCTATCAGCTGGAAGCCCTTCATGCGTTCCTCATTTCTCCGATCTGGCGGTATTTCTTGTAGCGCTGGTCGGCCAGGGCCCTGCCGTTCATGCGGCACAGCGTTTTCAGGTGTGCCCACAGGGCAGCGTCCAGCTGCTCAAACAGCACCGTGTGGCCGCGCTGGGCACCGCCCACCGGCTCCGGGATCACTTCTTCCACGATGCCGTCCCGGTACAGGTCCTGTGCGGTCAGCTTCATCATCTCGCAGGCTTCGCCGCTGCGGGAGGCGTCCTTCCACAGGATGCTGGCAAAGCCCTCGGGGCTCAGCACCGAATAGACGGCGTTTTCCAGCATGAGGATGTGGTTTGCCACACCCAGCGCCAGCGCACCGCCGGAGGAACCCTCGCCGGTGACCACGGCAACGACCGGCACGGTCAGGCCGCTCATCTCCATCAGGTTGCGGGCGATGGCCTCGCCCTGGCCCCGCTCCTCGGCGTCCTTGCCGGGGTAAGCGCCCGGCGTGTCGATGAACGTGATAATGGGCCGACCGAACTTCTCGGCCTGCTTCATCAGGCGCAGGGCCTTGCGGTAGCCCTCCGGCCCCGGCATGCCGAAATTGCAGGCCAGATTCTCCTCCAGCGAGGAGCCCTTGCGGTGACCGATGACGGTCACCGGCATGCCGTGGAAGCGGGCCACACCGCCCAGGATGGCGGGGTCCTCCCTGCACTGGCGGTCGCCCCGCTGCTCAAAGAAGTCGGTGAACAGGGCGGAGATGGTCTCGTCAATGTGGGGGCGGTCCGGGTGCCGGGCCAGAAAGACCCGGTCCTCGGCGGTCAGCGGGCCGCAGGCACGCAGGATCTCGTCCTCCTCTACGGCAAGCTCTGCCAGCTCGGCGGCGTGGGCCGTGATGGCGTCCATGTCGTCGCCGCTGCCCTTCAGGGCGTTGATCTGCGCATCCAGCGGAGCCAGCTGCTCCAGAATTTCCTTGATCATTCGTGTTTTCCTCCCACATGAAGCTGCAGCACCCGGATCAGGGTGTCGCGCAGCTGGTCGCGGGGCACTACCTGATCCACAAAGCCGTGCTCCAACTGGAACTCGCTGCGCTGGAACCCGGCGGGCAGCTTTTCGCCGATGGTCTGCTCAATGACGCGGGGCCCGGCAAAGCCGATCAGCGCCCCCGGCTCGGCCAGCATGATGTCGCCCAGGCTTGCAAAGCTGGCGGTCACGCCGCCGGTGGTGGGGTGGGTGAGCACGCTGACGTACAGCCCGCCTCTGGCGGAAAAGCGCTGGATGGCGGCGCTGGTCTTGGCCATCTGCATCAGGCTGAAAATGCCCTCCTGCATGCGGGCACCGCCGCTGGCCGAGAAAATGACCAGCGGCAGGCGTTTGGCAGCGGCGTACTCCACCGCGCGGGTGATCTTTTCGCCCACGGCGGTGCTCATGCTGCCCATGAAAAACCGGCTGTCCAGCACGGCAGCCACACAGGCCACCCCGCCGATGCGGCCGGTCGCCGTGACGGCGGCTTCGCGCAGGCCGGTCTTGTTCTGGGCGGCGGTCAGCTTTTCCGGGTAGCCGGGGAACCGGAGCACATCCTGCGGGGGCAGGTCGGCGTCCAGCTCCCGGAAGCTGCCGTGGTCCAGTACCAGACTGAGCCGGTAGTAGCCGCCGATGGGCATGTGATAGCCGCAGTTGGGGCAGACGTAAAGGCTGCGGGTCCAGATGGTGCGGGTGGCGCGGCGGCCGCACTGTTTGCACTCCACGAACTGGGGTTCATGCCAGACGGCCCCGGCATCCCGCCGGGCTTTCAGCTGAAACGTGCGTTCCCGCATCCGGCCGGGGAACAGGTCTCGGATCTCGTTCATGGTGTTCTGCCTCAGACGTGTGCGGTGATGTAGTTGTAGATGTCGCCCACGGTCTTGAGCTTTGCCAGCTCCTCGTCGGGCACGGACACGCCGCAGGCATCCTCCAGGGCCATGTTCAGCTCCACGGCATCCAGGCTGTCGGCCTCCAGATCCTCGGTCAGGCTGGCCTCCATAGTCACCTTGTCCTCGTCGCAGTTCAGGGTATCGACAACGATCTTCTTCATTTCTTCAAACGTCATGGTAGTGTTCTCCTTTGTTCTGGTTGTATGAATGAATTAGCTAAAATGTTTGAGTGATTCGGAACACGACCATTATAGCCGAATCGTTGGATAAGTCAACAAAAATAACTAAAATAATTTATCTTTTACAGTTCTGACACACTTTCCTTCCTTTTTATAATGCACGGTACAGGTGGCGGTCTGCGCACAAAACCCATTGACACGATGTGGTGGCGCTGGCCATCGCGATCATGATCGGTGACGGCTGCTGTGCCTTCGTCAGCATCAGCCTTGGGCAGGACGAAGTGCACCGCGCAAAGCAGAGCGTGGGCAACGCGGTGGTGCTGTGCGCAGAATGACCAATTCTTCCGGAAAAAAACTGGAAATGTTGATGCAATGCAAATCTTGTAAAATGCGCCCGCCTCGGCTATAATACCTTTCATGTATGTACACAACGTCCTGCCTCTTTCCGGCAGGGCGTTTTTCACGGCAAAAATGCAGAGCAACGGCTCTTTTTTGCATGGATGGGAGGAAAACTATGACCAAGGATATGACGCAGGGCAGCCCGCTGAAGCTGATCCTTGCCTTTGCAGTGCCGCTGATGCTGGGCAGCCTGTTCCAGCAGTTCTACAACCTGGCCGACACCATCATCGTGGGCCGCTTTGTGGGCGTGGAAGCGCTGGCGGCTGTGGGCAGCGTGGGCGGCCTGAACTATCTGGTGCTGGGCTTTGTCAACGGCATTGCCTGCGGCTTTTCCATCCCCATCTCCTGGACCTTCGGTGCCAAGGACTATAAAGAGATGCGCCGCTACACGGCCAACACCGTGTGGCTGTCCATCCTGTTTGCGGTGGTGCTTACGGTGGTCACCGTGGCGCTCACCCGCGCCGTGCTGGTGTGGACCAACACCCCTGACAACATCATCGACCTGGCCGATGTCTACATCCGCACCATTTTTGCGGGCATCCCCCTCACCTTATTATACAATGTCACCAGTGCCCTGATGCGCGCGCTGGGCGACAGCAAGCGCCCGCTGTTCTTCCTGCTGGTGGCCAGCTTTCTGAACATCGGGCTGGACCTTGCCTGCATCATCGTGTTTGACATGGGTGTGTTCGGCGCGGCCTTTGCCACCGTGTTCAGTCAGGGCGTGGCCGGTGTGGGCAGCCTGCTGTACATCCTGCGCCACTACCATGAGCTGCGCTGGAGCAAGGACGAAGGCGCGTTCAGCCTGCCCCACTGTGCAAAGCTGTGCAGCATGGGCATCCCCATGGGCCTGCAGTGCAGCATCACGGCCATTGGCAGCGTGGTGCTGCAGGGTGCCGTGAACGGTCTGGGCAGCGACATCGTGGCCGCACAGACCGCCGGCAGCAAGGCCGCCCAGTTCCTCTGCGTGCCCTTGGAAAGCATCGGCACTGCCATGACCACCTACGCCAGCCAGAACATGGGTGCCCACGACCTCAAGCGGGTGGACCGCGGCGTGTACACGGCGCTGGGCATCGGCTGCGTGTACAGTGTGGCGTCCTTCCTCATCCTGCGGTTCACGGATAAGCTGCTCATCGGCCTGTTCCTGGAAGCCAAGGAGACTGCCATCATGGCCAACGCCCAGAGCTTCATCTTCTGGAACAGCGTGTTCTACATCCCGC
>ERZ838399.1489-NODE-1489-length-21431-cov-17.213510_pt1 | contig 21431 bp, 19 predicted proteins | sample MGYA00519683_ERZ838399 | MGnify/ENA primary metagenome ERZ838399 (study PRJEB31850, sample SAMEA3708833) | human gut metagenome | biome: human gut; feature: human-associated habitat; material: faeces | place: China | collected 2014 ...
CGATCTCGCGCAGGTTGTGCGGCGGGATGTTGGTCGCCATGCCGACCGCGATGCCCTGACTGCCGTTGACCAGCAGGTTCGGGAAGCGGCTGGGCAGAACATGAGGCTCCTTTTTGGTCTCGTCAAAGTTGGGGTCCCAGTCGATGGTGTCCTTTTCAATATCGGTCAGCATCTCGCAGGCCATCTTGGACATGCGGGCCTCGGTGTAACGGTAGGCAGCCGGGGGATCGCCGTCCACAGAGCCGAAGTTGCCCTGACCGTCAACCAGCGGGTACCGCAGGCTGAAATCCTGTGCCAGACGCACCATGGCATCGTAGACCGAAGCGTCACCGTGCGGGTGGTAAGAGCCCAGCACCGCACCGACCGTATCGGCAGATTTGCGGTAGGGATGCTGCGGGTCATTGCCGCGCTCATGCATTGTGTACAAAATGCGGCGATGCACGGGCTTGAGGCCGTCACGCACATCAGGCAGAGCACGCGCCACGATAACGGACATCGAGTAGTCAAGGAACGCCGTCTCGATCTCCTGCTTTACATCGCGCACAATGACCTTGGTACCGGACCCCGGCACCATGATGATATTTTCTTCCATTGTATCACCTTAAATTTATTGAATAAAATCTCTACTTGCTGTTTTTTCCTTCCAAAACCCATTGTAACGGATTTTGGTCAATATACTGCCAAATTTCTTCAAAATCATGCTGGTTGCGAATAATGTGGTCATGATAATATTTTTGCCAAATGGAATGTCCGCATTTCCGGCTGACGCCGGATTTATATTGTCCGATAACGGCAGGCACTGTAGGGAGGGGGCTTGACCCCTCCGCTGCAATCTCCCGGCAGCCCAAAGCCAATAAAATATGCAGATGATCCGGCATAAACACATAATTTAGTATTTCAACATCCGGGAAATGATTTGCTATATCCCATAAGTCATGCTCCGCTATGTTTCCATACGGTGTCATCCTGACTTCTGCCTGCACGGAGGGGTCAAGACCCCTCCCTACAATCTCACAAAACAGCTGCTCTCTGTTCTGCGTACATATGGTTATAAAATATACCTTCTGTGACGCATAATCAAAACTGCGAAGCCGTGTCCATTTCCGTTTTACCAGTTCCTTTTCCATATCTTATCGCGCTATGTTCCACATGGAACATCACACATCCAGATTCGCGTACTTTGCGTTTTTCTCGATGAACTGGCGGCGGGGTTCGACCTGCTCACCCATCAGGATGCTGAACGCCTCGTCGGCGCGCTCGGCGTCCTCGATCTTGATCTGGACGATGACACGGTTGTCGGGGTTCATGGTGGTCTCCCACAGCTGGTCGGGGTTCATCTCGCCCAGACCTTTGTAGCGGTTGACCTTTGCGCCGGGCATCTCGGCGCTCAGCAGCTTCATTTCCTCATCGTTGTAGGCATACTTGACGGTCTGGCCCTTCTGCAGCTTAAACAGCGGCGGCTGGGCAACATAAACATAGCCGTGGTCGATCAGCGGCCGCATATAGCGGAAGAAGAAGGTCAGCATCAGCGTGCAGATATGCGAGCCGTCAACATCGGCATCGGCCATGATGAAAATCTTGTGGTAGCGCACCTTGGAAATATCAAACTCATCGCCAATGCCGGTGCCCAGCGCGGTGACAACGGGCATCAGCTTATCGTTGCCGTAGATGCGGTCGGCGCGTGCCTTTTCGACATTCAGCATCTTGCCCCACAAAGGCAGAATGGCCTGAATGTTGGAGTCTCGGCCCATCTTGGCCGAGCCGCCTGCAGAATCACCCTCCACGATGAACAGTTCGGTCTTGGAGGGGTCTTTTTCGTGGCAGTCGGCCAGCTTGCCGGGCATACGGTTGGATTCCAGCGCGCTCTTGCGGCGGACCAGCTCGCGGGCCTTTTTGGCGGCAGCGCGGGCGCGGGCCGCCTGCGTGGCCTTTTCAAGGATAGCCTTCGCCACAGCGGGGTTTTCCTCAAAAAATTCGGTCAGGGCCTTGTAGACCACATTGTTGACCAGACCCTTGATGAAGGTATTGCCCAGCTTTGCCTTGGTCTGGCCCTCAAACTGGGCCTCCTGCAGCTTGACGCTGACGACGGCAATAATTCCCTCGCGCGCATCGGAGCCAGAGAGGTTCTCATCCTTATCCTTCAAAATGCCCTTGGCGCGGCCGTACTCGTTCAGCACACGGGTCAGGGCCAGCTTAAAGCCATCCTCATGGGTGCCGCCCTCGGGGGTGTGGACATTGTTTGCAAAGCTGAGCAGCAGCTCATTGTAGCTGTTATCGTAATACTGCAGCGCCACCTCGGCCACAGCGCCCTGTCCATCGCCCTTCATATACATGACCTGCGGGTGCAGGGGCGTTAAGTCGCGGCGCTCGCACAGATAGCTGACAAAAGAGCGGATGCCGCCCTCGTAGCACATTGTCTCGGTGCGGACTTCGCCGTTCTGCTCCTCCTGCGGGCGGTCGGCATCGGCGCGCTCGTCCGTCAGGGTGATGCGGACACCGGCATTCAGGAACGCCTCCTCCCGCAGACGCTTGAGCAGCGTCTCATAGTGGTAGAGCGTTGTCTCCTGAAACATCTCCGGATCGGGCTTGAAGGTGACTGTCGTTCCGGTAGAAGCAGCCGGGCCGATCTTTTTCAAATCGCCGTCCGGCTTGCCGCGCTTGAAGCTCTGCTCATACTCTACCCCATCGCGGCGGACACGAACGACCAGCCATTCCGACAGGGCGTTGACGACCGATGCACCGACGCCATGCAGACCGCCGGCCACCTTGTAGCCGGAGTCCTCGCCGCCGAACTTGCCGCCGGCGTGCAGCACGGTGTAGACAACGGTGACAGCCGGGATGCCCAGCTTGGGCTGGATGTCCACGGGGATGCCGCGGCCGTTGTCCGATACCTCAATGATATTGCCGGGCTTGATGGTCACCTCGATATGGGTGCAGTAGCCTGCCAGTGCCTCGTCAATGGCGTTGTCCACGATCTCATAGACAAGGTGATGCAGACCGGAAGGCCCGGTGGAGCCGATATACATGCCGGGGCGCTTGCGCACAGCCTCCAGACCCTCGAGGACCTGAATCTGCGCACCGCCGTAGGCATGGTCGGTAGCCGTTTCGCGGTTGGTTTCGGTGATGATTTCTTCTGCCATGAAATGATAGCCTCCTGTTTATCGGGGAAAGCGTTTCGTTTTAGATGAATTTTACAAGCAGCTTGTAGGGGAGGGATTTATCCCTCCCGTGCAGTCAGCAACTACAGCATAGTGCCCGGGAGGCATGAATGCCTCCCCTACAGAATATACCGTAAAATCGTTATTATATTTAAAATTCCAGCCTCTCCGCCCGCTTTTTCAATGCGGCGGGCGATAATTGGCTGATGTAGACCGTCTCGTCTGGGAAATCGGTGACCATAAAGCTTTTGGGCAGGGTGCCGGGCGCACACAGGTCCACAACGGCGCCCTCGGCCTCGGCATGGCGGAAATATTCCTCGGTCCGCCGCGACGCCCCGGCCGTATCCAGATCAAACACCCCGATCACATCGCGTGTGTTCAGTACAAAATCCTGCCCGGCGTGAAAGTACATAAGCAAAATCCTTTCAGGATTTTGCAGATAAAAGATACTAGATAAAAGATAATAAATATGGATACACGCAAAGCGCGTAATCTTGAGCGGGCTTTCAGCCCGCGATCCACCAATTTTATTATCTATTATCTTTTATCTATTATCTACAAAAGGTTTCTCCTGCGCGCATCCGCCCTTCACATAAACGATTTTCCCGTTGGTGCGTGCAAATGCGGCGGTGTCGCAGGTGGTCACGATCGTTTGATGCTCCCCCATGCGGGTCAAAAGATAGGTCTGGCGCTCATCGTCCAGCTCGCTCAATACATCGTCCAGCAAAAGCACCGGGTGCTCGCCGAACAGCTCACCGACCACGGTGGCCTCGGCCAGCTTGAGGGCCAGCACACAGCTGCGCTGCTGCCCCTGACTGCCAAACACCCGGGCGGGCTGGCCGTCCAGCAGGATTTCTAAGTCCTCCCGGTGCGGTCCTGTCAGGCAGAAACCGGCGCGCAGCTCTGCGGTGCGCATGGCGTGCATCTTTGCGGCCAGCGCCTCGGCGGTGGGGGCATCGGTGCACATCTGGTAGCGCACCTCCAGCACCTCAGCGCCGTGGGATATATCGCGGTAATTCTGCGCCGCAATCGGGGCAGCCTGTTCCAGAAACTTGCAGCGGTGCTGCATGATCAGTGCGCCGTACTCCGCCAGCTGCTCCTCGTAGGTTTCCAGCAGTATTGCGCCGTTTGGCGTAATATCGTAGCTTTTCAGCAGCGCGTTCTTCTGGGCCGTCAGCCGCATATAGCGCCGCAGCGCCACAAGGTAGGGCCTGTATACCTGACACAGCGCCGAATCCAGAAACCGGCGGCGTCCCTCGGGGCCGCCCTTGACCAGCCCCAGCAGGTCCGGCTCAAACACAACGGCCTGAAAGTTCCCCGCCAGCGCGGCAGCGCGGCCCATGTCTGCGCCGTTCAGCCTGCCGGTGCGGCCGGGCCGCTGGCTCGCCTTGCTGCCAACCGTCAGGCGGATCTCTTTTTCGATGTCCTGCGTCTCAAACGCGCCCTCTATGACCGAAAAGTCACAGCCGCGGCGGATCAGCTCGGCATCCTTGGAGCCGCGGAAGCTCTTGCCGCCGGTCAGCAGCCAGATTGCCTCCAGCAGGTTCGTCTTGCCCTGCCCGTTGGGGCCGCACAGCACGGTCAGGTGCGGGTCGGGGTCCAGCACGGCATGGGCAAGGTTGCGGTGGTCAGTCAGTGCAAGGTGGGTCAGGCGCATTACGCACCCGCCGCGACCTGTACGGTCTGGCCCTCCAGCTCGACCGTATCACCGGCGCGGCACTTTTTGCCGCGCATCGTGCAGACCTCGCCGTTGACCTTGACGGCCCCGCCCTGGATCAGCTCCTTGGCCTCGCCGCCCGTCTCACACAGGCCTGCGAACTTCAAAAGAGCGTCAAGCTTAATAAAGTCGGTGTTAATACGAATTTTTTCCATACACTATCCTTCTATCTTATCGGTGCATCCGTAGGGGCCGGATATGTCCGGCCCTCAACCTTGCTGCAGCAGCCTTTAACCGGGCGGCTGTTTTTATCTGCAGGGCCGGGCATGCCCGGCCCCTACAACTCAGCCCTCGTTCTTAAAGCGTACCGGCAAAACCAGATAGATAAAGTCCTTGCCGTCCTCGGGCAGCAGCTTGACCGGGCTCAGGGGGCCGTTGATTTCCAGAACCATCCGCTCGCACTTGGAATAGCGCAGCGCATCGAGCAGATACCGGTTGTTAAAGCCGATCTCGACCGGATCGCCGGTCATCTCCACGGGGGAGAACTCGTCCACGACCTTGCCCAGCGGGGTCTGGCAGCGCACAGTCACCCGCTCCTCACCGAAATTGATGCGCAGCGGGTTCTTCAAACGCTCGGTAATAATGAGGGAGGCGCGCTCGATCGTGTCGATGAAGGTCTTGCAATCCACGACAACGCGCGTTTTTTTGTCCTTCGGGATGACGCTCTCATAGTTGAGGAAGTCACCCTCGATCAAACGGCTCATGATCGTATAACCGTTGGATGTGAACACGACATAGCGGCGGTTTGCGTCGATCTTGACATCATCGTCCGCACCGCCCATGATCTTGAGCAGCTCCTGCAGCGTCTTGGCCGGAATGATAATGCGGATGTCGCGGGTACACTCGACTGCGCGCTGGATGATGGCCAGCCGGTAGCCGTCCAGTGCCACGATGGTCAGGCTGCCCGGCTCAATGACGAACAGCTCGCCGGTGTGGGCGGGCTTTTTGTCGTCCTGACTGACTGCGTAGATCGTTTTTTCGATCATCTCGCGCAGCATACCGCATTTCACGGTCATTGTGTTGTCAGCTCCGGTCACCGGCAGGCTGGGATAATCGCTGGCGTTCAGCGCGGGAATCTCAAACTCGGCCACGCCGCCGCTGATTTTGGCCTGCCCCTCATCGGTCAGTTCAATGCAGATGTCACCGGCCGGCATCCGGCTGACCATCGAGCCGAGCAGTTTCGCATCAAGTACCGTTTCACCCGGTACAAGTACGTTGCATTCAATAGTGGTCGTGATGCCCATTTCCATATCATAGCCGGTCAGCGTCAGGGTAAAGCCCTCGGCCTTGAGGTAGATGCCCTCCAGCACAGGGATGGCTGCGCGGTTGGTGATTGCGCGGGAAACGCCGTCGATGGCGTTGGCCAGCAGGGTCTTTTCACATTCAAATTTCATACTCTGTTCTCCCGCCCGCTTGTTCAAAGCGGGGCAAAAAGCGTCTGTTTTTTTCTTTATGTTTTCTCTGTTTCGGGTTTTCCACCATCGGGGCTGGTATTTTCCGGGGTAAGCTGCTCTTTCAGGGCGTCCCTGTTCGCAGAAACTATTAACTATGGTAGTAGTCGTAGTAGGTGCTGTTAGTTCTGTGGAAAACTCCGCCGCGCCCGATAGCGATGCGGAAAATCGTCCGTTCGATCTTTTGAACAGTCTGTGGAGATTCCTGTTGAAAACCCGCAAACCGCCGTTTTTCAACACGCGCTGTGGAATACCGTCTGTTGAAAACTAAAAACCTTGTGGATAAGTTACTTTCTTTGCAAAGAAAGTAACCAAAGAAACTCCAATCCTATAACCCGTAGAATAGTTGCAGGTATATCGTTAATTTCTGCGCATTCCATCCACGGGTCAACACATTGAAAGTTCTTTGCCTACTTTCTTTCAAGAAAGTAGGTTAGGTGCGGACATTCTTCATGATGTCGCTGCACATCTCCTTGAGGTGCTGGTCGCGGTTGATGTTTTCCTCCATCGTCTTGATGGAATAGACAACGGTGGAATGATCGCGCTGGAACTCCTGACCGATGGCCTCCATGCTCATGCCGGTCACCTCGCGGATAATGTACATCGTCATCTGCCGCGCGGCGCTCACATTCGCATTGCGCTTTTTGCCGCGAATGTCCGCGGGCATCACATTGTAGGTGCGGGCCACCTCATTCAGAATTTTTTCAATCGTGACGGGGATCGGCTGGCTGTCGTTCAGCGTATCCTTGATCGCGGTGGTCGTCACGCCGATGCAAGGCTCGATGCCCTCCAGCATATAGTAGGCGTTCAGCTTTTTGACGGCTCCCTCCAGTTGGCGGATGTTCTGCTTCAGATGGTTGGCGATGTACTCGGCCACATCGTTGGGCAAATCAAGGTTCAACAGCTCGGCCTTGCGCTTGACAATGGCCACGCGGGTCTCAAAATCCGGCGGCTGGATGTCGGCGGTCAGGCCCCACTCAAACCGGGTGCGCAGACGCTCCTCCAGCGATTTGATCTCCTTGGCGGGGCGGTCGGAGGCAATTACGATCTGGCGGCCGTCGTTGTGCAGCGTGTTGAAGGTGTGGAAAAACTCCTCCTGCGTGCTCTCCTTGCCGGCCAGAAACTGAATATCATCGATCAGCAGTACATCGGCCTTGCGATACCGCTGGCGGAACTGCTCCATCGTGGCGGTTTTGATCGCGGTGATCGTCTCGTTGGTGAATTTTTCACAATCCACATAGACAATGTTGAAATCCGGATGGTTTTTCTGGATCTCGATCTTGATGGCGTTCAAAAGGTGGGTCTTGCCCAGACCGGACGGCCCGTAGATGAACAGCGGGTTGTACGCGCCGGAGGGGTTTGCCGCAACAGCCTGCGCGGCCGCAAACGCAAACTGGTTGGACGGGCCCTTGATGAAGTTCTCAAAGGTGAACTCATACCGGCCGCTGGGCAGGGATTTTTCGTCCATCTGGTTTTCGCTGTCGCCGGGCTTCACGCCGTCCTCCGGCGGGGCAACCACATAGCGGATCTCTACATCAAAGCCCAGAATGGCTTTGAACGCATCCTGCAAAAGTGCCGTGTAGCGGTCCGAAACAATGCCCATCACGAAGTCACTGCGCAGCTCCAGCGTGACGGTCTTGGAATTTTCAAAGCTGACAGCCTTGATGTCCTTGATGTAAAATGCGTAGGTAGCGTCGGAGGTCTTTTCTTTGCAGAAGGCCTTGACCGCTTCCATTACCTCATTGATGGAATCCATGAAACTCGATACTCCCCACTTCCTGTTATAAATCAACGCCTTTTGCAAGGGCGCAAAAACACTGCTTACAGTATACCACAAAATCATGTTTTAAACAACACCTATATTATAATAAGTAGGAATTTTTTTACGGCGTGGAAATGTTGAAAATTTTCCCGCAAAAAGGGTATTCTGGAAAGTTTTCCACAGAAAGTGTATTTTTCAACAGTGAATAGTACAAAATGTAGTGGATAACTGTCTGTAGCGAAAGATTGTTTGACGCGCAGACGAAAAATTCTGCAAAAAACCTCTTGACAAAAGGGGTGCTTATCGCGTATAATCTAACTCTGCAAGGCTGCCCCAGTGTATGGGCGAAGCCCTGAGCAAACAGCCCATACCGGGATTTCAACAGGAGGAATGAAAAATGAAGCGTACTTTCCAGCCCAAGAAGCGTCAGCGCAGCCGCGTCCACGGTTTCCTGAACCGCATGGCTACCAAGAACGGCCGCAAGGTCATCGCCCGCCGCCGTGCAAAGGGCCGCAAGAGCCTGACTGTCTGATCTCTGCCTTGCAGGTGAGATCCGGCGCAGAAATGAATATGCGCACAAAAGACCGCTGATATCCCATTGGCGGTCTTATTTTTTTACCCGTCAAAAGTTTTTTCGTAAAAATGCCCGGATGGGCTTTTAAACTGCAAAAATTTTTGATATACTGGCTAAAGAGTGCACCTATGTGCACCCGGACGAAAGGAGGTGCCGATGTTATGCGTTATCGTCCGATCCGCCGCAACAGCGAGTTTGGCCGTGTGTACGCCCGCGGCAAGTCCTATGTGAACCCGGCACTGGTACTGTACGTGCTCAAGACCCGGGGCCGCAACACCCGGGTGGGCCTGACCGCCACCAAAAAGATCGGCCACGCCGTGCAGCGCAACCGCGCCCGCCGCGTGATGAAAGCTGCGATTGACGAGCATCTGGATTACAATATCGGCGGCTATGATCTGATCTTCGTGGCCCGGGGCATGACCCCCAAACTGAAAAGCTGGCAGCTGAGCAGCGTTGTGGCAAAGCTGTTTGCACAGGCCGGTCTGCCGGATAAGGCAAAGCGCCCGGACGCAAAGCCGCCCGCCACCGTGCCCCCTGCCCGCAAACAAAAGCCGGAGCCCCGCGCGTGAACCGGCTGCAAATGCTCTGCCGCAGGGCGCTGTGCGTGCCCATCCGCATCTACCAGTATACCCTCAGCCCATGGATCGGCCGCAGCTGCCGGTTTTCGCCCAGCTGCAGCAACTACACCATGCAGGCCATCCTGACCCACGGCTGTGTAAAAGGCATTTTGCTGGGCGCATGGCGCATTGCGCGGTGCAATCCGCTGGGCAAGTGGGGCTACGACCCCGTGCCGCCGCCCGGCCGCTGGCAAAGCCCTGCCCGCAATTTACAGCCTGCAAAGCTGTTTGAAAAGCGGCATAGGGGATAAAGTTTTCGCTTCTTGTGACGCGCTGCACTGTGGGCGGCGTGTCCTACGATAAAAAAATAATGCGTCCCGGGCCACAGCCGGGGCAGAATGGACAAAGGTATGAACTTCTTTTACATCCTGAGCGGTCCTCTCGGCTATGTCATGGAGTGGATCTACAAGCTGCTGCCGAACTACGGCTGGGACATCATCCTCTTCACCCTGCTCATCAACATCGTCAAGATCCCCCTGCAGACCAGCCAGCAGAAGAGCATGGCGAAAATGTCTGCTTTCCAGCCCATGATCGCGGAGATCCAGACCAAGTACAAGGACAAGCCCGAAAAGCAGCAGGAAGAGCTGATGAAGCTGCAGCAGGACTTTGGCTATAAGCCCACGGCCGGCTGCATGCCCATGCTGCTGAATTTCCTTGTCATGTTCGGTGTTATCGGCGTGGTGTATAACCCGCTGGAGCGTATTTTCCACATCAGCGCCGCTGCACTGGCCAGCGCAGGCGAGGCACTGACCGCCGCCGGTATCTCCTTTACCGCCATCACCCGCGATACCAACATCATCGCCGAGGTGGTTGCCGGCAACAGCGGCGTGCTGGGCTGCTTTACCGCACAGCAGATCGCTACCATCACCGAGTTCAGCCAGCACATGAACTTCTTTGGCATCGACCTGACCCGCATCCCGCAGATCGGTCTGTCTCTGGATATCGTGCTGCCGCTGCTGTCGGTCATTACCATGTTCCTGTCCACCCACATCAGCATGAAGGCTTCCGGCCAGCAGATGCAGGGCAGCATGAAGCTGACCATGTATATGATGCCGCTGATGTACCTGTTCTTCTGCTTTACCTACCCGCTGGCATTCTCTCTGTACTACGTCATTTCCAACATCGTCATGACCGCACAGACCCAGGTCATGCGCAAGTTCTACGACCCCGAGAAGATGCGCAAGGAAGTGGAAGCGGAGATCGCCGCCAAGCGCAAGCAGGAAAAGCGCGGTGTGAAGAACACCACCATCACGGTGACCGACCCCAAGACCGGCAAGAGCGTGGAAAAGAACCTTTCCGCCAGCGAGATGAACAAGCGCCGGCTGGAGTATGCCCGTCAGCTGGACGCCGAGCGCTACAAGGACGAGCGCACCGTGCCGCTGAGCGAGCTTGACAAGCAGGATAAACAGTAACAAGGGAGGTAAACGGTTATGATCCGTACACAGGAATCCACCGGCAAGACGGTGGACGAAGCCTTTGCCAAGGCCTGCGCCCTGCTGGGTGTTCAGGCTGAGGATGAGAATGTCAGCCGTGAAGTGCTGGAATATCCCCAGAAGACTGGTTTTCTGGGTTTAAAGACCACCCCCGCCAAGGTGCGCGTGAGCGTGGAACTGCCGGATGCCCCCGCCGCTGCACCCGCAAAGCCGGTAGAGCCGGTGGCAGAGCAGCCTGTTGAGACTGCCGCCCCCGTGCAGGAGACTGCCCCCGTGGCAGAGGAAGTTCCCGCTGCTGTGGCAGAGCCTGCCGCTCCCGCCGCAGAGCAGACCCCCGCTGCCCAGCAGCCCGCCGAAGCTGCCGAGGAGGCAGAAGAGGTGGAAGAGCCCATCGTCATCGAGGAGAACGCCAAGGTGAAGGCCGCCGTGGACTATCTGCGGGAAGTCATCACCCTGATGGGCGTGGAGAACGTGACCTTCAGCGCCGTGCAGAAGGGCGAAGCCACCATCATCCGTCTGGACGGTGAGCACCTGGGTGCCCTGATCGGCCGCCGCGGCGAGACCATGGAGAGCCTGTCCTATCTGGCAAGCCTGGTGGCCAACCGTCTGGAAGGCGATTACATCAAGCTGGGTCTGGACGTGGCCGGCTACCGCGACAAGCGCGAGAGCGACCTGACCGCCCTGGCACAGCGCATTGGTGCCAAGGTGCGCAAGACCGGCCGCAGCTTTGCCATGGAGCCCATGAACCCCTACGAGCGCCGCATCATCCACTCTGCCATCAGCAAGATGGAGGGTGTGCGCAGCGAGAGCAAGGGCGAGGGCCGTGACCGCCGCGTGGTCATCTACTCCACCGCACCGGATGCCCAGACCGAGAACACCTACGGCGAGCGCCGTCCCCGCGGCGGCCGCCCCGGCAACGGACGCCGCCCCGGCGGCAACCGCAATGGCGGCTATCGCGGCGGCAGCCGTTCGGAGCACGGCGACCGCAACGGCAACCGCGGCGGTTACCGCGGCAGCCGCAACGGCGGCAACCGTGGGCCCCGTCCTTCCGGTGTGCCGGAGCGCACCTATGCGCCCCGCGATGCCGAGACTGCCGCACCGGTGGCACCCAAGCGCACCGAGCGCGTGGATGATTTTGCTGATTTCAGCTTTGGCAAGATCGAGCTGTAACCCCTGAACCATGCAATGCCTCCTGCAATTGATGCAGGGGGCATTTTTGCGCTCCGGTCTGTGCAAAAACGGCACGGCTTTTTCCACGGACTTTTCGGAGCCGGTGGAAAACCGACACGGGGTGTATCTTTTTGGACGGAAACGTGGTAGAATAAAAAATAAAATGAGGGATGTCGTCCGCTGGAAAGACGGCCGAAGGAAAGGGATGAACACAGGCGTGGGCAAACTACATCAGATGCTTTTCTATGCCGGGTTGGAACCGGAAGAGTACCAGGCCTGTCTGCCGGAGATCCGCAAGGACAACCGGAAGAAGCTGCGTGCCTATCTGATCATAGCCGGTATCTTTCTGCTGGTCATCATCTGCCTGCTCGGCGGGCTCGGGGCGCTGCGCGCCAATCGGGGATATTATCTCCTCTCGTTTGTCGGCTGTCTGGTGCTGCTGGCGATCGAAATGATGCTTCCGGAGGATAACGGTCTGCTGCTGGACTGGCTGATGTATGCTTTCGAGGCGCAGCTGTATCTGCTGGGCATGCTGATCATGAAGGACTCGCCGGAGGAGCTTTCGGTCAGTTTCATCGCATTTCTGCTGGCCGTGCCGCTTCTGTTCGTGATGCCGCCGGTGCAGCATATCAGCAACATCCTGTTCTTTGCGGTGATCTTCATCGGGCTGGCGCTGCACGTTAAGACCGGGCGGATCGCGGTCATTGACATCATCGACTGTGTGGTGTTCGGGATGATGTCCAGCATCATTTCCAGCTTTATGATGGTCTCCATGCACCAGAATTTCCTGTCCGAGCTCCGGCTGCGCCGGTTTGCCAACTTTGATATCCTGACCAATATGCAGAATCGCAATGCCTACGAGAGCAGCCGGGACAGCTGGGCGAAAAAATGCACGGTGTCCCTCAGCTGTGTGTATGTGGACGTAAACGGCCTGCATGAGCTGAACAACGCCAGCGGCCACAAAAAAGGGGACCAGATGCTGCAGACTGTGGCGCTGGAACTGCAGGGTCGTTTCGGCCGGGACAACTGTTACCGTACCGGCGGGGACGAATTTGTGGCCTTTGTGCAGGACGAGCCGGAAACAGCGGTGCGCGCAGCGACGGACGAGCTGATCCGGGCATTGGAACAGAAAGGCTGTTCGGCAGCCATCGGGGTGGTCACCCAGAATGCAGGCAGCATGGATCTGGACACGCTGATCCGACAGGCCGAACAGCAGATGTATCAGGCCAAGGAAGAACATTACCGCATCCAGCGGCAGCTGGAGCACTGAAAGGAACCGACTATGCAGGAAACGACCATTGCAGCCATTGCCACAGCCCCCGGTGCGGGCGGCATCGCGGTGGTGCGCCTGTCCGGTGCGCAGAGCTATGCCGTGGCAGAGCGGGTGTTCCGCCCGGCAAACCCGGGCAAAAAGGTGGCGCAGGCAAAAGGCTACACAGCATTGTTCGGCCATTTTGTGGACGGCGGCGAGGAATTTGACGAGGGCGTGGCTCTGTTTTTCCGTGCGCCCCACAGCTATACCGGCGAGGATGTGGTGGAGCTTTCCTGCCACGGCGGCAGTGCGGTGGCACGCCGTCTGGTGGAGGCCTGTCTGGCAGCCGGTGCGCAGCCGGCGGCCCCCGGCGAGTACACCCGCCGTGCGTTCCTGAACGGCAAACTGGGCCTGACGCAGGCCGAAGCGGTCATGGATCTGATCTCGGCCGACGGGCGGCAGGGGGCAGCGCTGGCCAATGCGGCCCTGTCCGGTGCGCTGGCCCGCAAGATCGGGGAACAGAAGGATGCCCTCACCGCCCTGCAGGCCCATCTGGCAGCCTGGGTGGATTTCCCGGAGGAAGATGTGCCGGAGCTGGACGAAGTCCATCTGCGCAGCGTTCTGGGCAGCGTGCAGGAGACGCTGGACGGGCTGATCCGCAACTATCAAGCGGACACCGTCCTGCGCGAGGGCGTGGACTGTGCCATCGTGGGCCGCCCCAATGCGGGCAAGTCCACCTTGCTGAATCTGCTGGCCGGGTTCGACCGTGCCATCGTCACCCCGGTGGCAGGCACCACCCGCGACGTGGTAGAGCAGGCGGTGCAGCTGGGGGATATCCGGCTGAACCTTTTTGACACCGCCGGTCTGCGCGAGACCGAGGACGCCATTGAAGCGGAGGGCATCCGCCGCAGCTGGAAGAAACTGGAAGAGGCTGGCCTGATCCTGGCGGTGTTCGATGGCTCGGAGCCGCCTACCCGGGAGGATCTGGAGCTGGCCCGGCGCTGTGCGGGCCGCCCGGCCATTGCCCTGGTGAACAAGGAAGATAAACCCACGCAATTTGGTGCGGAGCTCATCGCCCCGTACTTTGCCATGGTGCTGCCGGTGTGCTGTCAGGAAGAGGGCAGCCGCAAGGTCATTGCGGCCGCCGTGGCGCGCCTGCTGGGCACCAGCCAGATCGACCCCCACGCGGCCAGCCTGTCCGGCCAGCGGCAGCTGTCGGCGGCCCTGCGGGCACGGGAGGCCGTGGCAGGAGCGCGGGAGGCCATGGAGGCCGGGTTCGGGCTGGACGCCGTGTCGGTGTGCGTGGATGACGCGCTGGACGCACTGTGTGAGCTCACCGGCGAAAACGCCTCGGAAGCCGTCATCGAACAGGTGTTCGAGCGGTTCTGCGTGGGGAAATAAGGGCGGGAATGTTCTCTTTTGACACCAAAAGAGAAGAAAAGTGCGGCGGTGCCTGCAAGGCATGAAAACCCCAGTGGGGCTTTCAAGTCGCAGACCGGTTTGTGCAGCAAATGCTGTGCGTTCAGCACAGCAAGGTTACAGCGATTTCGATGCGCTGGAGCCACGAAAAAGGGGCTGCACGCCCCTTTTAACCCCAAAGCAGTGGGCTACACCGGAAAAAACTGAAGATTCACGCCTGTTCGGCGTGAAGATCTTTTAACCGTTTTTTCCGGCTCCGCCGATTGATAGCCCTTCAGTCGCTGCGCGACAGCTCCCCCCGGGGGAGCGAGCGCTGCTGCTGCCGTTTCCCGTTATGACCCCACCCGTGAAAATGGGTTACAGGAAAGTCCGCAGACTTTCCTGTAACCCGAAATTTAAAATAATTCTTCCGCTGAAAATGCCCAGAGTAAAACGGAGGGCATTTCAAATCAATTATTAGAGGAAATCCGAAAGTATATGAACCACTTAGGAGATTATGATGTGATCGTCATTGGTGCCGGGCATGCCGGCATCGAAGCGGCCCACGCCGCCGCCACACTGGGTGCCAGGACCGCCGTGTTTACCATGAGTCTGGACGCCATCGGCAATATGCCCTGCAATCCCAGCATCGGCGGCACTGCAAAAGGAACGTTGGTGCGTGAATTAGATGCCCTTGGCGGCGTGATGGGTCTGGCGGCGGATGCCACTTACCTGCAGAGTCGGATGCTGAACAAGGGCAAGGGCCCTGCGGTGCACGCACTGCGGGTGCAGACCGACCGCAAACGCTACCACGAATACATGAAGCACGCACTGGAGCTTACCCCCGGCCTTGCCATCCATCAGGCCGAGGTGGTGGGCCTTGAGGTGGAAAACGGCCGGGTGAAGGGCATCGTTACCCAGCTCAACGGCGAGTACACCGCAAAGTGCGTGGTGCTGGCCACCGGCACCAATCTGGGCGGCAAGATCTTTGTGGGCGATGCCTGGTATGCCTCCGGCCCGGACGGCATGCACGCGGCCAATGCCCTGACCGAGAGCTTGAAGGCTGCCGGTCTGCCCCTGCGGCGGTTCAAGACCGGCACCCCCGCCCGTGTGCACCGGCGCAGCATCGACTTCAGTCGGCTGGAGTGTCAGCCTGGTGACCCGGACAACGAGCTGCAGCCCTTCAGCTTCATGACCGACGCCCCCATGCACAACAAGGTGGAATGCTGGATCGCCTACACGAACCCGGAGACCCACAAGATCATTCTGGACAACATCCAGCGCAGCCCGCTGTACGGCGGCATGATCGAGGGTGTCGGCCCGCGTTACTGCCCCTCCATCGAGGACAAGGTGGTGCGCTTTGCGGGCAAGGACCGCCACCCCATCTTTGTGGAGCCCTGCGGTGAGAACACCGAGGAAATGTACCTGCAGGGTGCTTCCAGCAGTCTGCCGGAGGACGTACAGAATGCCTTCTACCGCAGCATCAAAGGCTTTGAGCACATCGAGATCCTGCGCCCGGCCTATGCCATCGAATACGACTGTGTAGACCCCACCAGCCTGGAAGCCACGCTGGAAAGCAAGGTGGTGCGGGGCCTGTATGGGGCAGGGCAGTTCAACGGCACTTCCGGCTACGAGGAAGCTGCCGCACAGGGCCTGCTGGCCGGTCTGAACGCCGCCCGCAATGCGCTGGGCAAAGAACAGCTGATCCTGCCGCGTCACACCAGCTACCTTGGCACCCTGGTGGATGATCTGGTGACCAAGGGCGTCATGGACCCCTACCGCATGATGACCAGCCGCAGCGAATACCGGCTGACCCTGCGGCAGGACAATGCCGACACCCGCCTGACCCCCATCGGCCGGGAATATGGTCTGGTGCAGGACGACCGCTGGGCAAAGTACCAGCACACCCAGAGCATTCTGGAAGCGGAGCGCCGCCGCCTGCACGACGCCCACCTGCGCACTGCCGACCTGCAGGCCGCCATGACGGCGGCCGGGCTGGCCCCGGCAGCCGAGGGCGGCATTGCCGAAGAATTGCTGCGCCGCCCGGAGATCCACTACGACCTTGTGGCCGGGGTCATCGGCTGGGGGGAGGGGATCACGCCCATGCTGGCGGAGCGGCTGGAGACCGAGATCAAATACGCAGGCTACATTGCCCGGCAGGATCGCATGATCCGGGAGGTGGCCCGCCACGAAAAGACCCTGATCCCGGAAGATTTTGAATACGCGGACCTCACCGGCCTGACGCTGGAAGCCCGCGAGAAGCTGGCCCGCATCCGGCCCAAGAACCTGGGCCAGGCCAGCCGCATCCCCGGCGTGTCGCCGTCGGATGTTGCACAGCTGAGCATCGCCCTGGCGGCCCACACCTGATCCAGAACAACAGAAAGGAATCAAAACCTATGATCGACAAACAGCGGCTGGAGGCCAAGTGTTCCACATGGAACATTGCCCTCACCGGCACCCAGCTGGACCAGCTGGACGCCTTTGCACAGATCCTTGTGGACTACAACCAGAAGGTCAACCTGACCGCCATCACCGACCCCGAGGGCATCGAGGACAAGCATTTCCTCGACAGCCTGCTCTTTGCCAGCCAGCCGGAAGTAGCCGGCCGCATGGTGGATGTGGGCGCTGGTGCCGGGTTCCCGGGCATCGTCACCAAGATCTACAAGCCGGAACTGGAACTCACCCTTATGGAGCCCACCGGCAAGCGGGTGGAGTTCTTGAAGTACGCCTGTGCCCAGCTTGGCCTGACCGGCGTGGAGTTTGCCAAGGAGCGCGCAGAGGAAGCCGCCCGCAAGGTGTGGCGGGAGCAGTTTGACCTGGCTTCAGCCCGCGCGGTGGCGGCCCTGCCCATGCTGGCGGAATACTGCCTGCCGCTGGTCAAGGTGGGCGGAAACTTTCTGGCCATGAAGGGCGCCTCCGGAGAAGAGGAGCTGGCCGCGGCCCGCGGGGCCATCAAAAAACTGGGCGGTGCCTACAAGGAGACCCGCACCCTGCACCTGCCCGGCGGCGACACCCGCACCCTGATTTTGTGCCAAAAGATTTCGCAAACTCCGACAGCCTACCCCAGAAACGGCGGAAAAATCGCCAAAAGCCCGCTGAAATAACGGAATAGCGAACAAAATATGCAAAACCCTGCCGAACGAAATTTCTGGCAGGGTTTTTGTTTGTGTGGTACACTGGCTCTGAACCAACTTTTCCACATTTTCCCGGGAAAGCGTGGAAAACAAACCCGGATATGCCGCAAAAAAGGAGGAGCCGTGTTATGTTTGAACGGAAGAAGTCCGCCGGAAAAATTTATTTCCTGCCCATCGACCAGATCCATCCGTCGCCGTTCCAGGCGCGCCGGACCTTTGAGGAACAGGAGCTGGCAGGCCTTGCCCAGAGCATCCGTGAAAACGGTCTGCTGCAGCCCATCTCGGTGCGTAAAGCAGCCGAAGGTTACGAGCTGGTGGCAGGGGAGCGGCGGCTGCGCGCCTGCAAGCTGGCCCAGATGACCACCATTCCGGCCATCCTGTGCAGCTATGCCGATGAGCAGACGGCGGCCCTCGGCCTGCTGGAAAATATTCAGCGCACCGACCTGAACCCCTTTGAGCAGGCGCAGGGCCTGCGGGACATTCTGGTGCTGTGGGACTGCACCCAGGCCGAGGCCGCCAAGCGGCTGGGCATGGCGCAGCCCACACTGGCCAACAAGCTGCGCCTGCTGCAGCTCACGGGGGACCAGCGCCAGTTCGTGCTAGACAACAACCTCACCGAGCGTCACGCGCGGGCCGTGCTGCGCCTGCCGGAGAACCGCCGCAGCGAGGCGCTCATCAACATTGCCAAGCGGCGGCTCAACGCCCGTCAGACCGATCGGTACATCGAACAGCTGCTCAACAGCACTGCAAAAGGGCGGCACCGCATCTCCATGGTCCGGGATGTGCGCATCTTTGTGAACACCATCGACCATGCCATCCGGCTGATGACCGACAATGGGGTGCCGGCCACGGCCCACCGGGAAGAGAAGGATGGCTACATCGAATACACGGTGCGCATCCCCACGGCGGCAGCGGAGAAGTGAACGGTTCCATGTGGAACAGAAAAAACGTGTAAAAAATCTGCAAAATACGCCTTGAAAGAGAACTTTTTGCCTTATAAAAACGGAAAACAGAAGAAAAATACGCACAAAAACGCCTGAAAGCGGTTCAAAAAGCCAAGGGAGTGTGCTATACTACTAGTTGAGATGTCCGCGCGACGGGAAACGAGCGGGCACAACTGCGAATGTTCCATGTGGAACAACCAAAATTTCCCGGAAGGAAGAAATGCGCGTGGCAAAAATTGTAGCAATCGCAAACCAGAAAGGCGGCGTCGGCAAGACCACAACCGCCGTCAACCTGTCCTCCTGCGTGTCGGCTTTGGGCAAAAAGGTGCTCATCGTGGACCTGGACCCTCAGGGCAACACCACCACCGGCTACGGCATCCCCAAGCGGAGCGTGGAGTGCGGCACCTACGAGGTGCTCATCGGCAAGGCCACCGCCGCACAGGCGATCCGCAAGACCGAGTTCCGCACCGATGTGATCGGCTCCAACACCCGTCTGGCCGGTGCCAGTCTGGAAATGATCGACCTGCCGGGCCGCGAGAGCCGGCTGCGGAAGGCGCTGGCCGGGGTGCAGAAGGACTATGACTTCATCTTCATCGACTGCCCGCCCAGCCTGGACCTGCTCACCCTGAACGGTCTGAGCGCCTGCGACAGTGTGCTGATCCCGGTGCAGTGCGAGTATTATGCACTGGAAGGTCTGTCGGAGCTCATCAGCACCCTCAAGACCATCCGCAAAAAGTACAACCCCTATCTGGACATCGAGGGCGTGGTGTTCACGATGTTCTCCCTGCGCTACAACCTCACGGTGCAGGTAGTGGAGCAGGTGCAGAAGTACTTTGGCTCCAAGGTGTACAAAACCACGATCCCGCGTTCGATCCGCATCTCCGAGGCCCCCAGTTACGGGCAGCCCATCAATTTCTACGAGCCCAAGGGCAAGGGCAGCGAAGCGTACATGGATCTGGCCATTGAGTTCGTCAAGAACAACCGGCCGCACGAGCCCAAAAAGACCCGCGCGCGGAGCAAGAGCGCTCCGGAACCGGTACCGGTCAAAAACGCTCTGGAAGACTAAAACACAGGGGGAACAACAAGAACAATGGCAAAAGGAAAAGGAGGACTTGGCCGCGGGCTGGAAAGTCTGTTTGAGGACGCCGCCCCGAGCCTTGAGTCCGACGCAAAGGTCGAGACCCTGCCCCTGCGTGAGATCGAGCCGGACCCCGACCAGCCCCGCAAGACCTTTGACGAAGAGGCACTGGGGGAGCTGGCCGCCAGCATTGCGGAGCACGGTCTGCTGCAGCCCATTGCGGTGCGGCCCCAGGGACTGGGCGGCTACAGCATCGTGGCCGGCGAGCGCCGGTGGCGTGCCTGCCGCATGGCCGGCCTGACCGAAGTGCCGGTGGTGGTCAAGGATGTGTCCGACGAGCAGGCCATGGAGCTGGCGTTGGTGGAAAACCTCCAGCGTGAGGATCTGGACCCGGTGGAAGAAGCCGCCGGCATCCGGGAGCTGATGCTGCGCTGTGACCTGACCCAGGAGCAGGCAGCCCGCAAGCTGGGCAAGAGCCGCAGCGCGCTGGCCAACAGCCTGCGTCTGCTGAACCTGCCGGAAAACGTACTGGAGCTGCTCAAGAGCGGGTTCCTGAACATGGGCCACGCCAAGGTGATCCTGGGCCTGCCCACGCCGGAGCTGCAGGAGCAGGCGGCGCAGATCGTGGCGGACAATCAGCTGAATGTGCGCCAGACCGAGGCGCTGTGCAAGAAGCTGGCAAAGCCCCCGAAGGAGGCAAAAGAACCCGAACCCCGCGGCACCCTGCCGGTGGAAGTGGAAGAGAGCCTCAAGCAGGTGCTGGGCAGCGAGGTGAACGTGGCCTACCACGGCGGCAAGGGCAAGCTGACGGTGCATTTTTACTCCGATGAGCAGCTGCGCGCCTTTGCAAACCTGCTGGGCCAGTACCAGACCGAAGAATAAAACAACCGCGATCCAAGGCGGACACCCGCCTTTGAACGGCGCCGGGAGAGGTCCCATTTCCCGGTGCGAACGAAATAGAGCAAGGAGAGTCAATCATGCTTGATATCAAATTTGTCCGTGAGAATCCGGACGCCGTCAAGGAAAACATCAAGAAGAAGTTCCAGGACGCAAAGCTGCCGCTGGTGGATGAGGTCATCGAAAAGGATGCCCAGTACCGCGCAGCGCTGAAGGAAGTGGAAGCCCTCAAGGCCGCCCGCAACAAGCTGAGCAAGGCCAACGGCCCGCTGTTCGGCCAGCTGAAGAAGTGCGACGATGAGGCCAAGAAGGCAGAGCTGCAGGCTCAGATCGACGCCAACAACGCCGCCGTCAAGGCCGATGCCGACAAGATGGCAGAGCTGGAGAAGGAAGAGGAAGCTCTGTCTGCCCGCATCCAGGAGATCATGTACACCATCCCCCAGATGATCGACCCCAGCGTGCCCATCGGCCCGGACGACACCTACAACGTGGAAGCACAGCGCTTCGGTGAGCCGGTCGTACCCGATTTCCCCATCCCGTACCACACCGAGATCATGGAGAGCTTTGACGGCATCGACATGGACGCTGCAGGCCGCGTGGCCGGCAACGGCTTCTACTACCTGCTGGGCAACATCGCCCGCCTGCACGAGGCAGTGCTGGCCTACGCCCGCGACTTTATGATCAACAAGGGCTTTACCTACGTCATCCCGCCCTTCATGATGCACGGCAACGTGGTGCAGGGCGTTATGTCCTTCCCGGAGATGGACGCCATGATGTACAAGATCGAGGGCGAGGACCTGTACCTGATCGGCACCAGCGAGCACACCATGATCGGCCGCTTCATCG
>ERZ838399.1502-NODE-1502-length-21287-cov-4.347824_pt1 | contig 21287 bp, 9 predicted proteins | sample MGYA00519683_ERZ838399 | MGnify/ENA primary metagenome ERZ838399 (study PRJEB31850, sample SAMEA3708833) | human gut metagenome | biome: human gut; feature: human-associated habitat; material: faeces | place: China | collected 2014 ...
TTTTGCTTACTGTTACTGTACAGCCTGCTGTCTTTCCGTTTGTGCTTGTTGCTGTTATTACAGCTGTTCCGGCTCTCTTGGCTGTTACATTTCCATTAGCATCTACTGTTGCTACTGCTTCATTATTACTGCTCCAGCTTACATTTTTACTATCTGTTGTGTTCTCTGGCAGTACTGTCGCTGTAAGTTTATATGTACTTCCTTCTACTATTCCAACTGTACTTTCGCTAAGACGTACTTCTGTGACTGGTATCTGCTTCTTTTCTACTGTTACTGTACAGCCTGCGCTCTTTCCGTTTGTGCTTGTCGCTGTGATTACTGCTGTTCCGGCTCTCTTTGCTATTACTGTTCCATTAGCATCTACTGTTGCTACTGCTTCATTGTTGCTACTCCATATAATGCTCTTATTTTCTGCATTTTCAGGTGTAACAGTTGCAGCTAATGTTTCACTTTCGCCCTCTGTTAATGTCATTTCTGACTTATTAAGGCTTACACTCTCAACCTCAACCACTGGTGTCTGTGTTTCATTGTCTGTAAATGCTTTAATAATAAAATTGCATGACCGTGCCTTACCAAAGTCTTCCCAATATCCATATGGGTTAGCTACAAAACTCTGATTTTCCTTAGCAGAAGCTGTACACCAATATCCTACCTTGCCTGACTGCATACTGCGTTCATATGCCAAATATGATGTTTTACCTGAAGCATTCCTAACTTCTACAACAACTGAGAACTTATTACCTTCATTAATTTCTACCGGACTGTCAAGATTAACCGTGTATGTTCCGTCATATGTTGTTATTCCGCTTTTCTGTGCTGCTAATGTTCCACTTTCAGGATTAGTTTCATCTGTAAGATTAGTATATATACTTACTGTATAATTAAGATTAGTAGAACGTCCTGTCATAAATGAAACTGCCTTTATATTCTCACTTCCATCCTGATTAGCTTTAGCTTCAAATATGTTGGCATATTTATTAGAACCACCATATCCCATATATCCATAAAGCATTGCACCATCATACTGATAATTATTGTCATAGTTATTTGAAAGCTCTGCTTCAAGCGCATAACCTACTGTATATATAGACTTGTCATAATAAGAAAGATAGAAATATCCTTCCTTACCATAATAACTGCCCCAACTGTTTCTTACTATCCATGCACCATTACCATCTGGTGTTGTTGCAAAATTATCTGCTGAATAATCATCATCCCAGCCTACAATAGTAACGGCATGATTAGATGTGTAAGCATTTGGACAATAGTACGCCGCAGTAGAACTATTGTAATTATCTGTACTCCAGTCACTGCTCTGGTCAGACCAGTATGATATTGAAACAGCACCATAATCCATAACTGCTTTCTTGACATCATCCCTGCTGGTTATGTTCACTCTGTAGAAATTCTGTACATGTGCAACATCTTTTCCATATGCAAGTGAATCATTTAACTGCTCATTTTCAACCTGTCTTATATAATCTATAGTATAAGGAACAACATCCTCATTAACAGCACCTTCCCAGTCAAGAAGTGAGTTAGCTGCCATCTCGACATTGCCACCATACTGCATTACAGAACCATATGATGTATCAAACTTGTTAACATCGCCTTCAAGTCCGCCCAAAGGGTCATTAACACAGTTATATGTGTAATTCACAAGATGTAATTCTGATAAATCAATATCACTAGAAGCAAGATTTTTCTTTATAAGATTAGTTTCTATTAATGATATTGTTGAAAATGACCAGCATACACCATATATTCCCTGGTCTCTTACAGCAGGAAGATTTTCTGTTCTATAGGCAGCCGGATATGTAGCTGCCTTTGTAATGTCCATTCCATCTATACTAGAATTATCATTACTGAGAACATCTGGAATTATCTGATATTCTTCATCTAATTGCCTATAACCTGTTGCAACATAACGTGAACCTGTATCGGTTGTTTCATTCTCATAATTCACATCTGCACTATTATTATCATTATTTCCGGCAAATGCCATTGATGAAGATGTAACTATAAGATTAACTGCAAGAAATGCAGCCAATGCTTTTTTTAATAATTTTCTTCTGTGCATATCATACCTCTTTTCTTAACAGATTATACTTTAAACTACCATTCCGCCAACAATGTGGTATGTATAACCTTTATAATCGATTGTTCCTGAGAAGTTCCAGTCTACCATGCCATCCTGTATGTAGAATTTATTTCCCTTATACTCTATAACTGCTGTTGTCCAGTCGACACAGCCACCAGATACATAGAACCATGTATCCCTGTAGTATATAAGACCTTCATAATCCCAGTTAATTGTACCTCCTGATACATAGAACCATATATCATTATAATATACAAGTCCCATATAACTCCAGTTAATCGTTCCTCCTGAAATAACAAACCACATATCATTGTAATATGTAAGTCCAAGATAATTCCAGTCTAACATTCCGTTTGAGATATAGAACCATGTATCAGCAAAATATGCAAGACCTGTGTAATCCCAGCCTATCATTCCGCCTGATACATAAAACCATACATCGTTGTAATATACAAGTCCTGCATAATTCCAGTCTATCATTCCGCCTGATACATAGAACCATATATCATTGTAATATACAAGTCCTGTATATCCCCAGTTTATCTTTCCATTTGTTATATAGAACCACACATCATTGTAATAAGTAAGTCCTGTATAATCGGAATTAACCTTGCCATTTTCAACATATAACCAGTCATCGCCATCCTGAACAAGACCTGTATATTCTGTATCTACAACACCTTCACTTATATAATATCTGTCATCCTCATAATCTGCAAAACCTGTGTATGTTATGTCTACAACACCATTTCTTACATAATATGTACTATCTTCATAATCCACAAGACCTGTGTATGTTGTATCTACATTGCCGTTGTTAAAATATGTCAACTCACCATTAACATCTCTTAAACCTGTATATGTATCTCTCTTGTTGACTGTTATTGTACAGCTTGCGCTGACACCATTTTCACTTGTTGCTGTAATTATGGCTGTTCCTGCTTTTTTGGCTGTTACATTTCCCATAAGGTCAACTGTGACTACAGTGTTATTATTGCTGTTCCATTTAATACTCTTTCCATTAGTTGTATTTTCCGGATATACAGTAGCAATTAATTTTATTGTTTCACCCTCATCAACAGCTGCACTTGTCTTATTAAGAACAACTTCTGTGATAGGTATTTCCTTCTTTTCTACAGTTATTGTACAGCTTGCGGTCTTTCCGTTTGAACTTGTTGCTGTGATTACAACTGTTCCAGCCTGCTTTGCTGTTACTTTTCCTGTTGAGTCAACCGTAGCTATATCGTTGTTGCTGCTACTCCAGCCTATGTTTTTAGACTCTGTTGTATTCTCTGGAAGTACTGTTGCTGTTAAGTTTAATATATCTCCTTCTGTAATTGTCGCGCTTGTCCTGTTAAGTGCAACATCTACAATAGGTATCTCTTTCTTGCTTACTGTTACTGTACAGCCTGCGGTCTTTCCGTTTGTGCTTGTTGCTGTGATTACGGCTGTTCCGGCACTCTTGGCTGTTATTGTTCCATCCTCAGATACTGTTGCAACTGCTTCATTGTTGCTGCTCCAGCTTATGTCCTTGCTGTCTGTTGTATTAACTGGAAGAACTGTTGCTGTAAGCTTGAAAGTATCTCCTTCATACATATCAAGTGCTTCTCTGCCAAGCTGTACCTCTGTTATAGGAACCTCTACCGGCTGCTCCGGCTTATCAGCAGATTTTACTTCATAAGAACGAACAACTGCTTTACCAGTGTCACTGTCAAGATATGTCGCATATATCTTAGAATTACCGTAGCTTATATTAAGACCACTAATATCCTGAATAGATACATTAGTTCCAAGCTGCTGCCACTCGCCATCGACAAGTCCACTTACAAATGTAATGTTATCACTTGCAGTAGTTCCTACATATACATTATCACCATCAAAGCACAGACTTGCGTTATTAACACCCTTGTCTGTTATACTATTAGTCCCTACCTGAGTCCACTCTTTAGCAGAGTTGGCATAGTCAAGGCTGTATAGATAACTGTCTTTTACTGTATCGAAAGCAGTTCCTTTCTTAAACAAATAAAGCTTTCCATTATTATTACTTAATACAACCTCATTAGCCTGTATTGAACCATTTAATACAGCATTCCAACTGTTATCAATTTGATTATATTTTTTAATATATATATTACTCTTATTAGCTGTATCTCTGTATTCAACAAATATATTTTCATCAGCATCTACAGATATAGCAGCATTAGCCGGCATACTACTTACTGCTCCTGCTAATATATTATCAGATAAATTCTTTAATGTATTTCCATCATACTTATATGCATAAATATTGCTGTTATCCTGACTTGTATATGAAAAATATATGCCTTCAGAACCTGCAACAAGTGATACATTATCAGAATAACCTGAGGCTTTATATATATTCTGCCAACTACTTCCATTCCACTTATCTACACGTGCATAAAAATTAGTATCAAGATATGAAATATACACGTCACCATTGTAAGTAACTATAGACTTTCCATCATTAACAGCCTTAGGTCCGTCTGTAATCTTACTCCATGCTCCATCACTATACTTAAATAATACTGTATCATTTGTCGCATAACCATAGCCATCACCTATATTGGCTATAAAATATTTATTCTGTTCACTATCTGTATATGTTTCTATATCACTAAGCGAAAGTCCAAGTGTATCCGTACTTTCTGTTATCCAGCGACCTTCCTGTCCGTCATCTGCAAATGATATATCAAATGTTATTGTGTCGCCAGAAGCACTGCCTACATTTTCTATAACAATTCCGCTGTTAGTTCCATCTGAATATGTAATAGCATTGTCAGCTATACCTGCATTCTTATCATGTGTTCCATAAGATGTACGGCCGCTTTCCGCTGATAAGAATGATTTATCTAAGTTAGTATAATCTGCCTTTTCATAGCCATTAAGTATAGAATCACCTGGCCTGAATACATATGCCTTATATGGAGGACCATACATATTACCACCGATAAGAGAGGCGTTTATTCTATATATGATAAGTCCTGAACCATATATCTTGCCCTCGTATGACTTATCATCATAAGAAGCAACATCATATTTAGCCTTCTGTTTTCTGTATTCAACAACAAAGAATTCATTAGATGAATAATCTGTTCTTAATATAACCGCCTGATTATTTCTTGTATCAAATGTTGTAGAAGAAGCTGCATATATTGAACAATTCTTCTTTGACTCTGTTACTGTCGGTATATCAAACCAGCCTGAATAAGCTGACCTGAAATATGCCAGAGGATACTGGATGAACTTGCATTCCATCGCCATAATATCCCACTGGCCTACCGGTACAACACCAGAAACATTAGTATTAACATAAAGGTCTGGATATCCAAGCGTATGCATAAATTCATGTATGACAACGCCGGTTTCACTTAATCCGAAGTATGCTAAACCCTCTGGAATAACCGTATAACTGCCTATTTTCTTGGAATTAATCTCATCTGTTCCTGCATATGTTGACTTATGTCCATACATCTGTGAATTAGAATTACCCTTTTCACAGGCTGTTACAATCATAAGATTATCAACACATCCATCACCATCATAATCTACTATTGCATCCTTAGGAAATCTGCTGTCTTTAGCAAGTAATTCAGAAATCTCCTTAACCATTCTTGTATCTCCGAGGGCTGGTCCTGAAGTTCCAACAGTCCTGTCCCCATAATATGATACGTCATTGCTTAACACATATGGTTCTATCTTATTATTCTCACTGTCATACTGTGGAATAATATTCTGGACATTAAGCTGCCCATAAGAAATGTTAGAAACATACTGCTTAAGCGCTCTTGGGTGCTCCTCATCCCCCTCGAAATATTCTGTGATTTTAGGGTCTTCCTTATAACACTTCCCTAGTTCAGTTTTTTCGTGTTCATGTGTTGTATCCTTAAAATCTACAAATACAACTATGTTAGCGTATTTGCGGGTTGATACACTCTGTGTCTGCACTGTATCAGACACCTGTGCAGCCGGTGCTATACTTACTGATGTAAGCACAAGCATTACACTTAAAAATGCCGAAGCTATTCTTTTGAAATAGTTTCTTTCCATATACTTCCTCCTTTTCGTATTATGATTAATATATACTTGTCTTTTTGTATCCCAATATATGATACCATGGTCACAAGGTCATTCACCCACATACACCTGCTCATAGTTGTGGCTTTCACCCCAACATCATAATATTATGCTGTTCACAAATTTAAAGCCCTATCATATATTATATCGGCAAATATTACACATAATCTTACCTGATTGTAATATTGCGTGTATTACTTTATCATATTTTGTTCAAATATAATTATATATACTGTTCACGGTTACAAGTAAATCTAATTTTAGATATAGTATATTATATATAAACAATTAAGTAAACAAAAAATACGCCAGAAATCAGCTTTTATACCATTCTGACGTATTTTTAATATTTGTATTATATATCTTTATACTATATTATATTTTCACGCAGATTATAAATATCATACGTTCTTAACTTGAGCTGTAACTTCTTATATTGTAATAAACCACTTAATATAATTAGTTGCTTCTTACTGATAACTTTCCTGTTACACTAGCCATTTCCAGGATATAGGTATTTACTGTGTTCATAGTAATATCACCTGACATAGCCTTATCATCTACATCCTTGTATGTATGATATATATAGCTATAATCAGAGTTAGAACCGCCAATATTGATTTTTCCTGTTTCATTTTCTATTGAACCCAATAAATTTCTCTTCTTAGTCCAGCCTTCATCTACAATATACTCTTCCTCACCTGATGAAAAATCATATGATATAGTTGAATTCCTATTAACAAAGCAATTAATGTCATATGTTATTGTAGTATATTCCCCTGGGTTAAGTTTTTCCATTATCTCTGGCTTTACAGCTAATCTGCAGTAATATGTAAGATTAGCTATACCATCAGCATCATATTCAGGTACTATACATTCATATACATATAAGTAATCCTTCCAGTTATCCTCTGTAATATCTACGTCTTCATATTCCGGAACTATTACATCAGTGTAATTATCCCTGTATGTATCTCCACATACTGAGCATGTGTGCTCTGTATAACCTTTTTCTGTATCTGTTGGCTCAACTACTGTATCTACATACTTATGACCTGTCTTTTCTATAGATTCTGTGTAAGTATCATTACATATTGAGCATGTATATGTCTTTTCACCATCCTCAGTACATGTTGCCTTTTTAGTTACTTCAGATGTATATAAATGATTATGCTTAACTGCAATACCATTTATTACTTTATATGTAACATCATCACTCTTTACATAACCATTATATTCTTTATTAACCATACCATTTTCAACATACCAGAGAACACCTGCACTATCCTCTACTACACCTGTATAGTCCTTATCAAGAATGCCGTTCACTATATAAGCTGTGCCATCTTTACTATATACAAGTCCTGTATAACTCCAATCGAGTACACCTTTCTTTATATAAAATGTACCGTATTCATTACTTGCAGTTCCTGTATAACTCCAGTCAACTATACCACCTGAAACATAGAACCAGTTTCCTGCATACTCTACAAGTCCTGTATAGTTCCAGTTAACTATGCCACCTGAAACATAGAACCAGTTTCCTGCATATTCTGCAAGCCCTGTATAACCCCAGTCTAATATGCCACCTGAAACATAAAACCAGTTTCCTGCATATTCTGCAAGTCCTGTATAACTCCAATCTAATACACCATTGTTAACATAGAACCAGCCATATTCGTTCTGGGCAAGTCCTGTATAGCTCCAGTCTAACACACCATTTTTAACGTAAAACCAGCCATACTCATTCTGGGCAAGTCCTGTGTAGCTCCAGTCTAATACGCCATTTTTAACGTAAAACCAGCCATATTCATTGTTGGCAAGTCCTGTATAATCATAATCAACTTCATCATTAACATAGTACTTCCATGTTCCATCAGCTTCCTGCAGCAGACCTCTTTCTGTTCCATAAGCTGAACCATCCTTGAATATACCATGAAAACTTACACTATCCTCATCGCTTGTATACCATATAGCCATATCACCATACATAACTGGCTCGCACTGTGACAGCTTACCCGTCATAGTTCTTATCTTATCAGTCTGATTACCATTATTATCTACAAATGTATAATATACAGTACCCTCTCTATCGCTTCTCTTGCACCAGAGAACTAAGTATCTGTTATCAGCCATCTTAACAAGATGTGGTGTTGTTGCTGAATAATCATCACCTGTATAATCTGTAATCCAGTTTATCTTAGTATTTCCATCGGCTTTAGACTTTGAAAGTATACATATATTTCTGAGTTTACCATTATTATCCTGGTCTATAGAAGAAGCTGCAACTATATATGCGCTGTCTGTCACTTCAAAACCACCAACTGATGCATTAGTTGTATTATCACCTGTAGTACCAGCTATATTAAGTAAAGATGTACACTTGCAATTATCTCCCCAATAGTCCATATTGGAAATAAACTGACCAGTAGTAAAATCTGTTGGATACTCTATAAGTGCTATACTTCTTGGATAAGCATCGCCATGGTCTATAGCAACAAGATGATTACCATCTGTTTTAATAAACTGATTAAATGAATGGCTTACATAACCATACGCAGAATTCATAACCTTAGTAAATGAATCCGTAATATTCATATTCTTCTCATCAACCTGTATCGTTACATTTGCCTGATGATTATAACCATCTGATGACTTATACATAGTATGGCTTGTTCTTATGAACAGATATCCATCTGATTCTGTCATTCTTAGGCTTCCAGCATGAAATGGTCCAACTGTGTTGCAATTATATAAACCAGTAGATGTAATTCTGTTCCATGACTTATCGTACTTAGTTATTCTGAAACATTCTACATCTGCTGACTCTGATGGATTACTCTGTCCGCTTACTATATAATAAGCATCTGCACCATCATAAAATCCACCAAACTCAGAAAGTTCTGTAGGAATCTGCTTATAATCCGTAACTTGTAATTCTGAATTATAATATTCTACATAAACATTAGAACCATCAGACTGTACTCTCATAAGATTTCCATCACCAATATTGACAAGATATGCCTTAACAGGTGTTGCCCATCTTATATAATTATTGTCTGATGTCTTTACTGAAATGTTAGTACCAATAGTTGCCTCTGCATAAACCTGTGTGGTAAAACCAGACACTGCTGTACTTACACACACCGCACTGACAAATACAGCCATTGATGCAAGCAATTTCTTAATTCTTTTGTTCTTTAAGAACTTATCCCTTATCATATTTCCTCCTTTTTTTCTCACAATGCGCATAATTATATCAGGGTTAAAAGGAATTATATTCCCAACTGATATACCCATATTGATACATTGCTATGCAATTCTTACAATTTCCTAAATCATAATATGCCTTGCTGCTTTATCTTCAAAGTGTTTAACCACTAAGAATACCGCTATAAGTATAATACTTTAAATGTTATATATCCAGTACTTTTAATAATAAAGCAAAAAACACAAACCTGCATTTAAATAACCATTTTCTTTAATAATGGAATTCTTCTTACTATACAAGTTATCACCATACACACAGCAGTCATTACAACAGTTTTTATAAGATTAGCTGCCAGTGAATAATTTTCTATATTGATATATGGATATATATATTTCACACACAATATCAGTAGAATATAATGTATATAATATACTCCCATTGTACACTGTCCTACATATTTTCCAAACACATTTTCCTTATTAGAACTGTAATAATTAAAACACATAAACAGCCCTATTGATGCAAGCATAACCGATATTCTTTTATATCCATTATTAAGATATATGTTATTCCAGCTCATTGTTTTCGTTTCTATATACTTTTCAAGAACAATAAGCAGCACTCCCACAACAAACAAAATAACCGGAATATATCTGTTAATCTTGTTTTTAATATCGTCCCTGTATTCATGCATAAATGCACCTATAAGAAAATATGTAAGCATAAAAGCACAATTCGTATATGGAACAAGTGTACTCACCGAACTTATATCAAAGCTGCCAAAATATGATAACAATATATTAACTGCACCAACGCCTATATCTCCTATGAAGCTTACTATAAGCATACCAAGTGCAAACTTCCTGCCATCGTGTCTGAACAGAAACCATGTAACCGGATATATAAGATAAATTACAATATATGCTTTCATATACCACAGCGCCCCGAAGTCTACACCATTTATATCCGCCGCAAATAATGTTGCTCTTATATATTCGCTTACAGTATGTGTTTCGTCATATATGTTACTTTGAACGCACATATATATTAATCTCCATACTACGAACACTATGTATGTAGTTACAAGCCTTGTGAAATATCTTTTCCAGTCAAATGTTTCTTTCTTATGTAAAAGATATCCTGTTGTCATAATAAAGCATGGCACCGCAACCCAGCATATGCTCATAATTATATTGCCTGCCACCGAATCTGCCGGCAGCAGAACAAAATGACAGAAAACGACTAATAATATACACAATCCTTTTAAGTCATCAAGAAATACTAATCTGTTACTCATCCGTTGTTTCTCCAATGCTGCATTTTTAACCTGTAAATCACTTAGCTTAATCTCCATACAATCATCATTACATAAGAACTATATCTGCTACTTGAGCCTATTGAATGATAATTAGCTGTTATCTTACTATAATCCGTATAAGCATCTATAAATTCCCTATCTATTGGTTCATCCAGACTTTCTACATATATTACAACAGTTGAATTTTCCACGCCTGACTCTAATGCCTCTGACAGCTTTTTATTAAGGTATTCATAATAATCTGTTGTATTAGTGAAATAATTTTCCTGCTGTGCGTAATAATTATACTTTGTTCCATTAGCATTTATATCACTTGTATATGAATGGTCTCTTCTCATCTTTTCATCAGTGATATTAAAGTAATCATAATTTACAACGCCCGGATTATCTGGTACAGGGTCATCCCATGTAACATCAACCATATACCATTCTCCATCAAGCATAACTGCATTCCATGCATGTGCTGCGCCATCGCCTTCACCCGTGATAATCTCGCAAGGAATTCCTAATATATCCATACATAACTTAAATGCACTTGAATATCCATCACACACCGCTGTCCTGTTCACAAATATTCCTTCTGCCGTATGGGATACGTATGGGATTGTACCATTTATATAATTATAATAATCATACTCTGAATTAAGAACCATATAATTATGTACAGCTAACTCCTGCTCATAAGGTGTTGCGTATGCATATGCTGCATCCAGATATGATGATAAACCATCATAAAATGCCTTTTCACTATCTGTTTCCAATACTGAAGTATCACCTGTTTTATATGCATATTCATACTTATAATACTCACTATCAGTACTAAGATTTAATTGCATTTCTATTGTCTGTGTAACACGGCCTGCTTCTATTACATATATAGTTGTTCCTCTTCTTGCATTACCAGTATAGTCAAATCTGATACGTCCATCACAATACAGCCATGAACCATATTCATTAACTCCAAAGCCTGTATATGTATAGTCAAGTGTACCATCAACCACATACCACCAGCCATAATCATTATAAGCCATTCCTGTGTAGCCCCAGTCAAGCATACCTCCGCTTACATAGAACCAGCCATAATCATTGCTTGCAAGTCCTGTATAACTCCAGTCAAGTATTCCTCCGTTTATATAGAACCAGCCGTTTTCATTACTTGCAAGTCCTGTATAACTCCAGTCTAATATTCCTCCGTTTACATAAAACCAGCCATTTTCATTATATGCAAGTCCTGTATAACTCCAGTCTAATATTCCTCCGTTTACATAAAACCAGCCGTTTTCATTATATGCAAGTCCTGTATAGCCCCAGTCTATTGTTCCATCTTTTACATAGAACCAGCCATAATCATTGTATGCAAGTCCTGTATAGCCCGTATCTACAACTCCATTCTTATAATAATACCACTTATTATCTTCAGCCATACTTAATGAATAAGTATCCTGCGCTGCCTGCACATAATTCTTCTGTCCTATACCCAGTCCCAAGCCGATACCAAGTATAACAGCCACAGCCGCAATCGTATTTTTCAACAATTTTTTCATATGAAACGTACTCCTTTCGCATAATCCATATAATAATAGATTAGCACATACAAGAAAAGAAAGCAAAACAAACTCTATGTTATTGTTTATAACAAAACTGACATATGTATGCGTAATTATCACATACATATGCCAGTTATATTTTCATTATATATATGATGCTGTGGGTCCAAGGTCTTTCAGACACTTATGAGCAGACTCATGTGGGATTAGACCTTTTAACTCCGGTATCATATTATCATAATATCAATACGCTCTGGTAATCTTAGCTAAAATGCTGCGATTATAGAATACATTAATTCGCAACTACCACACTACAACACCGCCAACGATATTAAATGTATTACCATAGAACACATATGTTCCTGTGTAATCCCAGTCTACCATACCGCCTGATACGTAGAACCACATTCCGTTATATTCTACGAGTGTTGTTGACCAGTTGATTGTTCCACCTGATACAGCAAACCATGCTCCATTGTAATATACAAGACCTGAATAGCTCCAGTCTACCATGCCGCCTGATACATAGAACCATATTCCGTTATAGTATGCAAGACCTGTATAACTCCAGTCTAACACACCACCTGATACATAGAACCATGCACCCGAATAGCATGTAAGTCCTGTATAATCCCAGTTAATCATACCTCCTGTTACATAGAACCAGTTGCCAGCATAATCAGCTATGCCTTCATAATTCCAGTCTATTACACCACCTGATACGTAGAACCACATTCCATTATAATCTACAAGACCTGTATATCCCCAGTTTACTTCACCTGCTTCAACATAGATCCATGTACCATTATAATCTACTAAACCTGTGTACTCTGTATCAACCTTACCATCTTTATAATTCTTCCATACACCATTTTCATCCTGGGCAAGTCCGTTTAAAGACTTATCTGGTTCCTTTGGTACTGCCCATGTGTCGTATGCTGTGTAGTTGTATGTAAGAGTTGCATTCTTGTATTCTTTATTATAATCACCATCTAAATCAATAGTAACATAATTCTTATAATCATTCTCTGAACCAGAATAATATACATTCTTTAAACTTGTACAGCTATTGAATGGATTACCATCCATTTTTGTTCTCTTAGGAATAGATATCTTTTCTAATGATGTCGCATTAAGGAATGTATCTGCTGCCATAGTTACATCATAATTATCTTTCTTAATCTTAACCCACTGTAAAGCTGTATCATTCTGGAATGCTCTTCCATATATATTTGTTACTCTGTTAGAAAGTTCTGCATACGCAAGCTTCTTACAATTGCCAAATGTATTATATCCGATTGATATTCCAGCATTGCCGTCTGCTATAACAACACCAAATATATCTGTATTATCAAATACACCATCTCCATAATTTGTTCCTATTGTAGTTACTGTTGATGGAATATTAATCACTCCACCTAAAGAAGTACAATTAGAAAAAGCTCCTTGTCCTATACTTGTAAGACCTTCGTTGAGCTCAAGCATTTCAAGACTGGCACAATCTTTAAAAGCATAGTCTCCAATCGAAGTTGTCTTTGATGGTAATTTTACTTCCTTAATAGCTGTATTATAGAATGCTGAGTAACCTATAGTTAAATTACCTGGTACCTCTTTGAATTCAACACTTGATAAGTTAGTATCATTAGCAAAGGCTCTGGAAGCTATATTCTTAACTCTGTTTGGTAAAGATACACTCTCAAGCATCTTACAATCCTTGAATGTATTATCATATATGCTTAATAATGTGCCTGTGCTGCTATCCTTGAATTCCACTGAAGTAATTGATGTTCTTTCAAAAGCTCCTTCATAATAAGAACTACCTATAGTTTCAACTGTTGATGGTATAACTAACTTACCACTAAGATTATTACAACCTTCAAATGCTCCTGAACCTATAGTTTTTAACCCCTCATTAAGTGTTATGCTAGTTAATTCAACAACACTATCAAATGCTCCTGCTCCTATCTCGATAGTATTTTTAGGAAATGTAACATTTTTTACTGCTGTTTTTCTAAATGAATTATCACTGATAGTTAATTCGTAAGAGCCATCTTTAAATGTAACTTTTTCAAGGCTGCTGTCACCATCAAATGTGTATGGACCTACATTTGAAATATTAGATGGTAAACTAACTTCTGTTAATGACTTACAGTTAGAAAATGCATATCTGTCGACTGTAAGTTTATCTGTGCCATCTTTAAATACAACTTTAGAAATAGATGTTCCACTGAATGCTCCGCCATTATTACTCCAGTCATAATTAATTGATGTTAAAGTTGATGGCAAAGTTACTGTACCAGTAAGATTGACACATCCTGAAAATGCTGCTCCTCCAATTTTCTTAAGACCTTCGCTAAATGTAACACTCTTAATGTTAACATTATCCTTAAATGCTGAATTCTCTATTTCTGTTACATTATACCCATTAATCTTAGCTGGAATAATAAGATGAACATCTGACTGGGCTGCTGCCTCATCTGAAAGTCCTTTAATAACAACTTCATTATTATAAGAATTAACAGAGTACTTGAACTGACCATATGTAGCATCACTTGATGCACCACCCATCCCATAGTCTGACACAATCCCATACTGAGGCTGAACCGCTGGTTCCTGTGCTGCCGATACTGCTGTTACTGACGCCAATGTCATAGCAGCAACTGACAGTGGAATAATAAATTTCTTCTTCATACGCATTTCTCCATAAACTATAATATTATATGATATACTCTTTATATACCTATATATATATATATATATCATACATATATAAGTTTATTCTTTATTTATAAAATTGTCAATCTATTTATAAAATTTAATTGAATTTTTTAATATTTCCTTATACTTCTGTACCTGAGTTGTTTCTGGCACCTCAATATCTAGTTTTTTATAACAAAAAAGGCATATGTATGTGTATTGCAATCACATACATATGCCTAAGTATTTATTATACTATATTTTTTCTTTGTTTGATATTCTACAGGTCTTAAGTTCTTCATTAGCTGTATACTTCTGGCCTTTCGTACTCCGTTACTATATATTTTTTAGTAAATATGTTGCCATCAATTAAGAATTAATTAACTCACGATACTTTGCCCTGTCTTTTTCTTCTATGTCAAGTGTATCCATAGCTTCATCAACAGTCTGGTTCAGCTTTCTCATAATAGTTTTTATGCTGTCTAATCGCGCCTCTGTCTGGCCTTCAAGTTTTCCTTCAATTATGCCCTCGCGTCTGCCTTCAAGTCTGCCCTCCTGTACGCCACTATCTCTGTCTTCACTGGTTCTATAACTTTCTGCTTTATTATTGCTCTTATATTCAGTATTTGTTTTATTATCCGCCTTATCTTTATCATCAGTGTAAGCTTTACGCTTTTTCTTAATACTATTCTTAGTGTTATTGCTCTTGAATTCATTATATTCCTTGATATATCCAAGCGCATCATATACCATTGTTCTTAAGGGCATAGCCAGATGAACTTTTTCCTGCATCTCTAATCCTAATATATTAAATTCTACACCATTATAGTATTTCTTGACAACATCTCTGGCTCTCTTTAATGTTTCCTTATATTCTTGAACTCTGATTGTTCCCGATACATCTGTATCTATCTCCTGCAGATTTTCTGCCTTAATCACACATTTACCCTTGAATAATACCGCATTAAAAAGGTCAGCAAATCTTTCATTATTTCTCCAGAATTCTTTGACGATAATATCATCAGAAGTCCTTTTTCTTGTACTATAACTCATATAACGCCTTTCTGCAAATATGCTTTTGTAAACAAACCACATATTGAATTACTTTTTGTCTTGGGAAATCTTTTTTGAAACTGAATTCAGTTGAGATTATAGATAATTAAATATAATTCTATAAATGAGCAAATTTAAAATATTGCACAATTATGTCCGTGTCAGAAAAACAGATTTTTCATAATCTATTAAAATATATCTGGGTACAAACAAAAGCAAAGTATTTTTGTGCATTTTTCTGTATTTGCTTATTTATAGTATAATTAATAAAATATGCTAAACACCTAATTAATATATATTTCTTATAAAAAATATATTTCAATCACTGCACACTTCTATAATTATCTATATATTATTTTTATTAGTATACTATAGTGATAGAATATCATATCAAATCAATATTTTCAATACTTTATTTTAAATTTTTTTAATTTCATATAAACAACAAATGAGCCAGCACACATATTATGTACTGACTCATTCATTAATGTTAATTCTTATATTTTATCTCGTTCCATAAGCAATATTAACATCACATCCGCCTGCTATACCTGGAACACTGGCTGTACTTGTATACTGCCATATTCTGTACTTGTATCCTATATCTGGAACATCATCGCCATCTTCCCATAAAACACCTGTTTCATAATAAGCATTCCAGTACCACGCAAGCCAGATATCATATCTTGATGATAATTCATCTGTATCTACATAATTAAGATAATCATACTTGTTAATATATATCATAGGGTCATATCCTCTGTTCTTAACAGTTTCACAGAATGCTATAGCCATAGCTGTACGAAGCTCGCTATCTTTTCTCTTATCTTCTGTTCTATATCCAGAAGTTGTTTCCCAGTCATATACAACTGGATAAGTGATATTATATCCAGCTATTAAATCACAGATATAATTAGCCTCTTCAACAGCCTCACTTACTGACATAGACTGTGAAAAGAAATATACGCCAACCTGAAGGCCATTAGAAAGAGCGCCTCTTATATTTTCATCATAACAAGGGTCTTCATATAAGTTTCCATCATCGTCTATAGACCTTCCTGCTACTTTGATTATTGCAAACTTATATCCTGCATCTGCAACCTGTGCCCAGTCAAGTTCGCCTTGTCCATTATCGTTATTATGGTGTGATATATCTACCCCCATAATCTTCTCAGATATATTATCTTTAGATACGACTATACCATCTTTTACACTATACATATAATCATCCTGATTAACTGTGCCTGCATAACTCCAGTCTATCTGTCCATCACGTATGAAGAACTCTCCGCTTTCATTAGCAGCGATACCTGTAAACTTAAAGTTGACGATACCTGACTCTATTTTCCACCAGCCATTACTATTCTGTCTGATACCAGTGTAATCATATCTTATCTGTCCATTTTCAACATATACCCAGTCTTCTCCATCAGGTATGATATCTGTATAATCAAAATTAACTTTTCCATCCTGAAGATAAAATCTGCCATTTTCATTAGAAGCGAAGCCGTTATAATCAAGGTTAACTTTTCCGTCTTCTATTCTCCACCAGCCTATGCTGTTTGGCTTAATGCCTGTATAGTCATATCTTACAACACCATTTTCAACGTATACCCATGCTTCACCATCATATGTTACATCTGTATAATCTGATGCAACCTTTCCATCCTGTATACATACACGCTGTCCATTAACATCATAATATCCACTATACTCAGTATCCGCAATACCGTCCTTCATCTTCCATGTTCCAGCTTCATCAGATGCAAGTCCTGTATATGTATAGTCGACAACACCATTATTAATGTATACACGCTGTCCGTTGTACTCTGCCATGCCAGTATAATCATATCTTACCTGTCCGTTTTTAACATATACAAGTGCATCATCCTTTGACATAACACCATTAGCGTTAGTATTAACCTTACCGGCTTCTACATAAAATGTGCCATTAGCATTGCTTACATAGCCGTTGTAGTCAAAGTCTGCTTTACCAGAACTTATCATCCACACTTCATCACCATTATCGACAAGTCCTGTATAGTTATAATCTATTGTTCCACCCGAACATTTCCACCAGCCGCTTTCATTTTCTGCTACGCCTGAATAGCCCCAATCGATTATTCCTGAATTAATATAAAACCAGACTGACTCACTCTCATAAAGTCCTGTATAATTCCAGTCGATTATGCCATCATTTACATAAAACCAGCCTGCTCCATTCTCAGCAAGTCCTGTATAATCCCAATCGATTACACCATCTTTTACATAAAACCAACCCGCTTCATTTTCAGCAAGCCCTGTATAATTCCAGTCGATTGTTCCATTCTTTACATAGAACCAGCCCGCTTCATTACTGGCAAGTCCTGTATAACTCCAGTCAACCATTCCATCTTTTATGTAAAACCAGCCTTTTTCATCTTCTATAAGGCCATTACAATCGAAATCGACATTGCCATCTTTGATTACCCACCAGCCATACTCATTCTCAGCAAGTCCATTGTAACCAAAGTTAACCTTTCCAGCTTCTACTCTCCACCAGCCATTATCATTCTGTCTGACACCAGTATAACTATTATTAACCTGACCATTTTCAACATATACCCAGTCCTGGCCATCATAGACTATGTCAGAGGTTATATCGCCTCTTACTTCTGCACCATATGCCGGCATACTTAAAGCCACACATAAGCCACATGCAAGTGCAGCCGAAAACATTTTTTTCTTAAACACTTTATTCTCCTTTATTATCCCAATTTTTTATTTTATTATCTGTTGTAATATACACAATTAACTCCTGCAATACATATAATATGCATTTACCCTGTGTAATATATATTCTTTCAATATGCAATTCATCTTTTGTAATCCATAATGATGTCAATGTCTTATATCATAATATCTTTCTGACATTTTGACAATTTCATCATATAATATTATCATTCAAAGACTATCCATAAGATTTTACACACCCCTGAACGATAATCCTGGCATCAATTATATATATTTTCACTTTATAAGGAACATATACCTCGCAAGCAATCTGCTTCTGCCAAACAACCATATAATCATTATTGATAATATAGTAGTTACTACCGTCATAATAACTGTTTCGAGTGACAGACTTCCATTAAACTGTCCCATATAATTTACTTTAATTGATATTATTAAGACATGGACAAAAAATATTCCCATACTTATCCTGCTGATATATGTAAATACATTGGACAGCTTTACACATATACGATTATCATCAATCCTGCAAAATAATGCAAATATGCAGGATGAGCATATTAATAAAAATGGAAAATCGTACCACACCTTATAAAAATAATAAGAACTGCTTCCCAAAGAATATAATTGAACATATAAAGTGATAGCATAACTACATAAAGAAATCAAGACCAACACTCCATTTTTCAATCGTACATGTCTGTTATTATATATATAATATCCTATTAACATATACAATCCATATGTTGCTCCCATATATGGTATATATGTATCTGAGCCAAATGTCTGATTAAGATTATATATCTTGGATATTACATTAAGCATAGGCACAATATATGAAAATATAAATATTGCGCCCATAACCGGTGCAACTGCCCTGAATGAAAACTTCTTAACTATTACAGCCACAAAAGGCACTCCTATATATACACCTAATATCATAGGCATATACCACATATTGGACATAATTGAATTCTTAAGTAATAACAGCTCCTTAATAAAATCATCTATAACAAATGTCTGCTTTAGCACGAACACATTAAACAGCTCATATAATATAACCCACACTTCATTGACAATAAATAAAGGTAACAGATTATTCTTATAAAATCTTAATATATCGCCTTCATTATTTATTATCTTCTTAAAAAGCAGCGCACCTGAAATCATAAGAAATATCGGAACGCCAAGTCTTCCTATCGTCTGGGTACCAATCATAAAGATTTGTGATGCCATTCCAAGCTCACTAAGCTTAATTGTATCATTATAATAATATGTCATATCACAACAGTGACATAAAACAACACATAATATTGCAAATGTTCTTGCAATGTCAAGTCGGATAATTCTTTTACTGCCTGCCATCAATAACTCCATTTATATAACTGATATTTTATACGTGGTAACTTATCAGTGTTTTGAATTCTGATATATACGCACTTTAACCATTAGTACCGCTGCCCAGTCCATATGAAGCTTAAAACAGATTACTGGAAGCATACGAAAGCCTCGACATTCAGATAACTTTGTTTCTGCAATAGCCTGCCTGAAGCAATCTGTTTTTAAAAGCTTTTTCATATTATGTTTTTTCTGCTTTCCCGTAGCAGGATTATTAACATTATAAGTATCATGTACAAGAATAAGAATGAGGTGAATTAATATATACTGATTATATGCCTTTCTTATCTCTTCTCCATCATTTTTCACATACTTTAATGTGTTATTGATAGATTTTACATAATTCCTAGTTGTAGCAGCATTATAACTTCTTACTGTCGACTCATTATCCCTGGAATAGTGATATAATTCTGTTCTTATCTCTACAGCACTATCTACACACTGCATATATCTGAACAGAAAATCACTGTCCTCTGCAAGTACAAGATTAGTATCAAATCTTATATTATTGTTATTAATAACTTCCCTGTCTAAAAGTTTCCCCCATACAGTCATATACTGGGTAGGATTTTTCAACATACTGCATCGGAAATCCAGATACTTATCCTCATCTTTATATGTAAGAGTTTCCCTGTCAACTTTACCCTCACCACTGTTATGTCCGAAAAATACACATTTTGTTTCATATGCCTGACTTATGCCAGATATATACTGAAACGCTCCATCATAAAGGTAATCATCTGCATCAAGAAAACATATCCATTTCCCTGATGCATTATCAAGCCCCTTATTACGTGCATTGGACACACCTTTATTACTCTGCATAACTTTAATTCTGTCATCTGCATTGGCATATTCCAGACATTTATCATATGTATCATCTGTAGAACCATTCTCAACAATTATAATTTCCCATGTTAATCCAGTCTGTTTTTTTACACTTTCCACAGCTCTGCCTATATATCTGGAAGCATTGTATGCTGGAATTATTACACTTACATCTGTATCAGCCACTTGTTTTCCTTCTCTTTATTCTTTTCTTTATATTTTTGATTTTATATTATCTTAGATGTTGGGGTCAAAAGCCCCCAACTATGATACCTACGGATTGTTCCGTGCTACGCACTCCCACAT
>ERZ838399.1505-NODE-1505-length-21264-cov-3.727521_pt1 | contig 21264 bp, 15 predicted proteins | sample MGYA00519683_ERZ838399 | MGnify/ENA primary metagenome ERZ838399 (study PRJEB31850, sample SAMEA3708833) | human gut metagenome | biome: human gut; feature: human-associated habitat; material: faeces | place: China | collected 2014 ...
CGCAAGCCTTATAAACACCGTCCTCGCCAATGGGCGCGGTAACGTAATCCGCTGCCGCCTTCAGCTGCGGATGCCCATTGCCCATAGCCACGCCGATGCCTGCGGTAGTCACGATCTCATAATCATTCATACTGTCGCCAAAGGCGATCGTGTTCTTCAGCGGGATATTCCAGACTTTGCAGAGGCGTTTGAGGCCTTCTGCCTTGGAGGCATCCTTTTCAATGATATCGGCCCCTTCCCGGCTGGAAAACAGCGGAAGCTTCAGCATAGGGAATGCCGCCTCCACTTCTTTCGCTCCAGGCTCCCGGCCAATGTAGGCCAGCGTGCGCACCGGCATGTCCAGAAGCTTCCACGGGTCGCGAAACTTCCGGTCCGACATCTGCCAGCGTACCATATCGTGTCGGGTCACACACCAGGGATTGATGAAATAATCGATATCACCCACGGTCATGCCGATGGCGTAATCCTTCCCTTCTGCAAATTGCAGCAGTTCTTCTACCAGTTCCCGCTTCATACAATGTTCATAGATCAGTTCCGAGCCGATGGTGATCTTGTTGCCATTTAAATGGATGATGGCATCCGGCTTCACCTCATCTGCCAGGCCCTCGCTGAACTTGGCATCCATGTCACGGCCGGTAGCGATCACGATATAATAATTTTTGCGAAGCAGATCCAGCGCTTTGATGGCGCTGTCCGGGATCTTATAATCTGCATGGTTCAGCAGTGTCATGTCCATGTCAAAACTGACGATTCCCTTCATAAATAACTCTCCGTTTTCCTTCTGTAATCGCGGCTGCGAGCAATCCGCCAGCCGCCGGTAATTCTAGTATCCATGATAACAAAGTACGGGGGGACTGTAAAGTCCGAAGGGCAGATTTAAAAAATTCTTATACAAATTGCTTTTCAAATCGCTCATTTTCTGATATACTATTATAGTTCGATCGGGGTATGGCGTAGCTTGGTAGCGCGCTCGGCTGGGGGCCGAGAGGTCGCAGGTTCAAATCCTGTTGCCCCGATTTTTAGCGTATTCTTAGAGTTCTTAATAACTGAAGGGAAGAAAGCCGGGCAGCTCTCACCGCCCGGCTTTCTTTCCCTCAGTTCACACCTCGTGCAAATTGAATCGCCCTCTCTAGTTTCCGCAGCCACAGCCGCCATTATTGCCGCAGCCGCAGCCAGACTGGCTGTCTCTTCCGGCATCATAGCCATCCCGATAGCCGATTGCATAACCATCGTTGAAACCTCTCCGATAGGAATTTCTTCCGTTATTTCCACAGCTATTCCAGCCCCATCCATTATTTCCACAGCCGCCGCATCCTCCGCAGTGTCCACAACCATTACCCCAAGACCAACACATATGATAATCTCCTTTTCATTTTTCATTGATACTATATCATATGCCTGTCAACGCAAAGTGTGTCCCACTTCCCCGGAAGCCACACTGTCAGCCGTTTCAAGCATCTGTCCCAAAACAAGCCACCAGCCATTTTCTCTGCATCATGGCAGCAAAAATGGGCGCATGCCAGACACATCACGCCCACTTTTATCTACTTACACCCGGAAGTTCCGGCTCTTAAACACATACACATGTGCGAACAGTGTCACCAGCACAACTGCCGCCAGCACCAGATCGCCCGTACCGCCGCCCAGATGAAACGCCATGCCAAACAGCGACAGCGTATCAATCGCAAACAGCCATTTTTCAACCGCATACACCTTTTTCAGGTTATATTTCTTCGGATCGATCGAATCCGATATAAAAATCAGGAAATCTTTGCCGCAGAACAAATCAATTGTCTCTGCCAGTCCCAGACACCCCGTTAAAAAGAACAGTATATCCATCCGCATTCTCCTTCCCTAGAACCGCTTCCAGGTTTCCCTTGAAAACAGCAGAAGTACCGGAAAAATCTCCAGACGTCCTGCCAGCATATCAAAAATCAGAACCACTTTTGAGAAATTACTGAAAAATCCAAAGTTTCCGGTCGGTCCGACCAGCGCCAGACCCGGTCCGATATTATTAAACGTAGCCGTAACCGCCGTAAAATTCGTCACCAGATCGTATTCATCCAGAGAAATCAGCAGAACAGATACCGTAAAAATGAGCACATACGCAACCATAAACACATTCGTCGAGCGCACAACCTCATGCTCCACGATCTTTCCATCCATTTTGATCTTCTCCACTACACTCGGATGCAGGTACTGCTTCAGTTCCTTTTTTACCGATTTAAGCAGAATCAAGACGCGCGACACCTTGATACCGCCGCCTGTACTGCCCGCGCAGGCGCCGATAAACATCAAAAGTACCATAATCGTTCTTGAAAGCTGCGGCCATTTATCAAAATCCACCGTGGCATAACCGGTCGTCGTGATAATCGAACCGACCTGGAATGCCGCATCCTGGAATGCCTGCAGTGCATTGCCGCAGAGTGATACCGTATTGACTGTAATGATGCCAATCGCCGATGCAATGATTAGAAAATATGCCCGGACCTCCTGCATTTTAAAGGCCTGTCCCATCTTCCGCATCAGCAGAAAGAAGTAAAAGTTAAAGTTCACTCCGAACAGAATCATAAACACCGTCACGACATTTTTCTGAAATGCCGTGTAGCTCGCCAGACTATCATTCCGGATTGCAAAACCACCCGTACCTGCTGTTCCGACCGTGATCGTGATCGCGTCGAAAATCGGCATTTTCCCAAGAATCAGAATCACAGCCTCAAGAATCGTCATTCCCAGATAAATCTGGTATAACAGCTTCGCCGTCATCTGAACCTTCGGAACGAGACGACTCACGATGGGTCCTGGGCTCTCCGCTTTCATCAAATTCATATGGGAACCGCCCACCATCGGCAGGACACTCAAAAGGAATACCAGAACGCCCATACCGCCAATCCAGTGCGTAAAACTCCGCCAGAATAATAAGCATTTCGGCAGCTGCTCCACATTGCTCAGAATACTTGCACCGGTCGTCGTAAAGCCCGATACCGTCTCAAACAAGGCATCGATCGGATTTGGAATATAGCCGCTTAATACAAACGGCACTGCTCCCATCACACTGAGTAAAACCCAGCTTAGAGAAACCGCCACAAAGCTCTCCGCCACATAAAAGATCTGATTTTTCGGTTTCCGGCGTACCAGAAGCATACCAACCATCAGGCATACTGCCATCGTTGCCAGAAAACACCATACCTCTGACTCACGGTAAATCAGTGCCACTACCGTCGGAAGCACCATAAAAGCCGCCTCAAAATTCAGGATCCAGCCTATGATATAAAATACAATCGAATAATTCATCTATGCCGCCTACTTTCTCAGGATGTCGCGGATATCCCGCAGACCTTTCTGACTCGTCAGGACGATCACTGTATCGCCCTGCTGGATGCAGTCCTGTCCACGCGCGATCTTGATATTGCCGCCGCGGTTGATGCATCCGATCAGCAGGTTGTTCTTGAGATTCAGATTCATCAGCGGAATGCCCGTCACTTCCGACTCCTCGCGGATCACAAACTCCAGCGCTTCCGCCCGGCTGTCGAGAATATGGTACAACGTCTCCACATTGCTACCGATGGTATTCTGCATCGCGCGCACATACTGTAAAATGTAGTCCGCCGTGATGTATTTCGGATAAATCAGACTTCCCAGATCCAGCTTGCTGATCAGCTCGTCAAAGGCGATCCGATTAACCTTTGTCACCAGCTTCGCGCTGGAATTTTCCTTCGCATACAGCGCAAGGAATACATTTTCCTCATCCATATTCGTCAGAGTGACAAATGCCTCCGCCGTCATCAGCCCCTCTTCCAGAAGAAGCTGCCGGTCCGTTCCGTCACCGTTGAGGATCAACGCATCGTCCAGAAGTTCTGTCAGAACCTCGCAGCGCGCTTTATCCTTCTCCACAATTTTAACCCGGATCTTCATCGCCGCCAAAAGTTTTGCCAGATAATAAGCAATCGTACCGCCTCCGACAATCATCGTATTTCTGACCTGGTTTGTCTGGATGCCGATCTTGCGGAAAAATTCTGCCGAATTTGCCGGGGAAGCGATAATCGACACCATATCCCCGTTTTTGATCACAAATTTACCATCCGGGATCGCCACCTCATCGCCGCGCTCAACACCGCCGATCAGGACATCGCAGCGGAATTGGCTGTCAATATCCATGACCGAAAGCCCGTCCAGCTTAAACTCCGGTTTTACCTTAAATTTCAGAAGCTCTACCTTTCCCTTGGCAAATGGATCGATCTTGATCGCTGACGGGAAGCGCAGAATTCTCGAAATCTCCGTCGCCGCCGCATATTCCGGGTTGATAATCATGGAAATTCCCAGCTGCTGCTTGATAAAGGTAAGCTCGTTGCTGTAAATCGGATTCCGCACACGCGCAATCGTGTGGCAATGCCCCACTTTTCTCGCAATCAGGCAGCAGAGAAGGTTCATCTCATCCGACCCTGTCACGGCAATCAGCATGTCCGCCGTCTGCACACCTGCCTCGATCTGCATGGAAATGCTGGCACCATTTCCCACCAGCTTGATCGCATCAATATCATCTGACACCCGCTGCATTCGTTCCGCAGACGTATCGATCATCACCACATTGTGATCCTCCCGGACAAGCTGCTCCGCCAGCGTCGTACCAACCTTGCCGCATCCGATAATGATTATATCCATAGTTTCCTCCGTTATTTTCTGTTTATCCGCCATACCGATACAGAAAATCTCTATTTTATATACAAAATAAAAATGTGCCTTAACACTCTCCTATGACTGAAAAAGGGTGCCTGAAAACCGCGCCCTAATCCATATGGAATTATTATAACACCTTCTGCGAGTTTTTGAAATATAAATTGTGTTAAGAGGGGATTTTGTGGGCGTTTTGAATATATTTGTCTCTTTCGGTCCCAAAAGTGCCTACCCGTGTACAGTAACTTTCCTCCCTTTTTGGCAAGATAAATTTCTTGACTTTTTCAGAAAAAACAGTATACTTAATATATATTTGCAGATATGGTTCATCGGTAGAACGCTAGCTTCCCAAGCTGGAAAGGCGGGTTCGATTCCCGTTATCTGCTTTTTTTGACGGATGCGGAAACCCTTGTAAATGCTGGATTTTTCCTTTATTTACAAGGGTTTCCGGTGTTTTTGGAGCATCTACCACGAAAGCATATTTCAGTATAAAGAACCCCTTTTTCTGGGGAAATATCACACGAAAAAGGGCTGTTTTTCCTTTATTTTCAAGGAATGACAGCCCCTTATTATGCGCTTATATTGTGTTTTTCATCATATTTTATCGTATGTGTCCGTCCTCTGCTATCCGATCTGCGGTAATCATCCAGCCATCCGAATCAAACGCATACGCCTGCCCGTCAATCTGGCAGACTGCATCGTGCCGGTAGGTGTACCCACTCAGCAGATACCACCAGCGCCCGTCCTGGCACACCCAGCCAGTAAGATACTTGCCAGACACCCAGCCGTCCGCAGTATGGATCCACGGTGCTCCGCTGACAAAACACTTCCGGATCGGCTGCACCTGCTGATCCTTACTGTATCGCTTGCCAGAGTCAGCACCTGCCGGAGCTGTCCGGATGATGAGTGAGGACGCAGTGATGCTCAAGCCGTGTGCGCCGCTCTTGATGTCCTTGAGATCCGCCGCTCCGGCATCGCTGTCGGCTTTGACTGTCGCTACATCCATTTTAGGCCAGGTCTTTTTAAACGCCTCAAAGGTGCCGTAACGCTGTTTAAGAATGTTGGTGCCGCTGCCCCAGTCCGGCAGATAAAGATGTGCCTTGTCCACGATGCTACGCCAGTCTCCGCCCCAGGCAAGTCCTAAAGCTTTTGCCAGCTCTGCGGCCCTTTTAAACATACCTGTGCTGTCATTGTAGGCATCGTCTGACACGCTGCCATCGCCGTCCACATCCATCTTAAGATAAAAATCAAAAGCAACCCCCCACTGATGCTGACTGCTATAGCTACTGCCTTTGGCATTGGTTACAATGTTGCCAGGCTTGGTACGTCCTTGCGCGTACAGAGCGTCCTGCTCCGCCACCGTCCGCAGTGTCTCTCCGATGGCTACTGTGATACCCTCGGTCGCACAGGCTTTGATCCAGGCGGACGCAATGCGCTGGAGACGCGGATGGCATAATGTGATATCTCTCATAGATTTGTCCTCTTTTCTTTATGATATGAAAAAATATGAAATTTTGTTTTCCGGGGTATCTTGCAAAGAATTTTCGCATATGCTATAATGCCGATAGGCTAAGAGATAGTAGTTGTCCATCACAGGCAACGACAAAACCCCCAAGGATCGCGACTCCTTGGGGGTTTTTATTCCTACTATCGGCTTTCGTCGATTTTCCCCTATTGTTGCGATGTCGCAACGGCAGCCACGCCCCGAACTGCCGCGGGAGATAGTCGGATCGCCTCCTTCTACTCTTCTTTTCCTGACTGCTTAAAAATCTGGTTTACATACGTAGACAATCCCGCCACAAGGACGCCCTGTGTAAGTGCCGTGAAAACTGCCAGCGCGATATCCTGACCACTGCCGCAGGCACAGGTGGCGAACACATAGATGGCACAAATCGCAACGCCAATCAGCCCATTAATGAGTGGGATGTATTTGTCTTTCACTGTCTCACTCTGCTTCAGCCACATCCCAATAAAGTACAGCACTACTGCTACCACAAGTAATTCCGGCTTTACATAATCTTTAATCTGCATACCTTATCCCTCCATCTGCTTTTCCAAATCTGCGATCCGATGGTTTGCCACCCGGATCTGTTTCTGCATCACTGCCTCGGTCTCCTCTAATTTATATGTACGCTCAATTACTGTATGAAAGCAATTATGAATGATGAAGTCATGGAACGACTGATTGATACGCTGATGGAGTTGCAGAAGAAAGAAAGCACCGATCTGCCTCTTTTGAAAAAGTAGCTTGCAGAAACGGAAAAAGGTATTAACAATATGCTCAACTCCATTCAAGCAGGGATTTTTACTCCGTCCACCAAGCAAAGACTGGACGAGTTGGAGGAAACCAAAAGGCAGCTTGAAGTCAGCATTTTGCAGGAGGAAATGCACAAGCCCCTGCTTACAAGAGAACAGATAGCATTTTTCATTTACCGCTTCCGTAAATTTGATGTGACAAAGCGGGAACAGCGGCAAAGACTGATTGACAGTTTTGTAAATGCGGTGTATCTTTATGAGGACAAGATAATTCCTTACTTTTAACTGTAAGAACAGTTCTAAGACCATCACACTGGCGGAGGTTGAGGGTTCGGATTTATCCGCACTCGGTGCTGGTTTGAAAACCTCCGTAAACAATGAATTTGACATTGTTTACGGAGGTTTTTGTTTTATCCCTTCGCTTTCACTTTATCAAACTCTGGGTTAAACGTATAGAAATTACGACTGCTCAGGTGATCCTGTACATTTCTTAAAGCTTCGCCAAACCGCTGAAAATGTACAATCTCCCGCTCGCGCAGAAAACGGATCGGATCGCATACTTCCGGATCTTTGACCACGCGGAGAATATTGTCGTAGGTTGTGCGGGCTTTCTGCTCTGCTGCCATATCCTCATATAAATCCGTGATCGCATCGCCCTTCGACTGGAACTCGCACGCATTGAACGGGATTCCGCCTGCTGCCTGCGGCCAGATTGCCGTGGTGTGGTCGATATAGTATGGTCCGAACCCGGATGACTCGATCTGTGCCGGAGTAAGGTTGCGCGTGAGCTGCTGGACAATGGCGGCAATCATCTCCATATGGGCGAGTTCCTCGGTTCCGATGTCAGTCAGAAGTCCTTTCTGCATCTTATAAGGCATCGTATACCGCTGGGACAGGTAGCGCATAGAGGCTCCGATTTCGCCGTCAGGACCGCCGTAGCGCAGTAACCTATGATATCATTTTTTCTTCGCATTCTTTCTCCATCTGGCAAAATCTTCGCTTGAGAAAATCCTGCTTCCGCCTACCCTGAGACGTTCCAGCTCAATCTCGATCTTCGCCCGTTCATCCGCTCCGGCGGCAATGTACCGCTTTCTGTATTTGCTACTAAACGAACTCTTTACCGAGGAAATCGCCTCCTTTTTTGTTTTCCCGTCTGCCACTTTTGATTCTACCACCTTATCGAGGATCTTGTTCGCCTTATCATATTCACCCGCGTTCAGGGCGTCATTTGCATCTGATGTCTCATAAAGCGGTGTTTCTTTTTTCTCCTCCTTCTCTTCTGGCTCTGAGGTATCCTTTTCTGTATTCTCTTCGTTCTCTTCCTCTCCTGCATCTTTCTTTTTCTTATTAATGACCATATCAACCGCTTTTACAATCAGTTCCTTGTCGATTCCTCTGTCCGCTACTTCCTCGACCTTTTCTTCGTATGTTTCAAGATCCCAGTTCATCATCGCCTCGGCCGCTTCCTGAATTACTGGATCGTTTTTCAGCCCCCGTTTGACACCGGAATTTACTGTCTTATCACTCTGTCCCGCTTCAATCAAATCAGACAGGATTCTGTCTCCCAGTTCTTTTTTACCTTCGCGGTATGCTTTCAGTGCCTTTTTAGCATACATCGTCACATTATCTGCACTGGATATGTCATAGATCCTCTTGGTTTTCCAGTAATCTCCCGCATTTGCACCCGCGATATCTAAAGCGGTGTCAACTACGCTGCCTGTATCACGGAGAAGATTGGCGATCGGAATGCCCGTCATTCTTGCAAGCGGGCTAATCCATTTATACATGATTCCGGTTGTTGTGTATTTACTATCGCCTTCCACGAACTTTTTCATTTCATTGCAGGCGTAGACAAGGTACTGGAGTCCCTGCATATCCATACGCGCCGCAGAATTTCCGCCAAACATTGACACTACATCCTTCGCGATCGGAATAAGATTCAAAACATTAAGGTTGTCCGCGATATTCCCGCCCAGCGCAGACAGATATTTCTCTATGATACCTTTATCGTCATCATTATCACGGACCACATCCATGATCGACGCTGCCAGCGCTGTGATCGCACCTGTGACCGCGTATGCTGCTGCCACTCTGGCAAACTTTGTTTTCTCTGCCTTTCCGGCTTTTCCATTGATTTCCTTTGAGTCTGCAATGTCCATCGCCGCTCGGTAAAGCATGTTGTAGCTCTTGATAGGCTCTGACATGAATGCCGTATAGAATTTCGTCCACTGTTCACGCATCGCCCAGCTCCTATGAAACACGCTGTCTACTACCTGGGTTTTGTCAATAATCTCCGAGAATCGCGCTCCACTCTTCTGCAGAAATTCTTCTGATCCGACTGTCAGTTCCGGATGCAGCGCCGCCGTCTCTGCTTTGGTTGCCATCCAGAGACGTTTCCACGCCAGTTCATCGCCCTTTCCTGCCAAATCCATTGATTTATTTATCATCTTTTCCCTGGTCGTGTCTGCACCGATGAGCATACTTTTCATGCTCCGGCCAGTGTTGATGTCGAAAAATCCTTGGTCTTTCCACCAGGCGATCGGAGAATATTTTTGCACCTGCGTCCATTCTTCCTTCGAAACCACCAGCTTCAATCCCTGCGCCAGGTATTTCGGATCAATCTCCGCAGCAGCTCTGAAATATGCCGTCGGCTGCTGAATCGCCGTTCTCAGGTTCCATCCGACTGCCGCCGACTTTGCATTTCTCAGTAAATTAGAGGTTAACTCTCGTTCGCCGCTGCCGACACCATTCAGATCTTTCAAGAACGCATCTACCCAGGCGCCCATTTCCTTGCCGTAAACACGTTCCATCTGCTCCCGTAGATTTCCTTTTTCAACGTCATTGAAATTGTAATACTTTTGAAAATCTGACAGCGGCACCACGAAGGAATGATAGCTTCCCATCTGATCCGCCTGTCGGGTATATACATCAAAGATATCCTCGATAATCAAACCGTTCTTGGCGTGTTTGGTCGTATTCTTGGTAATTCCGAGATTCTTCAACGTCTGGATATCACGGCTGACGTCTGCATTCGTTTTTGCTATCTCGTTTTTATCGACCACGATCGGAAAATAATTCTGGGCATTAAACTTTTTATAGCCATACAAAGTCATGCTGACCTCATTGCCCCAGGCTGCCGTCTGATCTGTGAAGAAACTTACCACCCCGTCCGCAAGCGCCTTCTGTTTGGGTGTGAGAGTGTCTGTGATGGCTTTTACATCACTCGGAGTGACCGCTACCGGCACATTTGCCTCCACAACTTTAAAAAGTTTCTTACCTTTTACCGTGACCTCCCTCTCAACTCCCTGTGTGCGGATTCCCCGCAGCTGATTATACAGATGTTCCCTAGCTTGCGGACGTTTATTTAATTCATAAAGGCTCATGACCTGCGCCGGAGTCAGAGAGATTTCCCCGCCGGATACCTGGAAGGTCTGGCGTTTTGCTTTGTTGCCGGTCCATTCCTGGATTTCCTTTCCGCCAATTTCCAATTTCTTTTTCAGTTTTTCCATGTATTCCTGCGCCAGGCGTGTATCCCTCATTTTAGTATCAAAGCCATCGCGGAGCCCCTGATAAACAGTCGTAGCTGCTTTTCCAAGACGATCGAACGCCGTGAAACTGTCCAGCATATGCACCTGCAGGAATTTATCCGCCGCGCTCAACGCCTTAATGGTTTTCTTATTCTTCCGCCCCTGCCACTCTCTCAGTGTGCTTTCTGCTGCCTCGGACGCCTTTTCGTAACGTTTATTCGTATACATCTTATTGGCATCTTCAATACTGTGTTTCATTGCAGACACAGTCTCTCTCAATGTCCGAAGCTCTCCCGGCGTGAAGTCTTCTATTTTCTTTCCCTCCGCCATGCTCTGAAGCTCGTCCAGCTTAGTCACGAGATCCGGATCGACTTCGACATATATATCACCCGTTTCTCCTTTCAGAACACCATTGTTTTTCAGAATGGTATCGTACACCTTCTTTGCCTCATTCCATTCTCTGGTGCGCTGTGTTTCGTTTCCATCCGCATTTAAACGAGAGGAACTGTAGTCAACACAAGACAGGAATTTAGCAACGGCCGTTCTCATGCTTTCCGGAACATGATCGCGATCCGTCGGAGACAGCAGCCACTTCTGCATTTTCGTGACGTCACGAATGATCTGTTTCTTATCCTGACGCCCCTGTTCGCGCTCCCTCACGTTCCCGCGGTATTCTCTCAGCTTCTGTTCGTATTCTTTTCTCTTAGCGATATATTCCTGCTCCGTTCGATTCGCTTTCGCAAAAATCTTATCTGCTAATGTCGGAGGTATGTTTCTGATATTTGCTTTATTATCCAGAATCTCCTGTCCAAGAAAAACGGACAATTCATTCATATCTGCCTTGAACGGATTCTCTACCTTTGGCTGATAATCATCCAGAACATCTGCAATTTGCAGAAGCTGGTCAGTCGGATTTACAATATCAAGAGGAAAGAGTTCCGGATGCATTCCAGCTAACTCATTATAAGCCACATCCACGCTCACACCGTTGTTACGGAAATTTAGTTTTCCGAAATATCTCTTACGGAAATTATTATAACCTCCCTCTGAATCTAAGTTTCTTCTGACTTCTTCCGGAACATAAATCGGCGTGCCCTTGATATCTTGCAGGATGTTTTTATAGACCTTTACCTGCTCCTGATCCGTCTGCTGTGATTTTTCCAGAATCGCACGGCCTATCTGCGTCGCTACGTTTGCCAACTCCTGGGCGTCCATACGTTCCGCTTTCTGGATATACTCATAAAACCGGCTCAGGTTGCTTTCAAGTTTTTCCTGTGAGTAAGTAGAATTATATTCTCTTAACAGGCTTTTTGCATACTTACGGATATCTTCTTTTCTCGGTGTGTAATCTTTTGTGAGGACAAGCTGATTTTTCAATTCTTCGTTGATCTTCCGCAGCTCACCGTTTTCTCGAACCACCTCGTCATAATCAATGTCCATATCGGAATCTTCAATCTGGAAACGAACATCCTTCAATTCACTGATCGCCTTCTTTCTGGCATCCGGAAGATTAGGATCATAAAGAATCGTATTGACTCCTTCCTGGTTTAAGCGGGCTTTCAGGTTATCGCTGGCATCCGTCGGCAGAATGACGGCAGCAACGCCATCTTTAAAATTTCCTTTCTGGATTTCGCCCGAAGCAACCGCATCTTTCTTAAATACAATTGAAATGTCTCCCATATCTTCCCCACCCTTACCCGGTTTTGTTTTTAATGAGATAGGGCTGTTCATATCTAAACTTTCTACCAGCTTTTCTTCTGTCAGATCATTACGGGCAACCAACTCCTTGTTATCTGTCTCTTCCAGTTCATTATCTCCAAGCTGATATTTAACATTTTCATTCTTGACATTGCGCAGTCTGTCAAATATACTGGAGATAGGCAGATAGTTGTAGCCGCTATGTTTTTTTGCAGGTTCGGCCTGGGCGTAGTTGAACGGGACACTATCTGCCTTTTCTATATCCACTTCGTGTAGATACATTCGATTTGTCCTGTCTACTTTTACAACGCATACCTCATAATACTGACCTGCATTTTCCCCATCTGTAATATTTATCTTTGCTCCTATTGAAACAGAATCATATCCTCTTCCTTTCCAGTCTTTCGAATATCTTAAAACCTTTCCATTTTCAATTACATCTTTTACCGTTGCAAAAGCGGCAGCTTTTTTGTCTCCATAACCATGCGCCAGATCATTTCGAACTGAACGCATACTTAAAGCAACATCCCCTACCACATCATTATGAACCACATTTCCGTAAGAATTATACAGTTCTATGATTTTGCTACGCATTTCCTTTGGATCTCCCTTAAACTCATCCCCGCGAATCGATGCGACACTGTCCATCTTCCGGACATAGTCATAGTTTTCTTCGATGTGCTTGTCTGTCACCTGATCCGGTTTTGCCAGCTGGAAGCGCACAGCGCTCTCTGCATTTGCATCACCCGTCTTATAATTTTCGCTTGCCTGATCCAGTGCATCCATCCAGAGGTTTCTTGCTTTTTCAAACGAATCTTTCTGTTCTGCCAACGTTTCGGCTGCTTTTCCTGTGTGCTCGTTTTTAATGAGACTCTTAATAGCATCCAGCATATCACTCAGGAAATCCACAATTTTCTGTGCGACCGTTTTATCCTTACGGGCAATTTTCTGAACAAATTCCTCATCATTCCAAAATTTTCCTGTGGCGTCCGCGGCAATCTCCTCCATGATTTCATCCCTGGAGAGCTTCTGACCGTGTTTCTCGTAGGCTTTTTCATAGCTTTCCGTCATCTGCTCCAGCGTCTGTCCCTCTGCGGATAAGTAAGCGCTGATAACTGTATCACGATAGGATGTGAAATGCTCCGGGGCATTCTCTTTGATAAAATGAGTTAATTCGTGGCTGTTTGTTCGAAGAAAATTTTCTGAGTTGGTGGAGATCCGGATCGTGCCTTTCTTTCCTTCGTATTCACCCACTGCTCCGGATTCCAAGGAATCCTCCAGGATGAATTTAAGCCCTGTACGCTTTCCGAGACTTTCTGCAAGGTTCTGCTGCGCCTGTGTCGCGTTCTGGGACAGATTTTCCAGTCCGCCCTGGTGCGCCGGTCCCTGCTGCCGCCGTCTTGACATGCGATCCAGCTCCAGTTTTCTATCCTGTGCTCCTGCTTTGTATGCCGCAAGCTGCTGATCTCCTGTCAGGTATAAGGATAGGGCTGATTTTTCCGCCACTCCAATATCGGACGCATAGCGCCCGGAGTCATAATACCGGTTAAATGCGCGGCGATACTGCGATACCGGAACCTCCGGATCGTAAGATTCGACTGCTGCCGTTCTTCCATTTTCTCCAAGGTCTGAAAAAATATCATTCAAATCTTCTCTATGGCTTTCGATGTATTCCTTTCTCCGGGTTTCCTCTGTCATGTTCCCTGCATATTCTCTGGCATAACTTTCCTGTACAGAATCCGGATGGGCGCGTTCTGCTGTTTTCTCGCTCTGCTGATTTTCTGCCTGGCGGCTTGTTTCTGTTTGCAGACTTGTCTCTGCCTGCCGGTTGGCTTCGACCTGTGTGTTCATCTGCTCTGGAACGTTTCTGATGGAATTTTGCACATTTTCAGAGGTGTTATCAACGTTTTCATTGATATTAGGAATGTTATTGTTGATATTATCAACGTTTTCGTTGATGCCCGTAACGTTTTTATTGATATTAGAAACATTTTCTTTTGCATTTGGAACGCTTTCCGAAGCAGCTGGCATATTTTCATCCGAAACAGGAATATCAGAGATGGCTGTACCCCCCGTCCCTGCGTTATTCTGTGTATTTTGAACCATGTTCGAAACACCCTCGGAAGTCACCGGCGCACGCTGCTCTTTGGCCTGCTGCTGTGCCGTCTGTTCCTCTGGTGTGATTGCTCTCTGTTCCGCGTATTCCTGCGCCATTGTTCCGCGCCGTAAGAGAGTTCCAAGTGCCTGCGCCCCGGCACCCATGATTGCGCCCGAGGTTGCGCCGCCAAGAGCTGCCATGCCGACATTCTGGGCGATCTCTTCATAGGCCCGCATCTGCGCCTGCTCTTTGCTCATTCCCTGGCTCATGTAATAGTTCACCGCTGTGTCATAGTTTGATTTATTTCCCATGATCATCTTGTCGGTAATGGTATTCATGATTTCCGTCGCGCCCTCTTCAGAACCTTCCGCAATTGCCTGCTTCGCCAGGTTTTTAATGACAGCCTTTGCACCTTTCCCTGGTACTTCTTTCATTCCCTTTAATTTTCCAAGACTGAAGTTTTCTCCGACACCTTCCGCTGTTCCCTGGGCGGCGCCCTGGAGCAGCGCCTGATCGCCGGTTGCGCCCCTGTTTGCTGCGTCCACATACGCATCCGTCGCCGCACTTCCGCCAGCCATTACAACATTCAGTGCTCCCAGCGGTATACGGGAAACAGATTGAGCCATCGACAAGCCTGTATCGATAGCGAAATCTCTTACCGGGGTTCCGCCGATCGCCTGTTTGATTCCCTCGTTAGAGGCGTTCATGATTGCATTTCCTGAGAATGCCGGATTATTCAGATCAACCGGGGTATTCCGTTTCTTGTATTCCTCCAGGATTGACTTATATTCATCGGTTGAACCTGCATTCATCAGATCCTTGATTTCTTTCGTCTTGTCAATTCCTGTTTTGGTAGCTGCGTAGACATATCCCTTCGGGCTTTCCATTGCTCCATAGACGTTATAACCGGCACCAGCAAGCACATTTCTCCGTGACGCATCTCTAACCGTCTTGGTCTCATCGTGTCTCAATCTGGCGCCCAGTGTGTCCTCAAGGCCTTTCTCAAACTCATCTGCCGTGTCTGTGCCGTATTTTCCGAGGAGATAGTTGTACATCTCTTTTTCGTCATTGTCCAGGTACTCAGAGCGGCCATCTTCGAGACCCGGAGCTGCACCTCTTGCCTTCGCCGCCGCTTTCAGATCCCCGATGAATCCATCTGAATATCCTTTCAGGTTTCGGCTTCCTTTTTGAACATATTCTTTATATTTCGGATCTGCCTGTGCCTGGGCGAAGGTGATTGTTCCCTGCTTTCCGGAATAAGTCAGGCCGGTAGAGGAACGGAAGCTCTGGTTTCCTCTGTTCGGAGTGCGTTTGGCATAGTCCAGTACCATCTGCGTGAATTCCTGGTCGCTATACGGGCGCGTGCCATTGGCACTCACCCGCGAGGTTGTGGCTGCTCGCGGGGTGAGGGTTGATTTCTGGGAAGCGTATTCCTGAGCAAGTTGGTTTTCTGCCATCTTCTTTTGCATATGCTGGTAAAGCTGCTCACGGTTGAATGTCTTGGGACCACCATATTCTTTTATCAGTCGTTTTCCCTCTTCACTCTGTCGATCTTTCATTGTGACTTTTTTCTTTTTTGAATTATCTACTTTGTTCCCAGCCATTTTTTCCTCCATTTATTCGCTTCTGTATTCCATGCAGCATTGGACTCCAAGTAATTTTTATTAGCCTGTACCACATTCGAAGCACTTGGTATATCCATCTTACTGAGTAAAGCCTGTGGATTTGATTTTGCATCTTTTTTATCTTTGTACATATCTACCGCCCCTTGTCTTGCCAGTTCGCTCATCATGGTATTTGCCGCATCCGCACCCTCTTTTTTGTAAGTTTCCACATAATCGTTATACGCTTCTGCCCATGTCTTTGTTGGAGTTGTCGTTGACGAAGAGGAGCTCGATTTCTTCTTTGATGAAGACGATCTTCTTCTTCCACCCGAGCCGCCCGAGCTTGCCGCTTTCTGTCTGGCAAGTGCCATCTCAGCCTCCCAGTTCGCCTGCTCCTGCGCCGCCTGCTGCTTCTGGAATGCAAATTCCTGCGCCCATTGGTCTGCTGCCACACGGTCCTGATACTCACCGTAATCATATCCATATTCCTGATTGTACCGACCGTTATAATAGTTCAGATCGTTATAGTAATCGTTGACGCCATCCCTATAACGCTGGTAATCTGTATTGTCCAGGCCTGTCACTACATTCATCTGGTTGTACAGATTCTGTCCTTCATCCGCATAACGCTGGTATGCCCGATCGTAGAAGTCCAGAGCCTTATCGTTTAATTGAGCGACATAATTGTCATACGCCTGCTGCCCTGCTGCCGACGCGTATGTATTCCCATATCCGCCGGTCAGCGCCGCCGCATTCCCCATCGTATCGCGCATAGCAAGGTTTCCCTGGCGCATATACTGATCGCGGTACATTTTATATAGATCATCGTTTACCATATCCTTCGAGGTGTACGAAAATTTCGGACGGTTCATGATATTATCCAGGATACTTGAGATCTGATCTTCGTACTTACTTTCAAATTCATCCGGCTTGTTCTTCTCCAGATTCCGAGTTTTATTGTAGTATTCATTCACTCGGCCAGACCTCTGGTACATCGGCTTCGCCTCGGTCGAACCGCTTGCCGTAGCTACTCCCGCTGTCACATTGCTGGACGGGTTCGATGGTGCTGCATTTGCAAGCTCCTGAATCTTCGCCGCATTATTTGTCGCTGACCCGTTCTGCAGCATTCCCAGCAATTTTGTATTCTGGCTTGCCGTCCCGGAATATCCAGATATTCCATACTCTTCGGCAAGTTTCCGTCTGGCAGCGTAGCTGGAATCCCTTCCGGAGCTGCTCAGATAATCAACAATACTTCCAACCGCCATTATTCATCCTTCCTTTCTTCTTTTTCTTCGATAATCTCGCCCGCATTTAAGATAGCAGCAACCTTTACCAGATTCTCTGCCTGGGTAATCCCCTCCACTTTCATTCTATCGAGAGCACTGACAATCGCTTTGATGGCGAGCTCTTCATACACATATTTTTTCATGGTACCTCCTAACTACTGCTTTCCAAACTATCCAGGCGATCATAAATATCCTGGATCGTTTCTCCCACGCCCCAATAATGAGTCTTTCCGGAGAATACGGGGTGGTTCAGATAAAGTTCCTGCGCGTAGGCATTAGACGGTGAAAGAACGCAGCCATAGTGATCCAGGATCCTCTGCGGTTTTGTGTCATTGATATTTCCTGTGCCATCCCAGCCAGTCCAAAAGCAATACAAATCATTATCACCCATTCCTGTGCTCTGATCGCCAGTGCCTAGGTATTGTCCCATGCTGGTATCAAACGTATAGAATCCTCCGATATAAACCTCGTCCTCATTGGCTTCAAATGCTCCACCCTTGCAGCGGATTCGGGAACCTGTGATCGTTGCTCCTTTTACGTTTCCCGAAAATGTAGCATTTCCGGAAGCATCTAACTTGAAATTCGTTGAATTTACCACCAGACGATTTCCGGATATCGTAACCTGTCCCGATTCCAATGAAATCTCCGACGATACGGTTCCTTTCGTTACTTTCATATCGATTTTGCTGTCTGTAACTTCAAACTTTGCATTCGTATTCTTTTCGAAATCGCTCACTTCAACTTTCAAACCATCCAAATCGAATTTCAGGGATGCTACCCTTTTCTCATCCTCCAGATATTTCTGCAGCGCCTGATTGGAATAGTTATCTTCCGGAGTAAGATTGTTGAACATATATTTAAGCTGTTCGTTGAGCTGATAGAGATATCCTATCAGTTCTTTCGTATCCATACTATTAAAGCCATCAATCGCTTTGAACTGTGCCATCAGATCTCGCTCCCTTCGTTGATGTACTTTCCGACGGCAATCAATCGGGCTTTTCCCTTGCCTTCTAACCTCCACCGATAATAGAAGCAGCGCATCGGCTTAATTGGAATCGAATACGTCCGCTTTTTATCTGCGAAGATGGTAATCATCCGGCGGAAGGCTGCATCTGAATCGTGTTTCAGAAACACATCCACCTGGCTTCCACGTTCCAGCTCTATCATGAACTGAATCTTTCCAATGTACTTTCGATTCAGGCTCCCTTCTTCCAGATCTCCCGTTTCAAGATACCATTCGACCAGCTCATCCCCTCCGGTAATGGTACGGACGTTTTTATCCTGATCGACATAATAGAGCTGTCCTCCTCCGGGTGCGGCAAGAAGCATCTGCGTATCATCTTCTTTATGCCAGAGCCGTTTTGCTGTGTCATAGACCAGCAGTTGTTTTCCTTTTCCTGTCTCAGCTGACAAATAGTATTTTCCTTGGTATTTCCCTGCAATTCCATCCGACAGTGTGAGTTTTTCCAAAACATCCGACAGTGCAAACGGAACTCCGCCGGTATAGCCGTATACGCCCGTTCCGGAAAGATAGATCAGTGTAGTCCCAACCACCTGAACGCTGCCGCTGCATCCGTTTTTTACCCCCGGCGCTTCCTGTGTTTGAATTTGGATATTAGACGGCTTATTGCCAAACACCTTATGAATCGTATGCTCTTTAAAAAACAAAGCATATCCGCAATACGTGGCTGCTGCCGTGAAATCTCCATCCGATCCAATCGTTGCCGCATAGGAATCTGTCGAAATACCTTCAAAGACATTCCAATTCAACGGATCTCCCAGTTTGCTTGCATATACCTCATGATTTTTGCTGCTGCATCCCCACAAACGATTTTCACATTCCGTTAAAAAGTCCATATCCGGCACTTTCCGCTTTACCTTCAACCCACTCGCCTGTGTAAAGCTGTTTTCCAATACACCGATGATTGTAATGCTGTCATCCGTTTTTGCCTGGATAGTGGCTGTTTTGTTGTAATCTGCATTCGTGCACCCAGATATTTCTACGCCATCATACTGGTTGAATTGTTTTCCGATTCCGGTACAGGAAATTTTTGTGTAAGTCGAACCTGTATAGGATGGCGCAAACGTCGCTGTTGAAGCCTGGGCAAAGGTTTTCTCCATCGAACCAAACTCCCCGGAATCCGTGTTTAGATAAACCTTATCCGGAAGAATGATGATATAAGCCCCCATTCCGACCATAACTTTTTTGCTATCTGCTACCGTTCCCTTTTCCTGGTCCTTATAATACAGTTTTTCTCCATCAACATATGCCAGTCCATTTTTCCAGTAGAGGCCGTTTGGTTTCTCCAATGTTTTTATTGGTTCTCCTCGCGCCTGGCGCGGCCCTGCTGCCGGATAGTGATCAGAGGACATATTTTTCATATCTGCAAAATATCCATCCTGGACGCTCGACCTGGTATCTAAGCCGCCGAACACTCCTTCCTGTTTCTTGGTTCTGGTAATCGGATTTACGATTGGCAGACGCATCTTACCACCCCCTAAATTGTGCTTTTTCCTTCGGCATATGATTTCTACGGTAATAGGATGCAAACGCCTGGAAAGACGCCTCATATGCTGCCACGCTGTTGTTATAGCGCTCTGTTTCCTCGTTCTTATAGTCAATCTTGGCGGCAAGATAATTTACATAGATATCTCCAAAGCGATCCGGCACCATAAGGGTCTTTTCAGAGTCCCGGTCATAATCGTACCCGTCAAATTCTATGTCATTGCCCTCCGCCGCATTTAGGATGTCGTCTACAACCATTCCTTCTACTTCTGACAGCCACGCCGTTTTTACCCTGGCATCATACTGATTCAGTTTTTCATCATCTACTCTCGCCAGCACTTCCGCTATTTTCATCGCATCGCCTCCTTGAGTTTTATTGTGCCAGATTCCTATGTGTTTTTCTCCCACGCAAAAATGCCCCACCAGGCATGTGGCAGGGCATCTCGTTAATATCTCTTGAAATATGCAGTTTTTCACGTGGACTCGACTGGAAAAATTCTTTCTTCGTCTCTGCTTCGTTTTGTCACAGGATATGTCCATCTTCCGCGATTCTATCCGCCGTCAGCATCCAGCCGTCAGAATCGAACGCATACAACTGTCCATCAATCCGGCAGACTGTATCATGCAGATATTTGTAACCTTTCAGGACATACCACCAGCGTCCATCCTGCCAAATCCAGCCTCCGACATACTCCCCGGAAATCCATCCGAGCGAGGTCTCGATCCAAGGTTTTCCATTTACAAAGCACTTCCGAAGCGGCTGCACGTGCTCTCCGTTATTATAACGTCTTCCGGAATCTGCCCCGCCCGGGATTGTTCGGATAATCAATGTCGGCGATGCCAGAATGCACAGACCGCGCATGCCGCTCTTTACTTCTTTCAGATCGGTGATCGATACCTGCGGGGCGCTCGGCTGTGAAGCTGCAGCTCCATCCTCCGCCGCCCAAGTCTTTTTGAAATTCTCAAATGTCCCATATTTCTGCTTCAAAATTCCCGTGCCGCTGCCCCAGTCCGGCAGATAAAGATGCGGTTTGTCTTCCAGTCTCTTCCAATCTCCTCCCCAGGCAAGTCCCAGCCCCTTGGCAATCTCAGCCGCTTTTTTAAACATTCCTGTTCTGTCATTAAATGCATCATCTGACGTGCTGCCATCTCCATCAATGTCCATTATTAAATAAAAATCAAAGGCGATTCCCCACTGATGCTGTGAACTGTAGCTGCTGCCCGGTGCATTGGTTACCTTTTTTCCCGGTTTTGTACGCCCCTGAGCATAGAGGGCATCCTGCTCTGCTACTGTCCGGAATGTTTCCCCAATCGTCACTGCAATCCCTTGTGTCACACAGGCTTTCATCCACGCACCCGCAAGACGCTGGAGACGCGGATGGCACAATGTAATATCCCTCATATTTATCCTTTCTACGAACACAGGGCGGAAACTTTCCGCCCTGAATCATTATTTGCACTCATCTGCCGGTCCCGGCTTTTTTGTTTCTGCTCCCGGTCCTACCGGCGTATTCCCTTTTCCTTCTTTTGCCGGACCCGTGCAGCCAACGTCGCAGGTGCACTCTGGATCTACCGTCATTTCCGGATGCCCTAATTTCTGCGCTTTCTTAGCGCT
>ERZ838399.1506-NODE-1506-length-21262-cov-7.354977_pt1 | contig 21262 bp, 17 predicted proteins | sample MGYA00519683_ERZ838399 | MGnify/ENA primary metagenome ERZ838399 (study PRJEB31850, sample SAMEA3708833) | human gut metagenome | biome: human gut; feature: human-associated habitat; material: faeces | place: China | collected 2014 ...
TTCACTGCGGCGTAGGGATTCACATACCCCAACGCTTTCGCCACATCGCTTGCACAGAAGAAGGTCTTGCCTGCCTCCTGCAACACGCGGATCGAACCGAACTCCTGGTTCTCGAACACTTCCATCATCTAGTCTAAACAGAATTTCAGGCATAGAAAAAGCCCGGGAAATGCCGCTCTGGGCTGAAAAGCTCGGAGCGGCATTTCCGGTTTCCGGCTTGCATTTCGGGCAGTGTTTTACTACAATAAAGGCAGGAATGATTGGGAAAAGGAGCGGTTTTATGTCCAGCAGAGCCTTGCAGATCGTGACCCAGTTGAGCAATGCCCCCGAACAGACGATGACTTCGCAGGAACTGGCGGAGCGGATCGGTGTCAGTGCGCACACCATCAAGAATGAGATGCCGCAGGTGGCGCAGATCCTGAATGAGAATGGTGCCCGGCTGGTTTCCCGGCGGCATAAGGGCTACTATGTGGAAGTTCTGGACCCGGAAGCATACGATACCTTTTCGGCTGTGACCAGCATCCGCCAGATGCCGGGCAGTATGCTGAACGCCGACCGGGAAAGCCGGGTGCGGTATCTGTCCCGGCGCATCATCTCCACGGAAACCGGCATTAAGAAAGAACAGCTGGCCGATCAGCTTTTTCTCTCGGCTTCGGCATTGCGGGAGCCACTGAGCATGGCGACCCGCTTGTGCGAGAGCTTTGGCCTGCGGATCGTCTCACGCCCCGGCACTGGAATGCGGGTGGAAGGAGAAGAGTACAAGCGCAGGCTGGCACTGACCGAGGTCTCCGGTGTGCATTTCCACAAGGAAACGCTGGATTGCAGTGACCCGGACAGTGCATCCTGGCTCAGCTGCGGATACGAAGAGCGGCAGGATATCCGGCATACATTTCTGAAGATCCTGCGGGAAAGCCCGATCTCCCTGCGGGACAGTGCGACCCAGCGTGTGGCGGTCTACCTGATCATTGCACGGAACCGGGTGCAGAACGGCCATGAGATCCGGCTGCCGGACCCATGGCTGGAAAGCATCTCCGGAACGATGTTCTATCCGCTGGCACAGTCCATTTACCACACACTGGAGGAACAATACGGGGGCTATGCCATGCCCCGGAATGAGGTGGCGTTTCTGGGCATTCTGCTGTTCAGTATGCTGGATGTGAACCTGAAGCGGGACCCGTTCAGCCTGCATCCCGGCTTTGCAGGGCAGGCGGGACACTTGCGGGACCGGGTGCTGGTCTACCTGAAGCAGGAGACTGGACTGGATTTTGCGCTCTTGCCAATGGCAAGGGATCTGCTGCAGCAGATCCTATTCAATCTGATTGCACAACATTTCTATGGAATGGATGGTGCAATGCAGTATGACTATGTTTATGAACTGCAATTTCTGGATTGCCCTCTCTGTGCGGAACTGAGCCGCCGGGTGATCGAATTTATCCAGACGATTTATCCGTTCCGGGTAAATCGGTTCCTGCTGGCAATGCTGAGCTGCTATTTCTTCAGCCTGCTGCACGAAATCCGGTATCCCATCCGGCCGCTCCGTCTGTGCTCCACCCATTTTCTGGGAACCGAGTATGCCCGGATCCAGACAGAGGGCCTGAAAGAGCGTTACCCCGAACTGATCGAAGAGATCACGCCGATGAACCTGTACGAGCTGCGCCGCATCGACCCGGCAGAATGCGACGGAGTGCTGCTGGGAAACGGCGCAGAACAGGAAGAGGGAATAAAGCCCGGCTACCGGTATGATTACCCGGTGGAACTGTTGCTGCTAATCCGGAACGAACGGGACTTTGACCGTGTTTACAACACCCTGCTGGTGGAAGCATACCAGTACCGGCAGCAGCTTCCGCCGCCGGAGAATTACCGGGTGATCCGAAACTTCCAGTATTACACACCGGAGCAGTTCTTCCAGTATCTGGCGGGGGTACATGGCAGGGACGAAGCTGAACGGCAGGCGCTTCTGAATCGGTGGATCACCCGGGAAAAATGCTGGACGTACCAGTGCGGCGAGGTCGTGGTGGTCTTTCAGGAGGAACAGGGTGCAGAAGGGGAAGAGATCCGACTGGAATTCTACCCGCTGGAAAAACGAGCACTCTGGGTAGAACGGAAGATCCGGGCCCTGCTGTATGTCGGCGGCGGACTTCACGACTGGCAGAAGATGAAAGCGCTGAATACGCTGCTGTACTCTTTTGTGCGGTATCCGGAAGAACTGGAAGCCTTTGCGGAAGACCCGCCCCGGATGGCGGCGGAATGGCTGCGGCGCTCGTTGCAGACTATGTAAAATCACCAAATCATGGCGCACAGTTTTGAACAGGGTGTTCAACTGTGCGCCATTTTGAACTTATAAAATGAAATCGAAACGACTTGAACTTATTCTATAAATCAAAAAGCGTTGAACTCTGTGCAAAATAGAGATAAAATGTGAACATCAAAGGGAAATAATTAGCTTGTAGTCGAAAAGAGGATGCCTGTTATGCTGAAAATCTTTCTCTCGTCCCATGGCTCAATGGCCAGCGGAATGCAAAGCTCGCTGAAGATCCTGATGGGAGAGTGCGAGAATCTGACCGTGTTTGATGCCTATCTGGATGAGAGCTGCGTGCAGGATCATCTGGATGCATTCTATGAGACTGTCGGTCCGGAGGACGAAGTGCTGCTGTGCAGCGACCTTTACGGCGGCAGCGTGAATCAGGCCATGTTCACCTATCTGGACCGCCCAAACACCCGGCTGGTGAGCGGTGTGAACATGAGCTTCATGATGAATGTTCTGAGCGAGGATACCCTCAGCGACGAACGGCTGGATGAGATCATTGAAGAAAGCCGCGAGTATCTGCGCCGTGTGGAACCGGAAGTTCCTGCGGACACGGCACCGGCAGGCAGCGACGACTTCTTCTGATAAAAAGAAAGGATGGAAAACTTATGATCAAATGGGTACGTTTGGATGAGCGCATGATCCATGGCCAGGTTGCCACCAAGTGGAGCCGCACGCTGGGCGTTGACCGCATCGTGGTGGCAGATGATACGGCAGCTGCCAGCGATATCATGCAGAAATCCCTGATGATGGCTGCACCGGCCACCTGCAAGACGGCGATCGTGACGGTGGATAAGGCAGTCTCGCTCTGCAACGACCCCCGTGCAGCCGGTCTGAAGATCCTGCTGATCGTCAGCACGCCGGAAAATCTGCTGCGTGTGGCCAAGGAAGTCAAGGACATCCCGCAGATCAATGTGGGCAATTATGGCCGCATTGCTCCCAAGCACGGAACGGAAGCCCGCAAGACCTATACCAAGAATCTGTATGCCTACGAAGACGAAGTCGAGGTTCTGCGGCAGGTCATGGCAACCGGGATCCCCTGCAATGTGCAGACCATCCCCGATGATGTTCCGCAGGAACTTTCCAAGGTACTGGGCTGAGCGTGGTGCTCTGCCTGAAAATAGAGAAAAGTACAAGGAGGAAAAATCGCTATGTCAATTACCGCTGCAATCATCTGTGCAGTCGTGTATGCGGTCATCAACTGGCTTGACCCGTACACCCTGTCCTGGCAGTGCCTGAACCGCCCCATCGTGGTGGCACCGCTGGTCGGCCTGCTTCTGGGCGACTTCCAGACCGGCATCATCATGGGTGCTTCGCTGGAAGCAATCTTCATGGGCATCTCCGCTGTGGGCGGCTCGGTCCCGTCCGACTGCCTGTCCGGCTCCATCATCGCTGTGGCGTATGCCATTGTGGTGGGCGGCGACGGTGCCATGGAAACCGGTCTGGCTCTGTCCCTGACCATCGGTACCGTGATGTCCACCATCAGTACCATGCTGATGCCTCTGTGGGCCGGCCTGGCTCCCTACTGGGAGAGACTGGCTTCTGAGTGCAAGCCCAACAAGTTCCGTGCCATTTCCATGGTCGTCAACTTCATCGCCTGCCTGCCCGGTGCGGCGATCATCTTCCTGGGCGTTGCCTTTGGCATCGAGGGTCTGCAGGCTGGTCTGGCTGCCTGCCCCGCATGGGTCATGACAGGTCTAGCCGTTGCCGGTACCATGATGACCGCCGTCGGTTTCGGCATCCTGCTGTCCATGATTTGGTCCACCGATATCGCTGTGTTCTACTTTGTCGGCTTTATCTGCGCCAAGAGCCTGGGCCTGAGCAGCCTTGGCATCGCCATCATCGGTGCAGCCATCGCCCTGACCCTGTTCTTCATTGACAAGCGCATCATTGATGCAAAGAACGCTGTGGCTGCTGCCCCCGCTGCGGGTGCTGCTGCCCCTGCCAACAGTGAGGAGGATTTCTTCTGATGGAAAAGAAAGTTGTCAGCGCAGAGGAAAATAAGATCCTCAAAAAGATGTTCTGGAACAGCCATCTGGTCTTTGCAAACTTCAACATGACCAAGATGGAAGCCAATGGTTTCACCATGACCATGGCCCCCGCCGTGGAGAGTATCTATGGCGACGATATCGAAGGCAAGAAGGCCGCCTATGCCCGCCATCAGTCCTTCTTCAATACCCATGCAGTCGCATTCAACTTTATCGCAGGTCTGTGCTACGCACTGGAAAAGGACTGCCACGACGGTAAAGTTCCCGGCGAGACCATTGATGCCATCAAGGCTTCCCTGATGGGCCCCACCGCCGGTATGTTCGACTCCATCTTCTTCAACTGTCTGCGTGTCATCGGTGCCGGTATTGCAATCGGTCTGTGCTCGCAGGGCAACATCCTCGGCACCTTTATCTTCATCCTGCTGTATGGCATTTCGCAGTCCCTGCTCAAATGGGTCCTGCTGAAACTGGGTTACACACTGGGCACCAGCTTCATCGACACCGTCTTTAACAGCGGCCTGATGAGCGTTGCGACCCGCTGTGCATCCATCCTCGGCCTGATGATGGTCGGTGCCATGACGGCAACCACCGTGGGCTTCCCCCTGAACTGGACGCTGAACATCGGCGAGACCTCCATCGTGGTCTCCGAGCTGTTTGATGCCATCTATCCGGGCATCCTGAGCCTGGCTCTGGTGCTGTTCATGATGTGGCGAATCAAGAAGGGTAACCGCCCCACACAGCTGATCATCGGTCTGCTGATCTTTGGTCTGCTGGGCGCATTCCTTGGAATCTTCTAAAAAATCAGATCGCCTGATCCTGCAAGGGGTCCGCAGTCCGGCAGGAGTCAAACGCTTCCTGCCGGACTTTTTTGTAGAAGGAGAACGGATATGACATTGCAAGACCTGATGATGCTGTATGGTGTCACCTTGGGCAACCGGCGCACCGCAAAGCAGAAATATCTTTTTGCCCAGCAGCTCAACGAGAGCCTACCGCCGCTGGGCTGGCCGGTGCGGGTTCAACAGAGGGAAGGACGGTTTTCCAAAATCGAAAACCTGATCGCCGGGGATCTGGCAAATGCAAAGGTCGTCATTGCGGTTCCCTTTGATACGCCGGCAAAGGCGCTGCGGCCCCAGAAATACTATCCGTTCCATCCGGACAAAAATGTTCAGCAGCGGGGGAGAGACCTTGCACTGCAATGCGTGCTGGAACTGCTCTGTTTCGGTGCGGCCTGCCTGATGTTCTGGTCCGGACGGGGAACCGGTGCCATGCTGCCCCGGACGCTGGCGGCACTGCTGCTGGCGGGGGTAGGTGTCTGGCTGCTGCTGCCCCATGCAAGCCCCTGCAACTTCAGCCGCTGTTCCGGTGCGGTCGCCACTGCCGTAAAGCTGGCGGAGGACCTGAGCGGTGAGGAGAACATCGCTTTTGCCTTCTGCGACCATGCAGTGGATAACTATGACGGCTTCCGGCTTCTGGCGCAGGAGGTGCCAACTGCGGCAACTGTTCTGCTGCTGGACAATCTGACCAGCGGCCCGGCGGTGGCGCTGGCGCACGGCGAGTACCGGAAAGAGGCGGCGGAACAGCTGTGCAGTTTGCTGCCGGAGGATAAGGTCTATGACCGGAACTACCCGGAGGAACAGCGGCAGCGGAATCTGCTGGCGCTCTTTCCCAGAGGGATGATGCTCAGCTGTGGACGAGTGGAAAAAGGCGAATTTGTTGTGGAGAATACCTGCTGTGCACAGGACCATGTACTGGATCTGCCCCGGATGGAGCGGATGGAACGGGCGTTGGCCGATTTTGCAAAACAGGAAGCAAATAAGAAGGAGAACTGAATTATGAAACTGCATTCCAACCGCATTTATACGCCGGAAGGCCCTAAGGCAGGTGTGCTGACTGTGGAAGGCAGCAAGATTACTGCCTTTGCAGAAAATACGACCGACCCCGAAGCCATTGAATACGGCGACCAGCGGATCATCCCCGGCATTTTTGATACTCATAACCACGGCACCTGCGGTTATGATATCATGAATAAGAATGCCCCCCATGAAAAGCAGATCGCATCCGTGAAAGGTTATCTGAAGGGGCTGGCAAGTCAGGGCACCGTGAACATCTTCCCGACGGTGTGCGACCCGGATTCCATCCGTGCGGTGGCAGAGGTGGCAAAAGAGGGTGATCAGGACGGTGCAACCATTCTGGGTATCCACAGCGAAGGCCCCTGGCTGAACCGCACCGGTGAAAAAGGCATCCGTACCGGCTGGCCGGAGGTAAGTATGGAGACGGCACATGCCATGGTGGAAGCCGGCGGCGGGTGGCTGCGTCTTGTGGCACTGGCACCGGAGATCCCCGGGATGGACCCCATCATCGAGTATTTCCTCTCGCAGGGCATCACAGTGGCAGCCGCCCACAGTGACAACAACTATAAGCAGGCCATGGCCGCCTATGCCAAGGGCATCAGTGTGGCGACCCATACCGGCAACGTCATGACCGATATGCATCACCGGGACATTGGCGGTCTGGGAGCAGCCCTGACCAATGAAAACGTTACCTGTGAGGTGATCTGCGACGGCCTGCACATCTGCGATGAGATGCTGGGCATCTACTTCAAGGTCAAGAGCACCGACAAATTCATGATGGTCAGTGACTGTACGGCTCTGTCCGGTGCACCGGTGGGCAAGTATGAGGGCATCTTTGAGGGGATGGCCCTGAATGTGACCCCGGAGGGCTTTGTTCTGACCGATACCGGCCGCCTGTGCGGTTCCAGCCAGCCGGTGCTGTTCGACATCAGAAATCTGGTGAACAATGTTGGCATCCCGCTGGAGACCTGCCTGAAGATGGCCTGCCTCAATCCCTGCATCAAGTATGGTTTTGCCGACCGCAAGGGTACCATTGAAGTGGGCAAAGACGCAGATCTGGTGGTCATCAGCGACGATTATCAGGCACAGGTCACCTACGCCGAGGGCCGGAAAGTCTATGACCGCAGCACCGAGGGCAAGATCTTCAATGCGGATTATCTGAACCGATAAGGACGAAGGAAACAGCTATGAGCAAGAAGCTAATCGTAGTAGCCGATGATTTCGGCTTCAGTGAGGCATACAACTATGGTGTCATCAAGGCCTATAAGGAGGGCGTGGTCTGCACCCTCTCGCTGATGAGCAACATGGCCGCCGCCCCCCATGCGGTGAAACTCTGGCAGAGCGAGTGCCCGGAGGTGCCGCTGGTCCAGCACACCAATTTTGTGCAGTACCGCCCCGTCAGCGCCCCGGAAAAGGTGCCCACGCTGGTAAACGAAGAGGGAATGTTCTACCGCAGCTATCTGTGGAAGAGCGAGAATCCCAATGATGCCAAATGCAAGGGCGAAGTTTACCCCAGCTATGAGGACCTGTATACCGAGACCATGGCCCAGCTGGACCGGCACAAAGAACTTGTGGGACATTATCCCCGGCATTTTGAGGGCCACAGCGCCATGACAAGGCCCATGGAGCAGGCGTTCCGGGATATCGGAAAGAAGCTGGGCATCCATAACATGGGCGATACGCTGGCCGAAGAACTGCCGATGAAACCGGCCTGCGAGCTGTTCAGTCTGGGCAACAGCAACGCAATGGAGATCCTGAACCGGGGCAGCCGCCCGGAGGACTGGCTGGAAGACCGCTTCGGCATCCTGAGCTCTCCCTACGAGTACAATATCCTGCATTTCCATCCGGGTTATCTGGATCAGTACCTTCTGGACAATACTTCCCTGACCCTGCCCCGCTGCCGTGATCTGGCGACCCTGTGTGACCCGCAGGTTCGTCGCTGGCTGGATGAGCATGAGGTGGAACTGACCAACTTTGATGCCCTGTACGAATAACTGCGCCATTTCCAAGTGATACTTTATCATCCTCCATAGGAACGCCGCTGCACAGAATTGCGACCTGTGCGGCGGCGTTTTCCTAGTAATGGCTTAACCCTCTCAGCCAAAGTCTTTGACTGAGAGGGCCACCCCCACCCCCCGTCAAATCGCACTAAAAAATAGACTGCATTTGTTACAAATGACAAACTCATGGAAAACCCCTTGATTTTTATATAGGGGGGGTATAATAAAATGCAAAAGAGCACTCCCGCAAAACAGAAGAATCGGCAAACCAGCTGGAAGGCTGCGACGCAAAGCTAAAGGGCCCAGACCGGGCAACCAGCTGCACTTCCCAAGAAGTACATCCACAGCGCCACACCAGCCTTTCGGGGCAGGTGCGGCGCTTTTTTACGTTTGCGGTGGGTGCAATACACATTTGGGGTAGACTCTAAAGGAGGAATCACAATGAAACTCAAACGACTTGTCAGCGCCATTCTGGCCGTTGGCATGGCTTTGACAATGCTGCCCACGGCGGCGTTTGCGGCAGATGCACCTACGTATGTGAATCATCTTAGTTTTATTGGTGACCAGCCGGATACCAAAGGGAAAAATGCGGTTAATGGTATGATCATTGTTGATAATGCCTATAGTTGGTCATGGTCAGGTAGTGATGCGTCATCATATAAATTAAATTTCACTGCTACTTTTGATCCTAATGAAGTCAATGCTGAAGTGCCAAATACTATCCCATGTGAGGTTCGCAACCAAGCTGGAATAATCAAAGGTGGCATCTTTCAGAAATGTGTTTATAACTTTTCAACGATTGAGAATGGACAATTCGAATCGATCGATGCACGTTCATCTGGAATAGTGAAAGGTGGATATATCAAGAATTACACTTCTACTGTATCTGAAAACACAAAGTTCGAGAATGGAATTGTCTACGGAAGCTTTGAAATGACAAAGGGAATGCTTACCAGTGGTCTGATTTGTCAGCTTCCGGATAATTTTACATCGACGACATATCAGTATCTGAAAGCACCCGGATGCTCGATTATTCCGGTGATTCCTAACCTTCCGGAGGATGTTGTCTTTAATGAAAGTGTTTATATGGTAGGTGAGAATCAGCCCCATACTTTCAAAGTTATCGCTACTTCCAAGACATTCCGTAATTGGAATTATGACGAAAGCCTTTCTCCTTATATTACTAAAATTGATGATAAGACGCTTCAGGTTACAGTGCCTGATACAGGAAATATCTATATTGAGGCCGCTGTTGATAAGGTTCCGCTTTCGGAGAATACGATTGGTCTTGTTGATGGCAAAATAGTTCCCGTGGATAAAGACGGCGAACTTTACTCTGGTAGCGAACATGATGGGTGGATTTATGATTCTAATGCAAACACTTTGACCATTAAAGAGAAGTGTGATGATGGTACTGATAGTATCGTTGATTTAGGAAATACAGAGGTCGATTGGAATATCAAAAATTTCGGCATCATCAATGGGGGGATTTTTATCTCTGAAAATCCGTCTGAGGGCACTCTTAGAAACGAAGAAACCGGCAAGATTGAGGGAGGAAAATTTAATACTTCTGTAAGAAACTTCGGAACTATCGATGACGGTATATTTAATTTCAGCGTAAGCAATTATGGCACAGTAAATAATGGTACATTTACCGATCGCTATTCAAATGCCTCTGTATCCAAAACAAATCCAGATAATACTGTTACTAAAAATTACGGATTTACTAATGGCGGTATTTTTTCACGATATGCAAGCTTCGACAATCAGCACGACATTAAACTCAGCTGGATCACCCTGAACAACTGCACTGCCAACGGCATCTCCGGCATGGTGGGCGTTGTGGGCAACCAGACCTTGAACGTGGAAGCAGATGCGACCTCCTGGACCGGCTGGGAAGTCACTGCCGACCCGAGCTATGAAGAAGCAATCACCAAGCAGGTGGGCAATACCACTGCATTTGACCTGACCTTGAACGGCGACGACGAGTGGAGCGTTACCCTGACCGCACAGGTCAAGGAAGGCTACTACCGGATGAGCCTGACCGATGGCACCGCCACCAATGCCGACGGCACAGAGATCACCTCTGCCAAGGCAGGCGATACCGTCAAGCTGACCGCTGCCGATGCCCCGGAGGGCATGGTGTTCGACCGCTGGGAGATCTCCCCTGCGGATGTGGCTCTGACGCTGGAAGAGGGCGGTTTTGATTCCCATGCCGCCACTGCAAGCTTCAAGATGCCTGCACAGACTTTGAGCATCCGTGCGATGTACCGGATGGCCGACCAGCCCGAGGAACCCAACGTTCTGGGCACCGTTGCCATGGTGGCAACCGCCGGTGTGGGCGCTGCTGTGGTTGGTTATACCGGCTACATGATCGGCACCGAGCTGTATCTGAACACTGTCCTGCCCGATGGCGTGGCTATCCCGCAGAACACCGCCGAACTGGCAAAGCTGGTCTGGACTGAAGCCGGAAAGCCTGCCCCCGCCGCTGTGATGGCTCCCGATGCCACCGATGAACAGAAGGCTCTGACTTGGGCCATCGAGAACCAGCTCATCTCCGCCGATAAGGCCGCAGACGCTTCTGTGAGCCGCTGGGAAGTTATCCAGACTTGGAATAAGGCGCAGGAGATGAAGGGGTAAGATATCCTTCGTACAACCTCTCAGTCGCCTGCGGCGATAGCGTACGGGTTGCGGCTCCCAGCGTCCGCTTCGTGCAAAGTTTTGCACTCGCGTCCTGCTGGCCGCTGCCCCAACAACTCCTCCCTGCTTCCGCCACTGGCGGCGGTCGTCGTCGTTGCCTTACTAGGAGAGGTGGCATTGCGCAAGCAATGACGGAGAGGGTGAGGATGCTGACCAATCAAGCCATTCACTGATTATATTCCCAAAACCGGAAATGCCGCCCTGAGCCGTAAAAAGCTCAGGGCGGCATTTCTGGTTATTTGCGGTTTTCTTTACATGGTGTGTGTCGCAAAGACTTTTTCGTCCTCCCACCAGACGGGGGCCTTTGCGGCAAGGCTCTTGGGAACATCCAGAAGCCGCTGGTTGGAGCTGCCCCGGAAGCGCAGGGAGATATCGTGCTGGGCTTCCACAAAGCGGCCGTCCACCAGAACATCCAGCAGGCTCAGCAGCTCATCTGTGACCTCACAGCGGGCCGGGCAGGGAACACTGCCGGTCAGCTGCTCCCAGGTGTAGCCGGAATAGCACCAGACGCTCTTATCCGGGTACAGCGCCCTGAAGTTGCGAACAAAGGGCAGCAGTTCCCGCTGATTCTCCGGCTCAAAAGGCTCACCGCCCAGCAGGGAGATGCCTGCAATATAGTCGGGCTGGCAGGATGCAAAGATCTCGTTGCGCACGGCCTTGTCGAAGGGCTGACCGTACCCGAAATCCCATGCCACCTCGTTGAAGCAGCCCGGGCAGTGGTGCCTGCAGCCCGAAACAAAGATGCTGGTGCGCACCCCCGGCCCATTGGCAATGTCGTAATACTTGATTGTTGCGTAATTCATCACAGATGCAGCACCCGATCCTTGATCTCCTGTGTCCGGCCCTGGTTCCAGAACTGGGTGCCGATATAACCGCAGGTGCGGCGGGCAACGTTCAGCTTGTTCTGGTCGCGGTTGCCGCACTTGGGGCACTCCCACACCAGCTTGCCGTCATCCTCCACGATCTTGATCTCGCCGTCGTAGCCGCAGCACTGGCAGTAATCAGACTTGGTGTTCAACTCGGCGTACATGATGTTGTCGTAGATGAACTGCAGCACGCTCATCACGGCTTCCAGATTGTCCTGCATGTTGGGCACTTCCACATAGCTGATGGCACCGCCCGGGGACAGCTTCTGGAACTCGCTCTCAAACTTGAGCTTGGTGAAGGCATCAATGGGCTCCGAAACATGGACGTGGTAGCTGTTGGTGATATAGTTCTTATCGGTGATACCGGGCACGATGCCGAACCGCTTCTGCAGGCACTTGGCAAACTTGTAGGTGGTGGATTCCAGCGGGGTGCCGTAGAGAGAGTAATCCATGTTCTCGGCCTTCTTCCACTCGGTGCACTTGTCGTTCATGTGCTGCATCACGCTCAGGGCAAAAGGCTTGGCACCGGCATCGGTGTGGCTCTTGCCGGTCATATACTTCACGCACTCATACAGACCAGCGTAGCCCAGGCTGATGGTGGAGTAGCCGCCAAAGAGCAGCTTGTCGATCTTCTCGCCCTTCTTCAGGCGGGCTAGTGCGCCGTACTGCCACAGAATGGGGGCGGCATCGCTGGGGGTGCCCATCAGGCGCTGATGGCGGGCCTGCAGTGCCTTGTGGCAGAGAGCCAGGCGCTCGTCAAAGATCTTCCAGAACTTCTCGAAGTTGCCGCCGGAGGAAAGGGCTACATCCACCAGATTGATGGTGACAACACCCTGATTGAAGCGGCCGTAGTATTTGGGCTTGCCGGTCTCGGGGTCCACATAGGGAGTCAGGAAGCTGCGGCAGCCCATGCAGGTGTAGCAGTGGCCCTCGCCGTTTTTGTCCACCTTCAGCTCGAGCATCTTCTTCTCGGAGATGTAGTCGGGAACCATCCGCTTGGCGGTACACTTGGCAGCCAGCTCGGTCAGGTAGTAGTAGGGGTCGCCGGGGTGGATGTTGTCCTCTTCCAGCACATAGATGAGTTTGGGGAAGGCGGGGGTGATCCAGACACCGGCCTCGTTCTTCACACCCTGATAGCGCTGACGGATGGTCTCCTCGATAATGATGGCGAGGTCGGCTTTCTCCTGCGCATTGCGGGCTTCGCCCAGATACATGAACACGGTGATGAAGGGGGCCTGACCGTTGGTGGTCATGAGGGTGACGACCTGATACTGGATGGTCTGGACGCCGCGGTTGATCTCGCTGCGCAGGCGGCGTTCCACGATCTCACGCTTGCGCTCGGCAGAGACATCCAGACCCTCCATCTCGGCCTCGACCTCGGCAGCGATCTTCTTGCGGGAGACGTCCACGAAGGGGGCAAGATGGGTCAGGCTGATGCTCTGACCGCCATACTGGTTGGAAGCCACCTGTGCAATGATCTGGGTGGCGATGTTGCAGGCGGTGGAGAAGCTGTGAGGCTTCTCAATATAGGTGCCGGAGATGACGGTGCCGTTCTGGAGCATGTCGTCCAGATTGACGAGGTCACAGTTGTGCATGTGCTGGGCAAAATAGTCGGAGTCGTGGAAGTGGATAAGGCCTTCCTGATGCGCCTTGACGATCTCCGGGTCCAGCAGCAGGCGGGCAGTCAGGTCTTTGGAGATCTCACCGGCCATATAGTCGCGCTGGACGCTGTTGACGGTCGGGTTTTTGTTGGAGTTCTCCTGCTTGACCTCCTCGTTGTTGCACTCGATCAGCGAGAGGATCTTGTCATCGGTCGTGTTGTGGGTGCGCTTGAGACTCTGGACATAGCGATAGGTGATATAGCGGCGCGCGACCTCGTAGGCACCGGTCGCCATAATGGCGTCCTCCACAAGGTCCTGAATCTCCTCAACATTCATGGCGTGGCTGCGGTTATAGCAGACCTCCTGCACATGGTCGCTGATCTCGATGATCTGCTGCTTCGTCAAGCGCTGGGCTTCGGGTACGACCTTATTTGCCTTTGTGATGGCCGAAATGATTTTGGTAATGTCAAAGACAGCCTCGCTGCCGTTGCGCTTGATGATCTTCATGGTAACTCCTCTTTTTGCAATCAATAGATAAGGTGCGTATAGTACAAATCGTATAGTTTGTCAAATCGTACTAAGCCCGCTTTGCGAGCAAGACTATCATACCGCACCGGGCTGCAAAAGTCAATCGGCAAAACCACAATATATAGTGGGTGAAGTGTGAAATTTAACAAAATATTCCGTTTTCATCGCTTCATCGTTCAAAAACAAACATGCCAAAAATCAGGCGGAAATTTTAGCTATTTTGGTTGGTTCTACTCTGGATAACGGTATATCGCATAATATTGGCCTGCCATGCAGAAAGTCCCGCTTGAATTGTACCGGATAAACTGGTATACTGGTTGAGGTTTTGGGGTAGTATGCCCCATTACATACAAGATATTGGGTAACACTGTACAAGGCAGGGCAAGGACAGCCCGCAGGAGAACCGCTATGAATTACGCTACGATCAAATATTGTGACATTGCCAACGGCGAGGGCGTGCGCACCAGCCTGTTTGTATCGGGCTGCCGCCGCCACTGCCCCAACTGCTTCAATGCAGTGGCCTGGGACTTTGGCTACGGTGCGCCCTTCACCAAGGAGGTTCGCAACGAGATCCTTGAAAGTCTGGCCCCCGGCTACATCAACGGCCTGTCGCTGCTGGGCGGCGAGCCCTTTGAGCCGGAGAACCAGCGCGAGCTGCTGCCCTTTGTCAAAAATGTCAAGGTGCTGTACCCGAACAAAACGATCTGGTGCTATACCGGCAACAATCTGGAGCATGAGATCTGGCAGCCCGGCCCCGGCCGCTGTGAGGTCACCGATGAGTTCCTGCAGTATATTGATGTGCTGGTGGACGGCGATTTTGTGCAGGACCAGTATGATATTTCGCTGCGGTTCCGCGGCTCAAGCAACCAGAGACTGATTGACATGAACAAGACCCGCGCAGCGGGCAGGGTGGTCCTGTGGCAGGACGACCCGATCTTTGCCGACCACAGCATGTAACAGCCGCCTCATCATTATAAATAGGAGAAGTATAACCAGATCATGAGCTGCCAAGCGAAATCCAAATCCATGACCGAGGGCCCGCTGGCCAAACAGATCCTGTTCGTCAGCCTGCCGCTGGCACTGTCCAACCTGCTGCAGATCCTTTTCAACATGTCCGACGTCGCCGTGGTGGGCCGCTTTGCAGGCTCGACCGCATTGGGGGCCGTCGGCTCCACCTCAACCTTTGTCACCCTTTTCACCGGATTTCTCATCGGCCTGAGCAACGGCGTCAATGTCTTGGTTGCGCGGTACTATGGTGCCCGCCACCCCAAGGATGTCAGCAAAACCGTCCATTCGGCGCTGGTGGTCAGCCTGCTCGCCGGTATTTTGCTGCTGGCCGTGGGGCTGTTCGGCTCGCCTGCGCTGCTGCGGCTGCTCAACACGAAGGAGGATCTGCTGCCCGGCGCAATCCTCTACCTGCGGGTCTATTTTCTGGGCATGCCGGCGCTGGCGCTCTACAACTACGGCAATGCGGTGTTCAGCGCTATCGGCGAGACAAAAAAGCCGCTGGCCTACCTGTCCGTGGCCGGTGTGGTCAACATTCTGCTCAACCTGTTTTTTGTCATCATCTGCAATCTGGATGTGGCCGGTGTCGCGCTTGCCAGCACGATTGCCCAGTGCCTGTCGGCCGGGCTGATCCTGCACGCCCTCACCAAGGTGGAGGACTGCTATGCGCTGGATCTGCACAGTATCCGGCTCGACCTCGGCACGACAAAGCGTATCCTGATGCTGGGCATACCGGCGGGCCTACAGAACGCGATCTTTGCCATCGCCAACCTGTTTATTCAGGCGGGCGTCAACTCCTTCGATTCGCTGATGGTCAAGGGTAACTCGGCCGCCGCCAACGCCGATGCGATGATCTATGACGCGATGGCGGCCTTCTATATGGCCTGCGCCAGCTTTATGAGCCAGAACTACGGTGCCGGCAAGCTGGACCGGATGCGGAAAAGCTATTTTATCTCGCTGGCCTACTCCTTCGGCGTGGGCCTTCTGCTGGGCGGCGGGCTGCTGGTGTTCGGCCGCCAGTTCCTGATGCTCTTCACGACCGAAAGCGCCGTCGTCGACGCCGGCATGAAGCGCATTATGGTCATGGGGCTTGCCTACTGCATCTCCGCCTTTATGGACTGCACGATCGCCGCCTCCCGCGGGCTGGGCAAAACCGTTGGTCCGACCGTCATTGTGGTTCTGGGCTCCTGTGTGTTCCGCGTGATCTGGGTCTACACGATCTTTGCGCATTTCCACACGATCCCCTCACTGTACCTGCTGTATCCCTTCTCCTGGCTGCTGACGGCAGCAGCTGAGATCGTCTACTTCATCTTCAGCTATCGGCAGGCGATCCGCATCTTCCATGAGCAGGAGGCCCTTGCACAGCTGTAAAACCACCAAAAAACAGAGAGCGGCCCGCATGCGGGCCGCTCTCTGTTTTTTATAGGGCTTACTCCCGGTATTTTTCTGTCATCGTCTTGAACAGCTCCGCAGCGCCGGACGGGCAGATTTTTCCATTCTGCGCAGCCTTTGCAAAATAGCGCCGGGCTTGCTATAATAGGAGCAGAAAAGTCGAGGGTCGGCGGCGGAAATAGGCTCGCGGCCTTCAGAAAGCAAAGGTGAAAGCAATGCAGACCTATACCTATGTCTCGAAAGGAAAATTTGAGCGGCGGGAAAAGCCCAAACCGGTGCTGCAGGATGCGCGCGATGCCATCGTCAAGGTGACACTGGCGAGCATCTGCTCAAGTGATCTGCACATCAAGCACGGCAGTGTGCCCCGCGCCGTACCGGGCATCACGGTCGGTCATGAGATGGTGGGCATCGTCGAGGCTGTCGGCGCAGCGGTGACCCATGTAAAGCCGGGGGATCGCGTGACAGTCAATGTCGAGACCTTCTGCGGGGAGTGCTTCTTCTGCAAGAAGGGCTATGTGAACAACTGCACCGACAAAAACGGCGGCTGGGCACTCGGCTGCCGCATTGACGGCGGACAGGCTGAATATGTGCGGGTCCCGTTTGCCGACACCGGGCTGAACAGGATTCCTGACGGCGTGACCGACCGGCAGGCGCTGCTGGTCGGCGATGTTCTTGCCACCGGCTACTGGGCGGCGCGCATCTCTGAAATCACCGAGGAGGACACCGTCCTCATCATCGGCGCCGGACCTACGGGAATATGCACCCTGCTCTGCGTTATGCTCAAAAAGCCGCAGCGGATCATCGTCTGCGAAAAGGACCCCGGCCGCATCCGCTTTCTGCGGGAGCATTATCCCGAGGTGCTGACGGTCACACCGGAGGAGTGCGCTGCCTTTGTGCAGGCCAACAGCGCGCACGGCGGCGCCGATGTGGTTCTGGAGGTCGCAGGCGCATCCTCCACCTTCCGCCTTGCGTGGGAGTGTGCAAGACCCAACGCCATCGTGACGGTGGTCGCGCTGTATGACACGGCGCAGACCCTGCCGCTGCCGGAGATGTACGGCAAGAACCTGACCTTCAAGACGGGCGGTGTCGATGGCTGCGACTGTGAGGAAACGCTGCGCCTCATCGCAGAGGGCAAGCTGAATACGGAACCGCTCATCACCCACACTTACCCCCTGAGCAGGATCGAGGAGGCCTACGACCTGTTTGAAAACAAACGGGACGGCGTGATAAAGGTCGCAGTCGAATGTCAAAGCATCGACTGATGCCGCCGCGCCGCAAAGTAACAACTGTAAAGGAATGACCGTATGACGAATCAGAAAAACCTTTCCACCGGCGCAGGCCGCTTTGACATCAGCACGGCGGGCCTGCACATTCTGGCTATGACCCTTATGCTGATGGACCACCTCTGGGCCACGCTGCTGCCTGCGCAGGAGTGGCTGACCTGTGCAGGCAGACTGGCTTACCCCATCTTTGCCTTTATGGCGGTGGAGGGGTACTTCCACACCCACAGCTTCCGGAAGTACGCACTGCGGATGCTGGTTTTCGCCGTGCTGTCCGAGATCCCGTTCAATCTGATGTGCGGCGGGACATGGTTTTACCCGGTACACCAGAATGTGATCTGGACGCTGCTGATGGGCCTTTTGGGGGTGCATCTGCTGGAAACGGTGCGCCGAAAGCAGAATCCCGCCCTGTTTGCGGCGGCCGCAGTCGGCGTCATTCTGGCGGGGGCGGTGCTGGGGATCCTCTGCATGGTCGATTACTACGCTGTCGGCGTGCTGACGGTGTTGGTTTTCTACTTCTTCCGTGGTCGGGCATGGTGGTGCCTGGCAGGGCAGCTGCTCGCGCTGTACTGGCTCAATGTCGAGATGCTGGGCGGCCTGATGTACCCTGTGCAGCTGTTCGGCGCTTCGTTTGAGATCTGCCAGCAGGGCTTTGCGCTGCTGGCGCTCATCCCCATCTGGCTGTACCGCGGGCGGCAGGGATACCACAGCCGGTGGTTCCAATATTTCTGCTATGCGTTTTACCCTGTACACATGCTGGTGCTTGCACTGGCCCTGCAGTTCCTGAACCGCTGACGCCCAATAAGCAACAAAAACACCCCTCTCAGCTGAGAGGGGTGTTGCTTTATTACAGGGGGGCTTACGCGCCTGCGGGATGGCTTAGTACAGCTTGGCACCGGCAGGGATGCGGTCGTCTACCATGAGCAGATGCAGAAGATGGAACCCGTTGAATCCGAGTAAGCCCCGTCAGACAGAGAGAACAGCTGAGTGAGAGTAGGCAATTCTTATAATGCACATTTTAACAGGAACTTTCAAAATGGATTGGAAATATGATTATTATAATTGCCCCGATGACCCAGATACCGGCGTTCCTGCCTGCGGCGACCTACCGGAATGTAAAAGCTGTGAATGGTATCACCTCATTACTTCCGCGCAGAAATGCACAACTACATAAACAAAAAAGCAGAGAGTCATCCGTAAGAGGATAACTCTCTGCTTTCTTGTAAAGCCTTTTCTGCACAAGTTTGGTGTCAATGTGGTGTCAAATCAGCCAAACTGGGTTGATAAAAGGCGTGAAATCAATGCTTTTTAGTCAATGGGCTTCATCGTGGGGATTATATTTAGAATCACTTCACAATGCTTCGTGATGCTTTACTATCACGGTTTTGTGTGCCCTCCAAATATTCGTGACCCTTCGTGATTATCCAGTAATCACTTTCTAATTGCTGTCATTTTGATGTCAGTAGTGAATTTTTGCTGTCAATAGAAGTACTCAGTAGAGCACTTCTTCGCTGATTAAAAAACATCCAGTGTTGCAGCCAATCGTTCAAACGATTCCTGCTTTTTTCTTCGGTTGCTTCGGCATAAATGTCCATCGTTGTCTGAATGTCTTTATGCCCCATAACCAATTGGATAACCTTCAGGTTGGCCTCTTTTTCGCAAAGCCTTGTACAGAATGTGTGACGCAAATTGTGTGCAGAAAAGTCTGGAAGCAAAACCGCATTACGGTGCTGTTTCTTTGATGCCACTTCTTCGCCCGCATTGTAATCTGCAATGATTCGCTTGATAGCACGATTTACAGATTGCGGATTGGGGACATTGCCGAAACGGCTACAAAAGACAAATCCTGTCATTCCGTCAATTTCAACATCGTTCCAGCCAGACTCTTTCTGCTCTTCCCGCAGCATTTCAAAGGCATCTTTCACGGCATCAAGCATCGGAATTGTCCGAATGCCAGCATTCGTTTTAGGTTTTGAGATATGCTGAATAGAACTGCGGTTCTCTCCTACCGGGTAATAAACTAGGCTATGATTGATGTTGATAGTACGCTGCTCATAATCCAGATCATCCCAGCGCAAGCCCAATGCTTCACCGATGCGACAGCCCGTTCCCAGCAGCACCGTAAACAGCGGCCACCAGTGGCAGTAGACCGGGTGATTGGCGATATGCTCCATGAACGCCCGCTGCTGTGGAATCGTCAGAGCATGGCGTACACCGGTGGTCTGTTCGGAGCTTTTCTTTATCTCTGTCAGCACACCATCGGTGGGGTTCTTCCGAATAATTTCGTCTCGAACCGCCAACTGAAAAGTGGGATGAAGAAGTGTATGAACGCTCTCCAATGTATTCACCTGCAAGTCTTGCTTGTCCAGTAAATAATTGTAAAACTGCAATACGTCCGAATACCGAATCACGGCAATTTTCTTCTTGCCAAACGTGTCACGGACAAAGCGATCATACATATAAAGGTAGTTGCTCCGGGTAGTCTGGCGCAGATTCGTTTTCAGACTCATATAGCGGTCAAAAACAAAGTTGACCGTTGCCTTACCTGCAACGTAAATGTCCAAACCATCTAACTGATCTTTGGTGAGTTGAGTCTCCCTTTCCCGAAGGGTTACAAGGTCATTTGCGTAGATGTATTTGCGCCGTCCCAGCGGATCTTTATAGGAATACGCATACCGTTTATCGGAGCTGCGCTGCATCTCGCCTTTGCGCAGGGTGCGTCCCCGCAAGTCTTTTCTTGTCGTTGTCATATCAATTCTCCTTCTCGAAAGAAGAAGGGCATGATACTTATTCTGGATCTGATAAAATCATATTCAGCCCCAGCAAAACAACTTCTGTCATACTCATTTGATGTTGTGCAGCATAAGAACGGATACGCTCGTATAGGGCATCCTCCACCCGAACATTTACGGATTTCTTTTTTGCATTATCGGATTTTGGTCGTCCCATCTTTGCCATAGCAGTTCTCATCCCTCCACGACAACAGTATACTTATTGTGAAGCAGAAAGTCAAGTTCAAAATTTGCCCTTCCGAATTTAGCATGTACAATTTATGGCTTTGATTACAGAATATGAAAGGATTCCAGATAGCGTTCAAAAATCTCACAGTTTACCAAAGCAACCTTGTCAATTTTGTAAACAGCTTTAGCTTCCTTGGCGAGTTCTTGAAACTTTGTCAGGCCAAGACTGTATTTTTCAGCTCCTTCTTTATACCGGACAAACTTCTTAGCATTCATCTTTGATTCCTCAACGTCTTTACGCGAATATCCCATATAAAACACCTCTGTCTGTTTGAAATTTGGGTAAACATCATTCTATAACGATACAAAAATACCGTGGAAAGAGAAGCAATCTTTCCACGGCACGATCTGTCGTTATAGCTGTGCGTTTTTCTCCCTCTGCAATTCCAGACAGGCAACCTTTCCCGGCGCTGTGCCCTACAATGGCCTTACGGCCAGTGCAGTATGTTTTCTCGCACCTTGGCACGCTCGCGAATTTCCGGTCGTGGCGCTGCTTCCCCAATGCGGTACAAACAGAGGACGCTATTCTCTTTTTCGGAGGCTTTTAACCCTCCTATAGTATAAGAGAACACGTTCCCGGAAATTTTCGTAGAATTTTTCAAATTTCTTCTAAAAAAGTTAAAAGTATTCGAAGCTGCGCATCTTTGTGATTGAAATATAATAGTTGGATGAAGCTGATTGGACAGTATTGTATTTCAATGGCTTAAAGATAAAGAAAGTTGCTGGA
>ERZ838399.1527-NODE-1527-length-21074-cov-3.438651_pt1 | contig 21074 bp, 25 predicted proteins | sample MGYA00519683_ERZ838399 | MGnify/ENA primary metagenome ERZ838399 (study PRJEB31850, sample SAMEA3708833) | human gut metagenome | biome: human gut; feature: human-associated habitat; material: faeces | place: China | collected 2014 ...
CCTGAACAAGAAGCCTTATCTATTGTTTCCTTCAAGGACTGAGAGGCCGCTTCCCAGTTAATAAATTAAATCCCAAATCAAATTAATAGGTAACCTCCTGCAAATACAACCCCTTCGGATCGCAAGGGGCACTGGCTTCCAGGATTCCGGCAAAGATATCATCAATATCCTGCACAGAGCGGTTGCCGAGTCCGATATCCATCAGTGTACCAACAATGATGCGGGCCATGTTGTGAAGAAAATCATCAGCATGGATCAGGATCTGCATTTCCTCAATGTCTCCATAGATATCAATATCAAAGATCTCTCGGACTGTAGATTTCGTCTTCTTCGCACTGGAGAAATTGCGGAAATCGTGACGTCCGGTGAGTTTCTCGGCGGCCTGCTGCATCATGCGTTTGTCCGGGATACGGTAGCAGTGGTAGGTATATTTACGGTCAAAGACACTTGGCACATCATCAATGGTCATGCGGTATACATAAGTCTTGGATGTAGCATTGAGCTGTGCGTGGAAACGTTCCGGCACTTCTTCCGCTTCGATGATCGCAATATCCATCGGAAGATAACGGTTCAGATAGTGCTTGATGTTCTGGGTGCTGACAGAACAGGATGTCCGGAAGTTGGCAATCTGCGCATAAGCATGTACGCCGACTTCGGTACGGCATCCGCAGAAAAGTTCCAGATCATCTTCTTCTGTCATTTTCTTTAAAACTTCTGTGATTTTATTCGATATGGTATTGCCGGATTCGTCTTTTCCCAGTCTTGTCCATCCCTGGTAACGGCTTCCATCGTATTCGATCGTTAATTTTATATTTCTCATGAGAACTCCATTCCGCTGTGAAACAGCTTTTATTGAAATTAGTTTAAGTATAACAAATACGGTGCTATAATAAAAGAGTTTAAAAAGAAAAGAGAGGTGTTTTTTTATGGAAATGGAAAAAAGAAAGGTATCGGATTCAATCGTAGAGACGGTTCATATGGTAAGACCGCAGCACCTGAATGCGTCTGACCGTTTGTTCGGAGGGGCACTTATGCAGTGGATCGATGAAGTGGCAGGTATGGTGGCAAAACGCCACACAAGGAGAAATGTGATCACAGCATCTGTAGACAGTCTGAGTTTCCTTAGGGGTGCATATGTCAAAGATACAGTTGTGATCATTGGAAAAGTGACTTATGTCGGGAATACCTCTATGGAAGTAAAGGTAGATACTTATGTAGAGGCGTTGAGCGGGGAACGTACGCCAATCAATCATGCGTATTTTACAATGGTGGCACTGGACAAGAATGACAGGCCGGTAAGAGTACCGAGACTGGAACTTGAGACAGAAGAAGAAAAAGAAGAGTGGGATAAGGGAGAAAAGAGAAGAGAACTCCGTATGATGCGTAAAGAAGAAGGACTTTAAAGCCCTTCTTCTATTTTGTTATGTATGATTCTTCATATGTGTGCGGACCATCTGCACCATCTGGTCAATCTGCTCCTGCTCTTTGGCGGGGCGTCCCTCTTTCAGGATGTCGAGGATGAGAGACATTTCCTGCGGAGTGAACTGAATTCCTTTTTTGTTTGCGCTGGTGATGAGTGCCATCATCACAGGAGCCAGTGATCTTCCGCTTTTGCCGGCGGTCTGTTTTGCGGCGAGCCGGATCAGCTCCAGTTTGACAGGATCCATTCCATTTATAGCCGGATGATCCATCCAGCTGTTGCCGGTGTTGCTTCCGGAAGAGTCCGTTGTATGAGTGGTTCTTTCATTCATGTGAAGAGTCTCCTTTCTTTGCCGGTGTTCCAGATGCGGAAAGTTCCTCGTCGAACAGTTCCATGTAATTCTGGAACATTTCCATATCTTCGCCGGACATCATTGCTTTCATAAGATCAACAGGGTTTGCAGGACCGGAAGCACCGGGATCTCCGGCTGTGGAACCGGCCTGCGCCATCGCCATCATTTCTGCCATCTGCATCACAGAAGTCATCTGGTTCATCATATCCCGTTCATTTTCATCCATATAAGGCGCAAGTTCGCTGAGCGATTGAAAAGAAAATGCATGGAAAGGAAGTCCCCGGAAATAGTCCATCGTATACCGGAATTCGGTAAATTTGATGTAGACGGCAAGAAAGCGCTGAATGGAAGGAGGCAGGAAGGCAAGAAACAGCTTCCATTTATATAAATAGGAGGGTGTGACAGATTTATCGAAGGGTGTCATTGGTTTAGAAGGTTTTCCGGCCATGGTGACTCCTTCCGGTATCAGCGTTATAAATATATATGAAAAAAGAGACGGGAAAATGACTCCGTCTCTTAAGTCCTATACAGGAAAATGTAAGTTGTCTAGCATCCACATCCACAGCCGTTGCCGCAACCATTACCGCAACCATTGCCAAAGCCGCCGCAGCAGCAGAGAAGAAGGATGATCCACAGGCAGCTGTTGTTGCCGAAGCCGCATCCGCTGTTACTGCATCCACAACTGCATCCGCCGCATCCACAGTCCCCGCCGAATCTGTCGCGTCCTTCGCATCCGCATCCACAGTTTGCTGTACTCAAATCGCTCATATTGAATCCTCCAATAATGATGTTTACAGTACATAATATGCAGACGGTGCAGATGTGTGAGCAGAATATTAAGTATAACTGACCAGCCGTTTCAGAGAATACTGGAAATGAAGCAGTTCTTTCTGAAGCTTCACACGTTTGAATCCACTGAGTTCTTTTTTTGAATAATCATCGTAAACCTTCAATAGATAAGATACCGGGAGATTCCGGTTCTTATACCAGGTAAAAAGCAGCCAGTCCATGATCGGAGGCAGCCAGTACTTTTCGGGAATCTCTGCCTCTCGCAGTGTTATGGCATAGCGGAGTGCCTGAGAGGAAAGATCCGACAGCCTGTCCGCTGCCTGTTCCTTATTTTTTTCTTTGAAAAGCTGTTCGCTTTCCAGCGTGATATCATATAAAGAATCAGCTGCCCGCCAATAATTCACAAATGGTGTACCGGTGACCGGCGCTGTTTCTTCCATATTATGAAGATTGAACAGATCAAAGTTCCGGTCTGCACCTGCAGATGGCTTTCCGAATACTTTGCGGTCATAAGAAGCACGTTTCTTCGGATCGGAAAGTATGCGGTAGGCTTCCAGGATCTGCTGCATTTTTCTGGTTGTATCGATACCATTCTTCATGTTGGCATCGGGATGATATTTTTTCGCAAGTCTGTTCTTGGCGGCAGAGATTTCTTCAGGAGAAGCCGTTCTTGACACACCAAGCATCTTGTAATAATTCTTTTTTGCCATTATATTCTCCCCTTATAATATATGGACATGATCGGAAGATACTGCATCCGGCAATATCTCCCATCAGATATATTACGACAAAGCCGGTGGGAAATCAATTTTATTTTGAAAAAACAAAGGTGTAAAGAAAAAATACTTGACACCCATCCGGAAGTGTTATATGATATCGGAGGTGAAAGACATGAATGAAATATTAGAACAGGCATTATTATATGATTTTTATGGAGAACTTCTTACGGATCATCAGAAAGAAGTGTATGAGCAGTTTGTCCTGGAAGATTTATCACTCGGCGAGATCGCAAGAGAGGAAGGAATCAGCAGACAGGGTGTACATGATCTGGTAAAGAGATGTTCCCAGACACTGAAAGGCTACGAAGAGAAACTTCATCTGGTAGAGAAATTCGTGTCGGTCAGAGAAAAAGTAAAGCAGATTGATGAATTGCTGGATGGATATGAGAAGGAGAATGCAGAAGAACTTGTTGCAGACATCCGGAAGATATCCGATGAAATTATAGAGGAGTTATAGCATGGCATTTGACAGCTTGACAGAGAAACTTCAAAACGTATTTAAGAACCTGCGAAGCAAAGGACGTCTGACAGAAGATGATGTCAAAGAAGCTTTAAAAGAGATCAAGCGCGCATTACTCGCAGCGGATGTTAACTTTAAAGTGGTAAAAGATTTCATCAAGAGCGTGCAGGAGCGTGCGATCGGTCAGGATGTAATGAATGGTCTGAATCCGGGACAGATGGTGATCAAGATTGTAAATGAGGAACTGATCAACCTGATGGGTTCGGAGACTACAGAGATTCAGCTTCAGCCTGGAAAGGCCATCACGGTCATCATGATGGCAGGTCTTCAGGGAGCAGGTAAGACGACCACGACAGCAAAGCTTGCCGGAAAGTTCAAGTTAAAGGGCAAGAAACCACTGCTGGTTGCATGTGACGTCTACAGACCGGCTGCGATCAAGCAGTTACAGGTCAATGGTGAGAAGCAGGGTGTGGAAGTCTTCTCCATGGGAGAGAACCACAAGCCGGCGAATATCGCCAGGGCGGCGATCGAACATGCGCAGAAGAATGGCAACGACCTCGTGATCCTCGATACAGCCGGACGACTTCACATCGATGAAGATATGATGGCAGAGCTTGAAGAGATCAAAGAGGAAGTAGAAGTACATCAGACCATACTTGTCATTGATGCAATGACTGGACAGGATGCCGTGAATGTGGCAAAAGAGTTCAATGAAAAGGTCGGCATCGACGGTGTGATCGTTACCAAATTAGATGGTGACACAAGAGGTGGTGCGGCACTGTCCGTAAAGGCAGTTACCGGAAAGCCGATCCTGTATGTAGGTATGGGAGAAAAACTTTCGGATCTGGAACAGTTCTATCCGGACCGTATGGCGTCAAGAATCCTCGGAATGGGAGATGTCCTGTCACTTATCGAGAAGGCAGAGGCCGAGATCGATGAAGAGAAAGCCAGAGAGATGACCCAGAAGCTTAAGAAGAACCAGTTTGATTTTGACGATTATCTGGAAAGCATTAAGCAGATGAAGAATATGGGTGGTCTTGGAAATATCATGAACATGCTGCCGGGTCTTGGAGGCATGGGCAGTAAGATGAAGGGATTGGACGACGAGCAGACAGCGGAAGCTGAGAGGAAGATGGGAAGGATGGAAGCAATCATTCATTCCATGACACCGGCGGAAAGAGCTAATCCGGATATTCTTTCTCCATCCAGAAAGCACAGAATTGCCAAAGGTGCAGGGGTGGACATCAGCGAAGTGAACCGCATGATCAAGCAGTTTAACGAGATGAAAAAGCTGATGAAACAATTTGGCAAGCCGGGAAAGAAGAAAAAATTCGGATTCCCGTTTTAAATATGATATACCGCGGATCCCGCGTTATATAGATTCCAGATTATACATTAGAAGATGCCAAAGGCAGGTTCTGGGTATAAGAATAAACTATGAATATTATGATTTTACGGAGGTAAACTAACATGGCAGTAAAAATGAGATTAAGAAGAATGGGACAGAAGAAGGCTCCTTTCTATAGAATCATCGTAGCAGATTCTAGATCACCAAGAGACGGAAGATTCATCGACGAGATCGGAACATACGATCCGAACTGTGATCCAAGTGCTATCAAAGTTGACGAAGAAGCAGCTAAGAAATGGCTTGCAAACGGAGCACAGCCTACAGAAGCAGTTGCAAAGATTTTAAAGGCAGCAGGCATCGAGAAATAATTATGCCACTGGAGGTGTGCATTTATGAAGGAATTAGTTGAAGTAATTGCGAAAGCATTAGTCGACGATCCAGAAAGCGTTGTTGTAAATGAACGCGAAGAGAAGAAGACGACAGTTCTGGAAGTACGGGTTGCTGAATCTGATATGGGAAAAGTAATCGGAAAACAGGGCCGTATTGCGAAGGCGATCCGCTCAGTTGTGAAAGCCGCAGCAGCGAAGGAAGATAAGAAAGTTATCGTAGATATCATGGACTAGAATAATAATGGGGATTCCCATTTTGTCCCGGGACAGGCCCGTTTGTGGTCTGTCCCGCTTATCTTATATCAGAGTATGTGAACAGTATCTGTTATGAAAGAGGAAAAGAGCGGTATAGAAATGCCCGCAACATATAAGAAAAGGAGTATCTATGGAAGAATTGTTACAGGTAGGCGTCATCACTTCGACACACGGAGTGCGCGGGGAAGTCAAAGTATTTCCGACTACAGATGACCCGGAGCGTTTTAAGACGTTAAAGCATGTGCTGTTAGACACCGGGAGAGAGAAAAAACCTCTGGAGATCCAGGGGGTCAAATTCTTTAAACAGTTTGTGATCCTGAAATTCAAAGGAATTGATAATATAAATGATATTGAGCGATATAAGAGATGCCCGCTTCTGGTAGAACGAAAAGATGCGGTGGCACTGGAAGAGGATGAATATTTTATCGCCGATATGATCGGTATCCAGGTTGTAACAGAGGACGATGAACCATTCGGAACATTAAAAGATGTCATGGAGACCGGTGCGAACGATGTTTATGTGATCGATACCGAGGAACATGGAGAAGTGCTGGTTCCGGCAATCCGCGAATGTATCCTGGATGTTGATATAGAGAATCAGAAGATGAAGATCCACCTGATGGACGGGCTGATCTAGAAAGAGGATAGTATATGAATTTTTATATTATGACATTATTTCCGGAGATGGTCATGGACGGGCTGAACACCAGTATCATCGGGCGTGCGGTGAATAAAGGACTTCTGTCTATAGAGGCTTTGAATATCAGGGATTATGCGTTCAATAAGCATCACAGCGTGGATGACTATCCGTATGGCGGCGGTGCAGGGATGCTGATGCAGGCGGAGCCGGTATATCAGTGCTATGATGCACTTGCAAGACAGATCCGGGAAAGGAAAGCCGGGGAAGAAAGATCCGGAGAACAGCCGGACATGGCGTGTGGAAAGAAACGCACAAGAGTCATCTATCTGTCCCCGCAGGGGAAGACATTCAACCAGTCTATGGCAGAAGAATTCGCACAGGAAGAAGATCTTGTATTCTTATGCGGACATTATGAAGGGATTGACGAACGTGTGCTGGAGGAGATCGTGACCGATTATGTATCCATAGGGGATTATGTCCTGACCGGGGGAGAACTTCCGGCGATGATCATGATTGATGCGATATCCAGACTGGTTCCTGGAGTCCTCCATAACGATGTATCTGCCGAATTCGAAAGCTTTCAGGATAATCTGCTGGAATACCCGCAGTATTCCAGACCGGAAGTGTGGCATGACAAAAAAGTACCGGAGATATTGATGTCCGGTCATCATGCCAATATTGAAAAATGGAGACGCGAACAGTCTGTGATCCGCACTGCGAAGAACCGGCCGGATCTGCTTGAAAAGGCAGAGCTTACCGAGAAAGAAAAAAAGCTGGCAAAGGAAATACAAAGAGACGGGCAGCCGGTTACAGAGTAGGATCATATAAAGCAGAAAAGAGTGCAAAAAACAAGAAAAAATCCTTGTAATTTTGCACCGGGTATGATAGAATATAGCGTGTTGTGAAGAAAAATAGATGGTCCTCTGGTACAAATGTATTAAGAACATCCAAGTAAACAAGGAGGTCACACATAATGAACGATATTATTAAGAACATTGAAGCTGCTGCCTTGATATTGTTGATGACACGTCGTCCTTCATTTACAATATGTGGCAGTGATGCAAAGTCTGAATTTAACAATACCAGATTAGCTGTATTTTTTGCTGCCTCACTTCCTGATGCCATCGCAATACTAACATCAGCATCCTTGAGTGCAAGCACATCGTTTACACCATCACCAGTCATAGCCACTGTACGGCCATTTTGCTTTAGAAGCCTTACCATCTGCTGCTTTTGCTTTGGAGTAACACGTCCAAAAACTGAATATTTTAAGATGGCATCCTCCATTTCCTCATCAGTATGGATCGTTGTCGCATCTATATATTTGTCGGCATCCTTTAATCCGGCGCGTGCTGCAATTGCCGCTACCGTTACAGGATCATCACCTGAGATTACCTTTAAGTCAACACCCTGCTCCTCAAAATAACCCAAAATGTCAGGTGCATTCTTACGAACAACATCTGTCATGAAGACGAAACCAACAATCTCAAAGCCCTCTGCTAACGTATAATCTGTCATCTCATTTGGACTGTGCGCAACTGTCAGCACACGAAGACCCTGACTTGCATATTCTGCAATCTTTTCAAGCACTGCCGGATCTGCCTGCGGGAAAATAAACTGGTATGCACCCATAAGGTAAGTTCCTTCTCCCTCAAACACAACACCGCTGAACTTACGCTCTGACGAAAATGGAAGCACAAACTTTGTGTTCGCTGACTGGTTTCTCTTATAATGCTGACGAAGCGCCTGAAATGTCTCATTTTCATCGCCAAGTGCTCCAACCATTCTGCCCATCAGCTGCTCTAAATCAATATCTTCCTTTACTGATTCCTCACCCTGCACACAAAGATGACCTTCTGTGATTGTTCCTGTCTTATCAAGACAAAGCGTATCTACACGCGCCAAAGTTTCGATACAAAACAGCTCACGAACAAGTGTGCTTCGTCTCGCCAGACGAACTGCGCCAAGTGCCAGCGCCACACTAGTCAAAAGTACAAGACCTTCCGGGATCATACCAAGTACTGCAGCCACTGTATCAAGTGCTGCCTGCTCATAGGTGCTGCCTGAGATCCAATACTGCTTTGCAAATAATATAATGCCAAGCGGTACAATAATGATACTGATAAACTTTAAGATCGTATCCAGATTTCTCTGCAGCTCTGTCTTATAGCGCTTAAACTGCTTTGCCTCTGACGAAAGCTTTTCCATATAACAATCGTGTCCAACTTCTGTCAGAAGACACATTGCCTTTCCTGATGTCACAAAGCTTCCCGAAAGCACCTTGCTGCCGCACGTCTTATGGATTGAATCAGACTCTCCTGTTAAAAGAGATTCATTTACATCCACCTCTCCATCCAAAATCACACCGTCCGCCGGAATCTGTCCTCCGCTCTTTAGCAAAATAACATCATCCTTTACTAGTTCTGAAACTGTTACAGACTTTTTCACGCCATCACGTATTACATCTACATGACTTACTGTCAGGATCTTCAATTTATCAAGCGTAATCTTTGCCTTGATTTCCTGAAAAATACCAATCAGCGTATTTGCGATGATGATAAAGATGAACAGCATGTTTTTGTAGGAGCGAACAGATAAAACTAGTGCCAACAGCACGACATTGATAAAGTTGAAAAACGTCAATGTGTTTCCCATCACAATATCTTTAACACTGCGGTTGCTTGAATCCTGAATGGCATTTACCTGTCCGTCTGCAATACGCGCTTCTACCTCTGCCTGCGTCAATCCCTGAAAGCAAAGCTCTCCATTTGCTCCCGTCTGCACACGTGTGTGCTTTTTCGGGTCAAAGTTATCTGTGGAATTTTGCTGCTGCGGCTCATCACCAATCTCTGGCTGATCCACTTTCTGATCGACAGTCTCCTGATCAACAGATAATTCTTCGTTGTCGCCCATACTCTTTTTCTTTAATTCCTACTCTTTCTTCATTTTAATTTTAGAGCCAATGTCTGTAAAGTAAAGCGTTCAAGCTTTCAAAATTGTACAGACAATCCTTATTTTATCATACCAATTTGCCAAATACAAGTTTTTCCTTTTTTTTTAAAGAACTTTTAATTTTCTCTTCCCATTTTCTTCTTTCTGTTATATAATACCCGTGAATCAAATGAGTCATACAATCGGAAAGGAGTTATTCTCTATGAGACACTTATTAAACCCATTGGATCTGTCCATGGATGAGCTGGATAATATTTTAAATCTAGCTAATGATATTAAAGAAAATCCAACCAAGTATGCACACAAATGCGACGGCAAACGCCTTGCTACACTTTTCTATGAGCCAAGCACACGAACCCGGTTAAGCTTCGAATCAGCAATGCTTAATCTCGGGGGTACTGTTATTGGCTTTTCTTCTGCCGAAAACAGTTCTGCTTCTAAGGGCGAAAGCGTTGCTGATACAATCCGTGTTGTATCATGCTATGCCGATATCTGTGCAATGCGCCATCCAAAGGAAGGTGCTCCAAAGGTTGCCTCCATGTTTTCTGGCATCCCAGTCATCAATGCTGGAGACGGCGGACACCAGCATCCAACTCAGACGCTGACTGATCTTTTCACAATCCGTACCTTAAAGGGACATACAGACAACATGACAATCGGTCTTTGCGGTGATTTAAAATTTGGCCGTACCGTTCATTCTCTGATTGAATCTCTGGTTCGCTATGAAAATGTAAAATTTGTCCTTATCTCCCCTCCGGAGCTTCGCGTTCCAAGCTACATCCGTGACGAGGTATTAAAGGGATTTGAATTTAAAGAAGTAACAAATCTGGATGATGTTCTTCCAGAGCTTGATATTCTTTACATGACACGTGTTCAGAAGGAGCGTTTCTTCAATGAGGAAGACTACATCCGCATGAAAGACTGCTATATCCTAACAAAAGAAAAGATGGATCTGGCAAAGGATGACATGCTCGTTCTTCATCCGCTTCCACGTGTAAATGAAATTTCTGTAGAAGTAGATAATGATCCGCGTGCTGCATACTTTAAGCAGGTTCAGTTTGGCGTATATGTCCGCATGGCACTTATTCTGACACTGCTCGGACTTGCACCTGAAAAAATCTAAGAAATTTGAGGAGGAATATTATGCTGAACATCAGTGGTATTAATAACGGTGTCGTTCTCGACCATATCCAGGCAGGAAAATCAATGGATATCTACCATTATTTAAATCTTCAGGAACTGGACTGCCAGGTTGCTATCATCAAAAATGCAAAGAGCAACAAAATGGGCCGCAAGGATATCATCAAGATCGAGGGCAGCTTAGATCTGCTTGATCTTGACGCACTCGGCTACATTGATCACAAGATTACCGTTAACATCATCAAGGATGGCGTGATCTCTGAAAAGAAGATCCTTCGTCTTCCAAAGCGTATCACAAACGTAATTCACTGCAAGAATCCGCGCTGCATCACCTCCATTGAGCAGGAGCTGCCGCACGTATTTGATTTGACAGATGAAGAAAATAAAGTATATCGCTGTATCTACTGTGAGACAAAGCATCGCTAATTGTACTAGTTTGATCAGAAAACCATCGGCTTGCAACAATACGGATAGTTGCAAGCCGATGGTTTTTATTTGAGTTTTGTTTCAGCATTGTTAATTACAATTCTAATTGAGAAAAATCAATTTCTAATTCTGGATAAATATTGACCTTGACTTTCTCCTTTAAAGTCTTTGGTGGATCAAATGCTCCTGCCTGCAAGCCCATTTCAAGATTATAGACAACAATTCTGTCATTCTTTGGGTCAATAATCCAATATTCACGAACACCTGCCATACTATATTTCATCAATTTACGAATATAATCATTATTTTCCGTTGAAGGAGATACGACTTCAATTACCCAGTCTGGTGCACCAATACACCGCTTACCGTTACTTAACTTATCACGATCGCAAACTACTGTCACATCTGGTTGCACAAGATTATACTTATCATTTGCACTTAATTGCACATCAAAAGGTGCTGGATACACTTTACATTTACCATTATTGGATTCAATATAATTTCCTATTTTTCGGGTGAGAAAGCCTACAATTTCTTGATGCACTACTGTAGGCGCTGCCATATTGTAAAAAATTTCTCCATCTATCAATTCTGCTCTAGTTCCTTCCGGCAACGCTTCTACATCAGCAATTGTCTTCCACTCTTCCTTCTTTTCAAGTGCCATTCCTCTTACCTCCTTCGGATTGATTTTCTGTGTTTTCATGTTATCACAATTTTTTTTACTTATCAAGTCACTTCCAAGAAATGATCCCCTGTCTGATTCAGCTTTTCCATCTTTCCATCAGCTCTCTTTTGGCATCAAAATATCATATCCAAAAGCTCCCGAATCTCCTCTGGAAGTCGTCCTTTTCTCCATGCTAGTAAAATCTCCGTTGTCAAATCAGCATCACAAATCTGGCACGCATGGAGCTTATCCGAACGTGTCAACATTGACTCTGACAAAATGGCAATTCCAAGCCCTTTTTCGGCCATCGTCATTGCTGTTCTGGCATCCTCGCAGGCAAGATAAATATCGCAAATCAACCCAGCTTTTTCAAATGCAGAAAACATATATTTTTGATATCGGTGAGACAAGATCAATGGTTGCTCGGAAAGCTCTCTTAACTTAATCGAGGAACGCCCTCTTAAAATAGGATATTCGGGTATTGCCATCGCAAGCAAACTTTCCTTTGCAAGTGGATACGTCTCGCATCCATTTAACACAATTGGAGTTCGAAGAGTCGTCAGATCCAACATTTGGTTTTCCAATTGATCTTTTAACGTGAACGTCGATCCCTCATGAATGTCAAAGTGAACCTTCGGATATTTTTTAGAAAATTGAACCAGAAAATCAGACATCATTGAGACTGTAGACGGTGTCATTCCAATATGCAAAGTCGCCGCCTGCCCTGACTTTATTACTTCCTGTTTCGTCAAATTGGCAAGCATTAAAAGTGTTTCTGCCTGCTCATAGAGTGTCTTTCCCGCTTCTGTCAATGTAATTTTCTTGGTGCCGCGAAGAAAAAGCGAAACCTGCAATTCTTCCTCTAGCATTTTCATCTGATAGCTGAGTGGCGGCTGTGTCATATGGAGAGCCCTTGCTGCTCCGCTAATGCTTCCCTCATCTACTATCGCCCGAAAATATTCTAACTGTCTAAGTTCCATCGTTCTTATTCTCCTCCTTGCAATGTTTTTTTCCTGTCAATTTCATCTAAGAAATTTCTCACATCGTTTTTAAAGTTTTGTTTTATTTTTAATATACAAAAATTATTGATTTGCCATATAAAAACAATAATTTACATATAGTTTAACACATGCTATACTATTGTGGCAAACAAAAAAGAAAGGGGTTCTCTATATAAAATGAAACGAATTGATTTTGAGCATGGAACAGTGACAGGAAATATTCTTGGTGCCGCTCTTCCAATGTTAGTAGCTCAGATTTTAAATCTACTATATAATATTGTAGACCGAATTTATATTGCACGTATTCCAAATGTCGGAACAGCAGCACTCGGCGCTGTCGGACTGTGTTTTCCACTGATTGTTGTGATTACCGCCTTCAGCAATTTATTTGGAAGCGGAGGTGCTCCGCTCTTTTCAATTTATCGTGGAAAAAATGAGTCGCAAAAATCGGCAAGTATTATGAACACCTCATTTACAATGGTTGTCGCCTGTGCCGTTGTCTTGATGCTTATTGGCTTTTTATTTGCCAGACCGCTTCTTGTCGTATTTGGCGCATCAAAGGATGCCCTAGTTTATGCCTATCCGTATTTTATGATTTATCTAATTGGAACACTGCCATCTATGATTGCCACTGGTATGAATCCATTTATCAATGCACAGGGCTACTCGACAATCGGTATGACCTCAATTGCCGTCGGAGCTATTGCCAATCTCCTATTAGATCCATTATTTATTTTTGCTTTGGGCTTTGGTGTGCAGGGTGCCGCGATTGCAACTGTGATTTCTCAATTTCTGTCGGCTGCATTTGTACTGTTTTTCCTGACAAAAAAATCCGAATTAAAGGTTCGATTCTTGAAAAAGGACGAATTTGCCGAATGCACCGGCTATGCAAAAAATATCGTAAGCCTTGGAACAGCAGGTTTTATCATGCAGTTGACAAACAGTCTTGTATCTATCTGCTGCAACAATATTCTGTCGAATGTCGGTGGCGATATCTACATATCAGTCATGACAATCGTATCGAGCGTTCGCCAATTGGTTGAGACACCGATCCATGCAATGAACGAGGGAACCTCTCCGATTTTAAGCTACAATTACGGTGCACGTCGTCCCAGTCGCGTGAGAAAAGCGATGATGGTAATGGGGGCTATGATGCTTGGTTACACGGCCATTATGTGGAGCATCATTATTGTATTTCCCAATGCATTAATTGGTATTTTTAGCTCAGATGCCACACTGATGAAGGATGCAGTCCCAGCTTTAAAGCAATATTTTGCAGCATTCATCTTCATGGATTGCCAATATATTGGTCAAACCGTCTTTAAATCATTAAATAAAAAGAAGCAGGCGATTTTCTTCTCACTGCTTCGTAAAGTCTTTATCGTTGTGCCGCTCACCTATCTGATGCCATACGCACTTCATATGGGAACAGATGGTGTCTTTTTGGCAGAACCAGTATCAAACGTCATTGGCGGTGGGCTTTGCTTTGTCGTAATGCTGTGCACAGTCTTGCCAGAATTAAAGAAAATGGAACAATAAAAAAAGAGAAATGGGAGGATACTGTACTCTAGTACAATTCTCTCATTTCTCTTTGCGGTGAGAAAATAAATAATAATTCAGCACTTTTTAGAAGTATACAAGATCTTCCTTCGGTGCACTTGTCTGAGCAACCTCAGTCGCACGAAGCACCGGTCCCTTCTCGCCATACAGATCAGAATATTCCCACTCAAACGTTGCAGTGACCATTACCCACTGACGTCTCTTTAAGCTCGCTGTATCCTTATACTTGCAGACAAAGCCAAGGAAACGAATATCATCGGCACAGCATGTCATCGCATTTCTTCCTGGAACGAACACATCTGCCGGGAACTCCTTATTCTTCATAACCATTGCCTTGAACACAATGGTCTTTCCGACATACTCATCTGGATTATCCTGTGCATCAATATACCAGATACCGTAATCCTCATCCTCAAGATGAATCACATCCTGATCGCGGTCATAAGGAAGTACATCTTCTGGCTGCGCCCTCGGCCATTTCCTCAGGCGTCCCGAGACGGTTCAAGGGCACTTTCTCAGCGATAACCGGCCATGATTCCTTGGGGATCATGGTTCCTTGCACAGGGCCGGGGGCTACGCCGTTTACTCGGATTCCGTAGGGGGCAAGCTCCATTGCCAGCGACTTGATATTATTTAAGTACAGCTGGAAGGTGCTTCCGTCGAGAACAGTGATCGTCTGATACAGTTCCCATGAGTATGGAAATGGAAGCTGTGTAATATTCTTCGGAGACCACATACCATTATACTCGATAATAACACGATCTGGCTTGTGGCGCTTTCCTACCTCACGGAAGTACTCTCTGTTCAATTCACTCTCTTCCTCGATTGTCTCTGTCACAACATGATACTTATCCATAAATTCCTGATCCAGCTCGGTCTCTCCTTCTTCGCAAAGGATTAAAAGTGTCTTAGAGCCATCATTAAAATAATCCTGCTGCAGCGTAAATTTCAAAAATGATGTCTTTCCGCCTTCAAGAAATCCGGTGATCATATATACTGGTATCTCATTTGCCATGTTACTGTCTTCCCTTTCTAACGCTTTTATAACGAAGAGCTGCCTCACCTTATTACAGGATTGGCAACTCTATCGCCATGTTTCTCTGCTTTTTTATCGCTTACAGCTTAAACAATTTCTCTAACTTGTCAGTATCCATCTTAGAACCAATTACACAAAGTCTTCCTGTGTAATCTGGTGCACCATTACGAATCTCATACTCACCTGGAACAAGGTCGAAATACAGCCATGTGCCATCTGCTGCCGGCAGCATACCCTTTGCTCTTAAGATAATGCCAAACTCGGTCTCCTCAGAAAGCTTAACAAGAATCTCATCAAGCTCTTCCTTTGTATATTTTCTAGGAGTCTCCTTACCCCAGCTGGTAAATACTTCATCTGCATGATGATGGTGATGATGATCATGATCGTGGCAGCCACAGGTGCACTCCTCGCCATGCTCGTCATGGTCATGATGATGCTCATGATCGTCATGATCGTGGTGATGCTCGTGACAATCGCACTCGTCGTCATCATGATCGTGGTGATGATGATGGTGCTCATGCTCGTGATCATCGTCGTCATCGTGATGATGATGCTCGTGATCATGGTCATGGCAGCAGCAATCATCATCGTCGTCATGATGGTGATGATGATGCTCATGCTCCTCTTCTTCATGAAGCTTCATAGCCTCTTCCATCAGCTCCTCTGCCAGTGAATGACCCTGCTCCATAACAGCCAGAATCTGCTCACCTGTCAGCTCGTCCCACGGAGTGGTAATGATCTTTGCCTTTGCATTCTTCTCCTGAATCATGGAAACTGCCTGAGCCAGCTTTTCTTCCTTCATTCCCTGAGTTCTGCTTAAGATGATGGTGTTTGCGCTCTCAACCTGATTGTTGTAGAACTCACCGAAGTTCTTCATATACATCTTGCATTTTGTCGCATCTGCAACTGTTACAAAGCTGTTTAAGTCAAGATCAATATCACCTGCAACGTTCATGACAGCTGCTATAACATCAGACAGCTTGCCTACGCCTGATGGCTCAATAATAATGCGGTCTGGGTGATACTGCTCAACTACTTTCTTTAAAGCAGCGCCAAAATCACCTACAAGTGAGCAGCAGATGCAGCCTGAATTCATCTCAGTAATCTGGATTCCAGCGTCCTTTAAAAAGCCGCCGTCAATGCCGATCTCACCAAACTCATTCTCAATCAAAACGACCTTCTGGCCATTTAATGCTTCCTGTAAAAGTTTCTTTATTAAGGTTGTCTTTCCTGCTCCCAGGAAACCTGAAATAATATCAATTTTTGTCATTGTGTAACCATACCTTTCTGTACTCTCGTACAACCAAACAAACGTTGCCGCTTCCAACTTTGTATCTTAGCATGTTTGCTTATATTTTGCAAGCCTTCTTTTGCGCAAGTTTTTTCAAATATTATATTACAGTTCACGCGTCATGTTACGAAAGCCCCTCAACTTAGGGCTATGCAACAAATATCTTCATAACTACAAGCGGTGCTAACATCACCTCGCTTCCTATCCCAACAGCCCATATCAGCCCTATGCGAAATAAAATCCCGATTTGCTCTCCTAATCTAAATTCGCTGCGTTTATAGGCTAGCTCGTAAAGTGCCCAGTATCCAAAAATATAAAAGATAAAGTGCGGCAGAAAAAGAGCCAGAGCCTGCAATATTCCTGTGATGCCAAAAAGCATCGTTGCTGATGTGATTATAACTGCTGCTGATACACCAGAAATAAAGGCAATTGCTGCAAAGGCAGCTGGTGCAGCATTTGTTAAAGCTGACACTGCTATCATCAAAAAAACGGGCAGGCGAAGGCGGCAAACATACTTCAAAAAGCCAGAAGGAAAGCCTGCCTGTTTGATTTGAAGATGAACTGCCGGAAGATAGCAGATCGTTTGCTTATATAAATACGCTGAGCGCCAAATACTGACTGCTGTTCCAATAAAAATCCCTGCTACAAACATTACAATCGGCAAGCTGTAAAGTAACGAATTTCTCCTAAGATCCATCGCACACCTCCCCCTAAGCAAAGCTTATCACGCAACTATATTTTATGCTGTGTAAAAAGAGAATATGCGAAAGTGATATAAAAGAAAAAAGGTGCTGCTCTCACAACACCTTTTGTCATTACTTTGCTATGTCGGTAACTCTGGACTCTCTGATCACACTTACCTTGATCTGTCCAGGATACTCCAACTCTGCTTCAATCTGCTTTGAAACATTTCTGGCCAGAATAACCATATCAGCATCTGACACCTGTTCCGGAATAACCATAATCCGAACCTCTCGGCCCGCCTGAATTGCATAGGATTTCTCAACTCCCTTAAACGAATTGGTAATCTCCTCCAAATGCTTCAGACGATTCGTGTACGCTTCGAGAGTTTCTCTTCTTGCACCTGGTCTTGCTGCAGAAATTGTATCTGCGGCCTGAACGATGCATGCAATTAAAGAGGTTGGTTCTACATCGCCATGGTGGGACTCAACGGCATTGATCACAATCTGGGACTCTCTGTACTTGCGGCACAGCTCGGCTCCCAGCTGAATATGTGAGCCTTCCATCTCATGGTCTACTGCCTTTCCAATGTCATGTAACAATCCGGCACGCTTTGCCATACGGACATCTAACCCCATCTCTGCGGCCAACAGTCCTGAAAGATGAGCAACTTCGATTGAATGCTTTAACGCATTCTGACCGTAGCTTGTGCGGAACTTCATGCGTCCTAAAAGCTTTACAAGCTCTGGATGGATGCCATGAACACCCACCTCAAGCAGGGCTGCCTCTCCCTCTTCACGAATCATTACTTCAACTTCTTTTTGCGCCTTCTCCACCATCTCCTCGATTCTTGCCGGATGAATACGGCCATCAAGGATCAGCTTTTCCAAAGCGATTCTTGCCACTTCTCTTCTCATAGGATCAAAAGAGGACAAAACAACTGCTTCCGGTGTATCATCAATAATAAGCTCTACTCCGGTAAGCGTCTCAAGGGTACGAATATTTCTTCCTTCACGTCCGATAATTCTTCCCTTCATCTCATCATTTGGCAGCTGAACAACTGAGATTGTTGTCTCTGCTACATGATCGGCAGCACATCTTTGAATGGCAGTCACTACATATTCCCTTGCCTTCGCGGATGCCTCATCCTTTGCCTTTGCCTCCATCTCCTTAATCATCTTTGCAGTGTCAAGTTTTACTTCGTTTTCCACGCTCTTGAATAAAAACTCTTTTGCTTGTTCGGAGGTCATACCTGAAACACGTTCCAGTTCCTGAGAAATCTGTGCCGTAAGTTCGTCAGCCTTTGCATGTTTTCTGTTCAGGCTTTCTTCCTTTGCATTCAGGCTCGCTTCCCGCTTTTCTAAAATACTTGTCTTTCTGTCAAGCGCCTCTTCTTTATTGACAGCACGCTTTTCCATTCTGGACAATTCGCTTCGGCGTTCTTTGATCTCTTTTTCGAGTTCATTTTGAGCTTTCAGGTTTTCTTCCTTCGCCTCAAGAAGCACCTCGCGTTTTTTGCTTTCTGCGGTCTTAAGAGCATCGTCTATTATTGCTCTGGATCTCTCCTCCGCACTTCCAACGGTCGCTTTGTACTTGGACTGCTGGATGCCGGTTGCGACGAACCAGACGATAACAGCAACAATCACTGCAGTAACCGCTGCTGTAATAATAATAGGAACCACAGGAGCACCTCCTTTATGAAATTTTCATTGTACGGTTTATATTTCATATATAAACAGGCAACAGTATAATTTTATACGATTCATTTATAAAAGTCAAGACGTTTTGTGGAATCCAACATACATCCAGCCTTTCTTTGCCTATTTATTTGTAGAACCATACTCATCACGCAGCTCCCAGACAGCACGCTTTGCCATTTCGTACGGAAATCCCTTTGATACAAGACTTTTTACTGCCTTTAAAAAATCTTCTTCTGTGCGAGGCGGCTTTTGCATAAGACGCTTTCGTGCCAGACGACGCACCGTATTTTCCTGTTCATCTGCATAGGCCTCAAGTGCATCTTCAATCGATTCCTTATCCACACCGCGGCTTGAAAGCTGCATATAAAGCTGACGCCTGCTCTTTTTCTGACAGCCAGACCGAACATATTCCATAGCATAATTTCCATCATCCACATAGCCAAAGCTTTCGGCGTAACGAATAGCATCATCTGTCTGTTCTGCCGAAAAGCCATCGTCCATTAGGCGTTTTTTCAGCTGATAAACCGTTCGTGGACTGTACTCGAGAAGATGCAGGCAGCGTCTTCTGGCCTCGGTGTTAAAACCTTCTGAATCTTTCTGAAAAGGCAAAGAACCGTCCTCAGACGGACGGCTCTTTACCTCGCGATACAGCTCGCTTGTCTCCCACTGCTTCACTCTGCATCATCCCCTGACTCTGCTAGTGCTGTCGGCTCTGCATCCTTAAGCGGAAGGTTATAGTGTGCACGTACCTTATTCTCAACCTCAGCCATGATATCAGGATGCTGTGACAAATAAATCTTCGCATTCTCACGTCCCTGGCCAATCTTTGCATCATTATAAGAGAACCATGCACCTGCCTTGACAATGATATTTAAATTCACCGCAAGATCAAGCACATCGCCTTCCTTAGAAATACCCTTTCCAAACATGATATCAAACTCTGCTTCTTTAAATGGCGGAGCAATCTTGTTCTTTACTACCTTAATTCTTGTATGGTTTCCGATTACCTCACCTGCCAGCTTCAAGGACTCTACACGGCGCACATCAAGACGAACAGATGAATAGAACTTAAGTGCACGTCCACCAGTAGTCGTCTCTGGATTTCCAAACATAACGCCAACCTTCTCACGCAGCTGATTGATGAAAATTACGATACAATTGGAACGGCTGATTGCTGCTGTCAACTTACGAAGTGCCTGTGACATAAGTCTTGCCTGAAGACCTACATGGGAATCACCCATATCGCCATCAATCTCTGCCTTTGGAACAAGTGCTGCAACAGAATCGACAATCACAATATCAATAGCACCTGAGCGAACCATCGTCTCAGTGATTTCAAGTGCCTGCTCTCCATTATCCGGCTGAGATATGTAGAGATTATCAATATCAACACCAATATTTCTTGCATAAACAGGATCAAGTGCATGCTCAGCATCAATAAAGCCTGCAATGCCGCCTCTTTTCTGAACCTCTGCAACTGCATGAAGAGCAACAGTTGTCTTACCACTTGATTCTGGTCCGTAAATCTCAATAATACGACCTTTCGGCAGTCCACCAAGTCCAAGTGCAATATCAAGACTAAGGGAACCTGTCGGTACAACCTCAATATTCATATTTGCACCAGAATCGCCCAGCTTCATAACGGCACCCTTGCCGTAAGCCTTCTCAATCTGAGTTAACGCAACGTCCAATGCCTTAAGCTTTTCCTGATTATTCTTATCCAAACCTTACCTCTTTCTGTACAGAATAGTCTGTACGCTTTTATGAGCGCATGTTCGTGTCTATATTATATAATACACCAGTTCGACACTTTTGTCAACAAGATATTTTTCGATTCCTCTTTATAATACACCAAAACACATGTTTTGTGAAGTGGAAATTTAACGCAATTTTCGACAAATAAAAACCCCAGCTGCAAACCAGCCGAGGCTTTTATTTTTGTTTTTATTTTTCGTCCTTCAAGCCCGGATAATCAAGCGTTGCAAAGTAGTCCTGCGGTGTCTCTGCCCGGCGAATCTGCTTTACAGTGCCATCTTCTTTAAGTAAAAGCTCTGCACTTCTTAATTTGCCGTTATAATTATAGCCCATTGAAAATCCATGCGCACCTGTATCATGAATTACAACATAATCTCCGATGTCGATCTTTGGCAGCATACGGTCGATTGCAAACTTATCGTTGTTCTCGCAAAGA